>Ga0307517_10007377_pt1 | contig 16038 bp, 13 predicted proteins | sample 23_EM_MG_FD_194515 | JGI IMG/M metagenome (GOLD analysis project Ga0307517, IMG submission 194515) | Populus trichocarpa ectomycorrhiza microbial communities from riparian zone in the Pacific Northwest, United States - 23_EM | ecosystem: Host-associated > Plants > Roots > Unclassified | place... | reverse complement strand
GAACGAAGCGTGCGAAAGGTTCAGATGGATACTGGGTTTCAGATTTCTTTATTTCTTCTTAGGGTTTTTTCATTCTCTCTTTATATCATCATCTTCATGTATTCACTTGGCTTTGCAAAAATTGGCCACGTATAATATATACCACGGTTCATAAATGGACCACCACCATCCAATTTTCGACGCAAGAACGAAACTTGTATCCACCAGCTGCAATGCCGCGGTGTGGTAGTCCTATATAAACACCCATTAGAGAAAATCCCTTCTGATCTGCATTGTTGCCATTTAAGCCTAGGTGAATACTCTGGGGGGCTGCGAAAATATAAGCTTTTAATTGACGATAATTGGAGTGAAATTTAAACTTTCCTTACAAAAATACCTACTATAGCCCATGGCCACTACGGGGAGGGGGCCAGTATCTGTTTTCTTATCTTCAAATATCCTCACTCCACTTGTAGTCATATGTTGTCACTCGGGATTAAATCCTGGTACCCATTCAGTGAAACCTGGTGCCCGTCCTTAATCCCTCACCAAAGGTGCCCCAGTACTAACTGGCATAAACGGATCTTGCATCTACCCAGTCATAAGTGCGGGTATGCTATATCCTTCGGATGAGCAATTTAGGTCTGGGCAGACAGATTCGGCTCGATCTTCCAATAGAGGTAAGGAACAAAATGTGCCCCCCAACCTACTAAATTGATAGGAATGTGACACTGACACGTAATGTTAACGACTTAAAGTATGCGTTCTAAGATTCATCTAAAGATCTATGATACTAGTAGTAGAAAGGGAAGCACCCTTCGTACAGTATGTAGAGGCAAATATCTATTTTAACCTGATTTAAGAAATACACCAGTACTATCCCGAGGAAGCGAGATACTTTACATACGGAATGAAAACTCGTTAACAGAGTATAACCATATTTCAACAGTAAGTATGCCAAATTGCGGCAGGGGTTATGAATATCCGTCAAGACCTACTGTACATGGTTTCCCTCTAACCCGCACTGCGATTGATTCCACCTGTTGGTAAACGATAGAGATTTAGGGTGCTTACATTACTTGCTACTAAGACAACATACGAAACGAGCAATTTCCTCAATAAATCCCGTCAATAAACCCTGGAACGGACCAACTAACTTGAAGGGCAGGTCCAGGCGCGCTAAGGCGATGGGGCCGTGTGTCTAAGAGCTATGGATTTATTCTGTTTGCAGCAGATGAAAGGACAAGTAACGGAAAGTGGGGTAAATATGGGCCTGTCTATTCCCTATAGCCCACAAGACCAATGCTTTCCTGCATCTGCTATCTAGCATATGGGAGCTGATCTCCTTCCCATAGCCGCTCCAGCATTCCCTTATATCCATGCTAGGGCCTATATGGGTGGTGAACATTGGCTGTCTTGGGCCTAGAGAATAACTCTTGTTTTTGACACCAATTGTTGAAAGTGAACCCTCATCGACCGGCGGTGTATACCAGTGCCACCCACCCACCAGTATCCAAGCCACCCTGACTTCAACAAATCCGGATCCGGATATGTAGTGTCGCCTGGAGAAAACGTAAGAGCCCACAGTTGAAATATAGGGGCAGAGGTGGGGCCCAATCAATATACCGTATTCGTTTTACCACCATCCGAGAATTCCTTTCCCATGCAGAGTCCCCGAGACTAGGGCAGAATCTGCGGGGGGGGATGTGTGTTGGGTGGTCTAAAACCGGGGGGCCAAAAGGGCTATTGTTGGCTGATAAATTAGATATGTTAAGGAGGTCTGCACAATTGCCGAATGAAAACTCTGGAGAAGGTCAAGATAACTGGCTAGATACCCTTTAAAGGTGAGGTGGACCGGTGGAATAGTCAGCCCTTATTTCTCCCCCACGACAGCCCTTGGTAGCAGCTTGGCAATGTTAAGATAGAAGAGATATTGCAAGCGCTATAACCGGTCGACCCTCCTCCGACCGCCATGGGAGTGGCATGCATAGTTGTCAGCGGATAACTTGAGCAGTGGCCCCATTTAGCCTATCCTACTTACATCTCGGTGAGTTTCAGGGGAATTCTCTTGGCAATTTCTGCCTTAGGCCTCTCCTCCATCTCGCCCGAAGTTATGTATTTGGCAAGTATGGTGAGATTATATCGGGGGATGTCATTATTTTTTAGGGATTTATCGATGGAACCACTGCCCCACACGGGAGATGCCTTTCCACCCCATCACTGGTACTCGGTCTCCTAGTCAGCAATTCCCGAGCGGTAGGGCACATGCTGGTGATGTCGCTGAGTTAATAATGGCTCTGGTGCAGCGCGTTTGTCCAGATTGCCAGGGCAGAAAATGTTGGTCGGGGGATCTATTACTAGTGAATTAATACGCCCTCTTTCCCAAAGGATACCTTGGCTTGTTCCCCCCTATAATATCGCGTCTCCAACCAGATGCAAGTCCTCCTGAGCCTTGTTTATCCACGGTAGGGTGAAGTCGTCTTCTATAGTAGGCCCTGGCCGTCCCTGCTGTGTCCACTTCGGAATTTCTCTGTTCGTAGAAGCCAGTTGCGCATGTTACTAAACCCGTGCATCTAGGCATGATAATGCCGTGAACAAGGCTCGAGAGAAGACAACCCGGTCTGAGTTTTTGGCCGGTTGTCGGCGATGGTAATGCCATGTGAAATGTTACCGAAATCGTTACGTCATCGGCGCGGAAACAGCTGCCACCACGTCAAGGGTTAGAACCGCACCTTATTGAGTCAATGGTATGATATATTATTAAAAGAGCTGTTATTATGCCTGGGAAATACAGTAAGAGTTATGAATTAACCCGGCGATAGGACTGGGATCTAGGGTATTTTTCCTGTTCTTCGCTCTCTAGGTTGCTGTGGGGGATTGCTTGAGAGGGTGGGGTGTAGAAGTGAAAAAGTCTGGGCTCGGTAGCAAATTCACTCTCACCTTTTATAACCAATGCTGTCGCAAAATCGCGCTCGCAGATGCTCTACCGGTAGTTTATCGTCTGCGTGACCGAAATTTTGCACAAATCTCGGGGTTCCCAGAAGTTCAAAGCAGGGTAGTTGGGTGTGTCCGGCCCTGCTTATCGATACCGGATAAACTCCCTAATGTGGGGAAGTCGTTGGATGGAATTGTTGGTCCCACGTGGCAAAGCCGCACTAGCACTGAGGCTCATGAAACCTTAAAACCTTTATGCTTAGTCGACATCATCGCTCCCATATGCCCTGCGCTCGCTAAGCATCTTACGGCAGGTCATTTCCTCCCTTCTAAGCGACCTATCATGCATGAGGTTTTCAAGTGTACCCGAGTATGTACTCCTATGATTTTCTACCCCCTATCTTGTACTGGTGATAACTTAGATACTGCATGTTTCACGGGTGCGAATTAAGTTAGTTATGGCTTACCGTATAACACTCCCCCACCCCGGTTTGATACTTTTCAAAGTAGAAATTTGAGAAACTGACATTGCTCAAAACTCGTTTTAATATTATTTACCTGTGAATTCATACATTATTTGGAACTTACGTGCTACTCTAGCATCTGAACCCTGAAGCTAGCGATCTGAATGGGTGCCATGCTAGTCGCCGGGCATAGCGGGGAGCCCTGAACTTAACACTGCCCAGATAGAGGAAACATTGTCAGCCCGTAATCAGTCAATCATATTCCGATTTCCAAGCCCTGACCTAGTTCCTCCACCCCCCGCGGCCATTTAGAATCCTATACTGCCGTCTAGCAGCTGGAGACGGCAGCCACTGTCAAGGAGGGCTTAACGGTTGGAGGTGTATGGTGAGGGAACTCTGTACACGGAACAGGCGGACATTCATTCTCGTGTATTAATATTAGGTTAATACGCTAACAACTAGCTCTGTCATAGGTTAATATCTTGGCAAATATCAATTAACTGTTCTCATCAAGGAAGTTAATAGTGCTTAACCTATCCTAGAATACCCCGGACATTCCTCTTTTTTCTACCAAAGTTTTAAACATTTTAAACCCCTATATCTCCATGAAAACTTGAGATATTTCTATTTTCCCTCTATTAGTGTGTAGATATCACCCAATCTGTCACCTAATAGAGCCATAATTCTCATTGGACTTGTGGTTGAGAATCCTTTGGCTATTGAAGTTGGACCATATTTTCTTGGCAAAGTACATCGACTACAGAGTTCCCTCACCATATGTGACTCAGGAAGTATGATATCATAAAACAAAAATAATATTATGGTGTTTCTGAAAATAAATGCGTTCGGCGGTCTTAAGATTTTTAGACCATAATTTTCGTTTCAAACGACCTTGTTAGATCAGAATCCCATTATCTAATTCCTAACCGAATCCTAAGCACCACAACTAGTAGAAACCAGGACAAGCCGGGTTATATCTAGCTGGCTAACCCTGAATAATTGTTCCATCACTGCTTGCGAGACCCGGGTGCCCTGCTATTCACGACAAGAACCTTTACTACATAATATTTATTATGTATACAGCAGCTTACAAAATATTACTCATCAATCAATGATCTGAAGAATTTTGACGTGAAAAAATCCAAAATTTTGCGAAAATATACCCCTTGTGGCCTAAGCCAACTTTGGCCTCTTGTGCTCCTATAGAATGAAGAATTATTGCAAAAGGCCAATCATTTGTTTAGCATTTCAGTTTCACGTTGGTTGCATTTATTTTCCACAATGATGCTCCTATAACAGATGTTACATGCTATAATACACACTCCAGACTCTTCGCACTATAATAATAATAATAATATATACACCTTCAAAACAATATTTCTAGAAATCAGGGGAATTATACCTCCTGCATCTAACGAACACAATGCAAAAAAACATTTAGGTAATATTAGAAACTCAGGAGAAACCCCGGGGTAGGGAACAATACAAAAGAAACTAAGCTAACAATCGCTATTCTATGCCCGATGGCATAAGGAGCGAACTGAGCTACCCGTAACCCTGTTCTTCCAACATACCCGGTAACTCTCCTGTCCCATGCTTGCGCGCAAAACAAGTCATGGCGCGATAGGCCTCAGATTTTATTGTACTTTCTTTCTTTAATCACCAAAGATTTCAAATAGAAGAAAAACTCCGAGAAGTGTTGACAATTATTAAGAGAATTAACTAAATTTTTCTTTTTCTTCGGAAAAATCGCTTCCACTAAAAGAAGATAGTCCATGGGGAGTGAGACCTAGTATAGGGGTGTAGTAAGAAACTTCAGTGCAATGGCGAAAGATACCATTAGGGATTTGAGGCTGAGATTTGATAATAATATCATCTAAAGATGGGCGAGACTAGAACAAATCAGAAGCGAGAAACGAGCCAGGGTACAACGCCGGCGACCTATTTCTGCGACCTAGCATTTTTATTTATTCATCCATCAAATTTTATAGTCCTCCAAACGTTCCACTGGTTCGCGCCGCACCATGAAATCTCACTCGCAATACTTTTGCAATATCCCGGCACAGCTCTAGGGGTGTCAACGGAGCTCTGGTTCCATCCAAGGAGAGGAGGTCTTAAGGAACGAGTCTAAAAATTAAAGAGACCAGTGAGATGGCAACGGTCGAAAGTGTTCGAGTCTTTCATTGATTCAATGCAGGCACAGCCCAGCATTCGGAGTGGATAGCATTAAGACATTTGAACAAAGTTTTTCATAGGAATGTGATGGGACCCTCCTGCTCACATCCCAGAAGAGGGGGGGAAACTAGGGGTCGAGAGAGTATAGTGCAGCTCATGCCAGATTTGTAGAAAATGGATATTTAGGTGAGTGGTGAGTAGCGGGTATGTGATATGGTGTATCATTTTCCTAAAGAGAAGCCTGTTGGCTAGATTTTTGGAAAAAGGTATGGGTGGATCATGGGGAATGAGTCTTTTCTTTGAATATTTCCTTCAATATCCCCCCCCTTTTTATTCCGGTATTACCCCGTGTCTGTTTCAAGCTTTAGTGTCCATCTCCTTCGCCACCTCTCCTGCAGGCAATTCCACAGTGCACAAACACCCCCGGCAGGCCTGAGCATGCGCCATGAGTTCAGCCAGGCTACCGCGCTCTGCGCTAGCAGATGGTCGCTGGGATACCTGGCAGGAGTAAAGTTGTAATTCTCCAGCCAACACTCGGCCCCGATTGACCTGATTATGCTCCATGAGTTCGGTCGGGCTACCGCCCTCTCCTAGAGCCCCAGAAGATGATGGGGATTTCAGATGCGAGAAAAGCCGCAATATCCCCTGGCGTCGCCGGCGCAACATCTCAGCACCCACCAAGACAAGTGCCACAGCCACAATTCCTCCTATGGCACCACCGGCTATAGCCCCAAGATTGGGTTTAGAGGGGCCTGAGCTGGAGCCTGATCCGCTATCCAGGCTTGTACTCCTGCTCGAGTTCTCCTCCGGGGTGGTGGTCTTTAAGGCCATTATGGTCTCAAGATCGAGGACGCTCCAGCCGTTGGCTGGGGCTTTCTTGGACGAGCCTCCGCTCTTACTGCTAAGCGATTAGTCGACTCCTAGTACACTATTTGCTGTATTGTAGGGATTTGGATGACCTACTCTCCACCAATAAGCTCAATAACCTTCGAAGGAATTTCGTATCTTCCCTCGTTCGGTGTAAACTCGTTCGTCCATGTCACTGTATTGATATCGAACAGGAATGCAGCATTTGCCTTGCTGTCGCAAGTAACGGAGCCAGAGTAACTCGGGGTCTTCTTCCCGCCATAGTAGAATATGTAGTGTTCTCCAATCGACTGGCATTTTGGTGAATACCTGGCTTTTGGGTCAGCAGCGTTGGTCTTTGACCTAGCAGTCAGCTGGGCCCACTGAAAGCTTGGAATTGAGAGGACCCAAATGGTTCCAGCCGTTCTACCCCCCGTAGCGTCTGTGGGGGTACCAGCTTCTAGGCCTCCCATAATGTAGATTTGATGGCTGGAACCATCCGAAGCTGATTTAAGAGCGGTGCAGAATGCGAATCGAGGAGCCGGCACCGGAGCATCAGGCGGTAGATATTGTGTAAACCAACTTGATCGGTTTGTGCTGTAGATGTTAATCTCGGAAAACTTTCTCTACCAGATACAATCAGTATTTTACGAGAAATTTAATAGGTAGAGTAACATACTACGTTGGTAGCCGACTCAGACCTTCCACCAAACTGAATCAAGACCTCATCTGTAGCTGTGGTAATAGGCACTAGGGCTCCCTCAGATATTCCTCCAAGTGGTGTGGTTTCGTTTGTCCATGTATTGGTAGCCTCGCCATAGGTAATTAGGCCATTATGCTCCTCTAACGATGTCACTTTGGACGATGTTCCGTTTACTGAGACAAAAGTGCCACCGAAGAGAAACCCCTTCTTCAATGATGGAATCCATGCTGTCATTGAACTAGTAACCCGTCTTGAAGAGTTTTGCTCGAACCAATTCCTTAATATTATCTTTTTATACGTCCATTGTTGAGTTGCAATATCATATTGCCATTTCCTGTCCTCAACCGGAGGGTCCCTCTTTCCATAAATGGTACTATTGTATGGGTTCCACCTCCCAAAAGTAAGGTCAAAACCTGATCCAGTAGGGAATACAGTTGCATCTGAAACACCAGGTATTGTTATTGGCATTTCTTCGGTTCGGACGTAATTAACACTGTCGAGAGAAGTGTTGAAACTCTTCGATATATTCAATGACCGAAGTAGCGTATCTAAACATATTGTTCAATCGTTAACTCGGAGAGAAGGGAGAGCGTCGTGCGTTTACAGGGGGGTACGAACTAGGGCCCATGAATTGAGTGTTTTCATAATTATATCTCATCCGCCCCCCCGCAATATAAAGAATACTGTCTTTCTCAGTCACTAGGCACTTCGACAGCTGGTCAATAAACCGTGGGAGAAAGTCCTTTGACAAGCTAGAGGGAGCCCTACCCATATGCGCACTCAAGGAACAAAAGTCTTCAGTCGGATCAACATCCCTACTGTGCGCTACTAATGAAAAGGACAGTAATACCCCAAGAACCCAAACAGTTGGAGGAAGGAGCTGCATATGTTTCATAGCTGTGATAAAAAGAGCTTCAGAAAAGGATTTAACAACGAGACAACTGTTTAAGAGAAGAACATAGCGGGAAATAAATAGGGAAGGTTTCCGTTGGGGAGATGGGGGCAATAGTGTATTAATTTTTTTTGGGAAAGACCCTCAAAGTCTCCTAGACCACTTGGGTGGTGACTCGTGAGTTAATCAGTCAAACTGCGGCGGATGCCCCTTCTATTGATTTAAAAAAAATCAATCCTAAAGCGTTAACTAAGTTCCTATTCCTCACAAGCAATAATATGAGCAATATATTAGAAACCATCACTCCTTTGGAACATTCAAGGGCTAACCCTGGCATCCGGGTATATATTCCTACACTTATTATACTAACGGGAAGGTACTCGTCACCAATTGCGACAGGTAACACCACCCGACTATCAGTGTTGGGAGATGCAGGGATCTCCCCCAGATGGAGTAGTTAGACGCGAGCTGGTACTGTCCAAAGTGTCTGAAGATAGTGTACAGCCCTATTAGGTGCTTGCTTTCCCACAGCTACCTCCGGGATTATAACATTCAGAAGTGTATCAGAATATTTAAGGGGAAGTTCGTATTATTGACTCTCAAAAGTGGTGTCTTGGCGAGCGCTGCAGCACTTAAAAGAAATTAAGAATAAAAAGTGGGTGTTCCCTCTAGCGTTTGCTCTCACATGCGATGTTTTAGCCGCATACAGTTCTAGTATCTTGGGGCTCCTAGTCCTGTTCCCTGTAATACGAGGCCTCTAAATTCAGGAGTTTGCGCAGGTACTGGTAAGCCCCGCGGTAGATAGGATATCTGATATAATAATCCCGCTCATGTGTTTTATTGTGTGGTGGGGCCTCCACCTCTATGCTAAATTCAAAGACATCATCCGAGCAGCTCGGTGCCATTCAGGACATAAACCACAATCAAACCCCAGTTCAATACCATGGAATGATGAGAGGTTCAATCTATGTGCTCGGCCCTGAGCAAATTTAGACCAACTGTGCATATTCGAGTGTAGTGCGACAAGTGTTTATGTTGGAAGGTGCTAGAAAGGTAAGACAGGTAAGAATGCTGGGGAGCCCAACAGAGCACACGGGGGCCCTGGAGATGGTTGCAAAACTTGGAGGTGTCCAGTGGGAAGCTCTAGGGGGCAGGAGCCTTTACTATATAGTTCTTTGTTATAGAGGATTTAGCACGACGCCAGCCACATCGCCCCCGTCGCTTCAGGCTGAGCCAGAATGCTGTGGAAAAGAAGAGAGACCCCGGCGGCGAACAGGAGGTATCCCAGGGGTTCATTATGTATTGATACAAACTCTCTCGTCTCTAATAAAATAAGTTTATGTTCGGTAGAGAGTGTATTGGGATTCTTATTATTTCTACGTCTCCGGACGTGTCCTATATATACACAAACCAGACTTTACAGAAAGAACTCTCGGTCCGCAACACTCTCCATCATTTTCTCTTATCTTCCCTCCATCCACCCAGCTCCTCCGAAGTTTCCCGAAACTTCTATTCCCTGATTCCATCCCTTGCGTTTTGTCTTTGTATACCGTTTCTCTATCTTCTGTAATCCTTTGCAGCCCTGACACAGCTGTGTCCTAACAATCATAGTGCGACCCTTATACGTTCCAACTCCTGGTAAACCTTCATCTCTAGCCTCCAGTCTTCCAGAGTGCCAATTTCCTAAAACATCCCAAATGTTCCTGCTTTAGCTAAGGTCTCAACCAAACATACCGTCACTCTTCTGATACTATACTACCCAATGGTGCGCCCGTTATCAAACCCAATTCCTCTTAGCCATGTCCCATCAGTGTTCCGACTATCTCCCAGGTATGGGGGGCCTTCTTGAATTTTCAGCAGTCTCTCCGGGATATGTTTTTAGTGGAAGGGCGGGCAAAAGTAGAAGAAACCCTAGTTATTATTCTCCATCTCTCACCCCAGCCACATTCCCCCTGCGCATGAGCTTCACAACCCTAATAGCTGGACCCGTCCTGGAGAATGTCCCACGGTAAGAACCCCCTTGCTGGTAACATTATTGAGAAAAATATACACTAACCCCCGGCTATCCCAGATCGCGATAATCCGGACACCTCGCTATCTCGTATGAAACTCGATAAGTTCTCAATTTCTTTACACCAAAGCCTGACCTGTTGTCCCGGATCACTCGTTGTGCCGGACAGATTCTTCGGATTTTGGCCATCCAGGCTAGCGGGTGGTGAGTGTATACATGTGACAATTTAAAATACTGGTACAGTCCTAGAGACTTGTCTACTAAATAAAACATGTCAAGTAGGATATCGCGGAGACAGAGCCACCACTACGGCCATTCCCGAAAAGCCAACAGGGGAATGGTTGAACATGAGTTGACCTTTGTCGCTCGATTACCCGAGGGGGTTGTAAGCCCTGGTGCGAGCTAAAGCTCTAGAGTCATAACACATGTCTGCCAGCGAGTTTCGAGAGCGACCCGTAAATTACTTATAAGCGACTATTTCACTCAAGGACCCCCTTGCCACGGAATACTGAAAAAGAGTTATAAATTATGAGGAACCAGGGTCAGGAAGGAACTAGGGGACCAAACTACCAGTTAGATACTAAGGGGCTGTTTGGCGTGACAATTTTGGGATGGCAAACCATGGTTTGTAACTACGGGACTGTTTGGTTGACGTGAATTACAAACCATGGTTTGCAGCAACCAGCACCAAATATTTGACTGTTTCTGACATATGAGGTTCTTCCAACCATGGTTCCACAACCATGGTTTGTATAGTAGCTAGCCAAACTTCGCAAAATTGTCACGCTAAACAGCCCCTAAGTTATCCCTTCTGCCCCTCGCTCTTTGGAATCCCGTCAAAGATAGGTTGGTGGGGTGTTGTCATATTATTAAGCCATAAAATTCCAAATAGTTAAAGAAAAGCGGAGTTTACCCCAATTTCTCCGGCCGCGGTATAGTATACAGCACAGGAAATAAGGATAAAAATGCAGAAGTAAAAAAATTCCGCGGCTTTAGAGCGGATTCACCTTTTCTCCTTGTAACCAATGCTGACCCCAGGTGACTTGTATCTAATACTGTGCTGTACATGCCTGTGAAGTTAGAAAATTTGAGTGATGTCCGAGAGAGGAAGGATTTGTGCATAATTTCCATTAGGGATTCCATGGCGGAGTGGTCACTGGTTGCAGGCGAGTGATATTGGTTTTCGACACAAACTGCTTTACCCCCCGCCTCGATATGTCCCTAAGACTTTGCTGAGGGAAATGAAAAAAGATATAATAATAATAATAAATGTCATTGTTATCTCCGTATATGTCCATTGTCCGGTTGCAATATCATATTGCCGTTTCTTGTCCTCAACTGGAGGGTCCCTCTTTCCATAAATGGTACTGTTGTATGTGTTCCACCTCCCAAAAGTGGGGTCGAAACCAGCTTCTGTAGGGAAGACCGCGGCATCCACAATACCAGGTATTGTAACTGGAATTTCTTCCGTTCGAAAGTAATTAACACTATTGAGAGAAGTGTTGAAACCCTTCGATATATTCAATGACCGAAGTAGAGTATTTAAACATATTGTCCATTCGTTGAATCGAAGAGAAGGGAGAAGGCCGTGTATTGAAAGGGGAGTACGAACTAGGGCCCTTGAAAATAGTGTTCTAATAGTCATATCTCATCCATCCTCCCAAAATATAAAGAATACCGTCTTTCTCGGTCACTAAATACTTCGACAACTGGTCAATAAACCTGAGAGAAAGCCCTTTGACAGGTTGGAGGGAGCCCTACCCATATGCGCATGCAAGGAACAAAGTCTTCAGTCGGATCAACATCCCACCATGCGCTACTATTGAAAAGGACAGTAATACCCCAAGAACCCAAACACTAGGCCCAAGGAGCGGCATATTTTTCATAGCTGTGATAAGGAGGGCTTTAGGGGAGGGTTTAACGAGACAACTGAGTTTAAGTGAAGAAGAACATGGCGGGAAATATATAGGGAAGGTTTCCGTTGGGGAGATTGGGGCAATAGTTTATTACAATTTCTTGGGAAGCACCCCCAAGGTATCATAGAGCACTCGGGTGGTAAGCAAACCTGTTAAACTGCGGCCGATACCCCTCCTATAAATTAGAAAATGGTAGATCTTCCACTTAATGCTCATATTTTACAGGTAATAACCCTAGCAGTATATCAGAAACCACCATTCCTTCGGCACATTCAAGGACTAACCCTGGCATCCAAATGTATCTTCCTTCACTTATCATACCAACGAGGATGTACTTGCCACCACTTGCAACTAGTAACAGCACCCGACATTGTTGAATAAATAGTCGGAATTTATATTCGATCCAGAGGAATATCTTTGGGTGGTGAAAATGCTGGGCGGTGAGGGGTGTTGCGTGGCCATGGATCCTTTGTGTACGGTTAATTTCGTTAACGGACAATAAGAAACTCTGGTGCAATGGCGAAATGTACCATTCGGGATTTGAGACTGATGTTTGATAATATCATCTAAAGATAGGCGAGACTAGAACAGATCAGAAGCTAGAACCGAACCAGAGCACAACGCCAGCGACCTATTTCTGCGACCCGGGAAGCAACTAAGAGCCTTTTTATTTATTCATCCATCAAATTTTATAGTCAGTCCTCCAAGCGTTCCGCCTGTTCAGCGGCACCATGAAATCTCACTCGCCATACTTTGCATTACCCGGCACAGCTCCTGGGAGTGACAGCAGAGCTCTTTTCCATTCGAGGAGTCTTAAGGAACGAGTCTAAAAATTAAAGACAAGTCAGGTGGAACGGCCGGAGGTGCTCAAATCTTTCATTGATTCAATGTAGGCACAGCCCAAGGGCATTCGGAGTGGATAGCATTAAGACATTTGAACAAAGTTTTTCATAGGAATGTGATGGGACCCTCCCTCTCACATCCGAGAAGAGGGAAGGAAACTAGGGGTCGAGAGAGTATAGTACAGCTCATGCCATATTGGCAGAAAATGGATATTTAGGTGGGTGGTGAGTAGAGGGTATGTGATAGGGTATACAATTTCCTAAAGAGAATCCTGTTGGCCAGATTTCTGGAAAAGGGTATGGGTGGATCATGGGGAATGAATCTTTTTTTGAAAATTTCCTTCCATATTCCCCCCCCCTTTGGTTCCCGTATTACCCCGTGTCTGCTTCAAGGTTCAGTGTCCATCTCCTTCGCCACCTCTCCTGCAGGCAATTCCACAGTGTAGACACCCCCCCGGCAGACCTGAGTATGCGCCATGAGTTCAGACAGGCTATCGCCCTCTCCGAGGGTGCTAGCAGATGTTGATTGGGATACCTGGCAGGAGTAAAGTTGTAATTCTCCAGCCAACACTCGGCCCCGATTGACCTGATTATGCTCCATGAGTTCGGCAGGGCTATCACCCTCTCCTAGGGTCCTAGAAGGTGTTGATGGTGATTTCAGATGGGAGAAAAGCCGCAATATCCCCTGGCGTCGCCGGCGCAACATCTCAGCACCCACCAAGACAAGTGCCACAGCCACAATACCTCCTATGGCACCACCGGCTATAGCCCCAAGATTGGGTTTAGAGTGGCCTGAGCTGGAGCCTGGTCGGCTATCCAGGCTTGTACCCCCCGCTCGAGTTGTCCGGGGTGGTGGTCTTTAAGGCCATTATGGTCTCAAGATCTAGGACGCTCCAGCCGTTGGTTGGGGCTTTCTTGGACGAGCCTCCGGTCTTACTGCTAGGCGGTTGGCCGACTCCTAACTTAGTGCACTACTTGCTGTGTTGTGGGGATTTGGATAACCTACTCTCCCCCAATAAGCTCAATAACTTTGGAGGGGATTTCGTATCTTCCCTCGTTCGGTGTAAACTCGTTCGTCCATGTCACTGTATTGATATCGAACAGGAATGCAGCATTTGCCTTGCTATCACAAGTAGCGGAGCCAGAGTAACTCGGGGTCTTCTTCCCGCCGTAGTAGAATATGTAGTGTTCTCCAATCGACTGGCATTTTGGTGAATACCTGGCTTTTGGGTCAGCAGCGTTGGTCTTTGACCTAGCAGTCAGCTGGGCCCACTGAAAGCTTGGAATTGAGAGGACCCAAATGGTTCCAGCCGTTCTACCCCACCTAGCGTCTGTGGGGGTACCGGCTTCTAGGCCTCCCATAATGTAGATTTGATGGCTGGAACCATCCGAAGCTGATTTAAGAGCGGTGCAGAATGCGAATCGAGGAGTCGGCACTGGAGCGTCAGGGGGTAGTAGTTGTGTAAACCAACTTGATCGGTTTGTACTGAAGATGTTAATCTCGGAAAACTTTCTCTACCGGTTACTATCAGCAATTTACGCGGAGAAATTCAATAGGTAGAGTAACATACTACGTTGATAGCCGACTCAGACCTTCCACCAAACTGAATCGAGACCTCATCCGTAGCTGTGGTAATATGCACTAGGGCTCCCTCAGATATTCCTCCAAATGGTGTGGTTTCGTTTTTCCATGTATTGGTAGTCTCGTCATAGGTAATTAGGCCATTATGCTCCTCTAACTCTGTCACTTTGGACGATGTTCCGTTTACTGAAAAAAAAGTGCCACCGAAGAGAAAACCCTTCCTCAGTGATGGAATCCATGCTGTCATTGAACTAGTAACCCGTCTTGAAGAGTTCTGCTCGAACCAATTCCTTAATATTATCTTTTTATCCGTCCATTGTTGAGTTGCAATATCATACTGCCACTTCCCGTCCCCAACCGGAGGGTCCCCCTTCCCACGAATGGTACCACTGTATGGGTTCCACCTCCCAAAAGTAAGGTCAAAACCAGCCCCTGTAGGGAACAGCGCTGCATCCAGAACGCCAGGTATTGTGACTGGAATTTCTTCGGTTCGGACGTAATTAACACTATCGAGAGAAGTGTTGAAACTCTTCGATATATTTAATGACCGAAGTAGGCGTATCTAAACATATTGTTTAATCGTTAACTCGAAGAGAAGGGAGAGGGTCGTGCATTTACAAGGGGGTACGAACTAGGGTCCTTGAATTGAGTGTTTTCATAATTATATCTCATCCATCCCCCCACAATATAAAGAATACCGTCTTTCTCGGTCACTAAATACATCGACAACTGGTCAATAAACCGTGGGAGAAAGCCCTTTGACAAGCTAGAGGGAGCCCTACTCATATGCGCATGCAAGGAACAAAAATCTTCAGTCGGATCAACATCCCTACCGTGCGCTACTAATGAAAAGGATAGTAATACCCCAAGAACCCAAGAACTTAGAGGAAGGAGCCGCATATGTTTCATAGCTATGATAAGAAGAGCTTTAGAAAAGGATTTAACAACGAGACAACTGAGTTTAAGAGAAGAACATAGCGGGAAATAAATAGGGAAGGTTTCCGACCGGGAGATGGGGGCAATAGTGTATTAAAATTTCTTGAGAGGGACCCTCAAGGTCTCATAGACCGTTCGGATGGTTAGTTAATCGGTCAAACTGCTGCGGATGCCCCTTCTATAGATTTTTTAAAAAAAGTCAATCCTAAAGCGTTCACTAAGTTCCTATCCCTCACAAGCAATAATCTCAGCAATATATTAGAAACCACCTTTTTTTTTGGAACATTCAAGGACTAATCCTTGCATGCGAGTATATCTTCCTTCACTTATTATACCAACCGGAACGTACTTGCGACCACTTGCAACCAGTAACAGCACCCGACTTTTAGTGTTGGGAGCTACAGGGATCCCCCCCAGAGAGAGCAGTTAGACGCGAGCTGGTACTGCCCATAGCGTTTGAAGGCATAGCCCTATTAGGTTCATTGCTTTCCCACAGCTACTTCCAGGATTATAACATTCAGAAGTGTATCAGGATATTCAAGGGAAGCTCGCATTATTGACTCTCAGAGGTGCTGTCCTGACAACCGCCGCAGCACCCAAAAGAAATTAAGAAATAAAAAGCGGGCGTTCCCTATCTCCTGGGCTGGCAAAACATTGAAAATTTCGTGCCACCCCTGCCAGTCTCTGAGACAGCGGTTAATAAGCAACTTTTTGTTAATGACTAAAGTTTTGCAGATGTGTAGACTTCAGAACACAAC
>Ga0307517_10007376_pt1 | contig 16039 bp, 13 predicted proteins | sample 23_EM_MG_FD_194515 | JGI IMG/M metagenome (GOLD analysis project Ga0307517, IMG submission 194515) | Populus trichocarpa ectomycorrhiza microbial communities from riparian zone in the Pacific Northwest, United States - 23_EM | ecosystem: Host-associated > Plants > Roots > Unclassified | place... | reverse complement strand
CCCATGGGCCTTTAGAAAAGGACGGAAAAATGAGAGGCATGGGGGGTATAGGGGGAGATGGTATTACCAGGTGATACAGGGAGATATGTATGTAATACATGAGGGAGAATATTTTTTGCTGATGTAACCTAAACAAGCAGCCAGCGAGGCCCCAGGGCAAGGAGGAAATGAAGGAGGCTATTAAGGAGGAATGGCAAAGAATCTCTGAGGTTCATCTTTTAACCTTTATTGATTCGATGCCTGAGCGAATAGAGGCTGTCATTGCGGCATCTGGGGGTCATACTCGTTGGTAAATTTTGGATAGTTTCTATTTTTTGTATATATCTTTTACTATTTTCTTAATTTTTAATATACATTTATAAATTTGTTCTATATGACGTGAAGAAAGTCTTTTTTCATTCAAAAAATCCCCTTTTTTCTTACTATTTACATGGGTGATTTAGTGTGCTTGGCAACGGAAACCCACCCCCCAGGATCCCCCCGTGTTCGCTCCGCACTTGCGGGGGACTTGTACCTGTATCTCCGTACGGAGGTACAGCTCCTAAGTATTGTATGTTCCACAGGAGGTAGGGGCAGCAAACCTCGCTTGTGGAACATACAAAACTTAGGCGCTGTACCTCCGTAGTCTTTTCCAGACCGTGTACTGCTTGGGTAAGCAGAGCCTGGATATCCTTAACTGGCTGGCTGGCATTCATAATTTTGTCAACTTATTGTGCTCTGCTAAGCCTATTACGGTTTAGTACTGGTACAGCGGCTTCCACACACGCAATCCGATTGCAGATCTATCCAGTTTTTTTTAGGGCATTCCCGTAATCTGTCACGGGTTCGGCCAATTGAGTTAAAGCCAGTACGATTATTAACTGCTTGTTATGATACGACCTGCCTTAGATGAGATACCAAGACCCTCCAATACGATGCTCCGTTTCTCCGCCGAGAAAATTCGCAAATCTCCCAGCCTAATCAAGAGGGTTTTAGGCATCCGCTCTCTCCCAAGTGAGACGTCAATGCCAGCCTGTGGCCCGTTACGGTTGCAAACAAAGCTGAAATAAATCAGATTGCCTGAGCCGAAGCCTTTCCGCTGCACTTGCGAAAATCAGATGAATCCGGAAGCCTTGGCGTTTCTTTTGGTCCGGAATTGGCCAAGACTTCCGGATACTTTTGATTTTCCTAAGTAGGGGTTTTCAAAGTTAAAAAGATGGTTGAAGGTAAAGTGATCGACACCCAGCAGTGCATTAGTGCGCATTAGTGTATATATCAATAGTGGCCAATTGTATCCAAGAATTTTAGGTAATAAATTTGAGGCTCCTCAAAATGAGGCAAGTAGAGCTCGGTGTGGGTTTTGGTTGTAGTGTAAGAGAAAAAAATTTCATCGCTTCTGTTGCAATAACAACAACGATTTCCTTCTTTACAATAATGGCTGAACAGCAGCAAAAGAGCAGTAGTGGGGGAGGGCGTCATGGTCCACATTCGATTTGGACAGAAATCGAGAATGAGCAGCTTATGCAATGGCTAGAGGATCCAGAAAATCTACGAAAGATGAAAAAAGGATCTGGAGTCTCAAAAAAAGCCCTCATTGCTGAAATCTCGCTACAAATTCCAACGAAGCCTACCATTAAGGTAGGTTACAAGTATGATAACCTTGTGAAATCATATAGGGCAGCTGCAAAGCTCAACAATCAATCAGGATAGGGACTTACCAAGAAGGATATGGATGAAGGAAGAAGGAGTTTGAGAGGTATGTATATTAATATTAAACATGATTTGAATTTACAAGGAATTAAGAAGGAGCGCAAGACACAAGGTAGAGAGAGCAAAAAAAAGAAAAAAAGGAAAAAAGAGCAAATGCTAATAATTACAAAAAAGTGAATTTTCAAGAAAGGACAGAATGCTAATATTAATAGAAAAACTCCTATTACGATACCCCTATTTCTTTCGCTTGGAAAATATTTTAGGAGACCGACCCGATGTACGTCCACCAGCCATCTATGATTCGGGAGCTGGTGAGGGGGAAACAACGGGAGTTGAAACACTCCTGCACGTGATGGCGACACCGGCCGGTGCCATGGAAACTAGAGAAAGCACAAACGAAAAAGAACCGAGCAGAGAGGAAGGGGTGGGAATAAATTGGGCAGGGCAGAGAGAGGAGGGAGAGGTAGTTTGGAGAGGAGGGGGAAACGGGGATGATAGAGTGGAGGAGGAATGGCCTGAAGGAGTTGGCTTGGAAGAGGGAGAGTGGGAAATTGAAGAAGTGGTCCGAATTGGGTCAGTAATATGAGAGGGAGGGTCAGCTAACAGGGAAAATTTCTGCCATCTGCAGAGTCCACAGGCTCGAAAAGGGGAGAGTCGAGTAGTAGAAGAAGAGAGAGTTGAAAGAAGAAGCGGTGAAGGAGAAAGTGGAGAAGGAAGTCAAAGGAGGCAAGAAGGAAGGTAAGTTGTTACTATATAAATGTTAACTTCGGTGAGACAGTAAAAGGAACTGATAAGGTTAGAAATCGATCAATGCCTACCTCAGCTATAAGAGGTACAAAGCGACGCCGCTTTCCGGAAATGCTCGAGGATGAAGATATGGAGGCCGATGCAAGCACAGCAAGGGGCTTGGGAGGATCCACGAACAAAAAGAAAAGCGGATCAACTGCTCTAATTGATGCAGTTAGTATTTTGGCTTCCTCAAAGTCTGAGGGTGAGGTAAGGAAGTTTGACTTTCTTACGGAGCAATTACAGCAGCAAGGAGAGTTACGAAGGCAGGAATTGGATCTTGAACGCGAGCGGTTAGCAATTGAACGAGAGAAAAATACAGCTGAGCAGAAACGCACAGATATGATGATGATGCAGTTACAGGCATCTCTTCAGCGAAGGTCAGATGATGGAATAGGGCAACGGAAGAGGGACAAGAGAGCTAAGACTGATTCTAGTAAGGGTGAGGATGAGGATATTATTGAACTTGATTATTATTGAAAATTCTATTGTTCTTTGTTTATTTTACTCTCAAGTTTTTTATTTTATTTATCTATTGGTTATTCTACGTACTTGTTTATTTCATTATTATAATTTTTTTAATTTTGATATTATTATTGTTTTATCAATCATGTTTATTGATTAATTAGTTAAAAAAAATTCACGCATCCTATTTCTCCATTCTGCTCCAGCTCGACGCTCTGCATCAATACTTATTATCTCATCTTCTTCCCAATCATGCCTCTCATCCTGCTCATTGTAATTTTGTACCCATTCCTCATCACTTTCAAAATCACATAAAAAATTATGAAGTACAAAACAAGACAATATCCAACTTAAGACTCGTACATGATCCTGTGCTCTTCTGATATTAATATGTATACCTCTTAGTAACCCCCAACAATTTTTCAGAATCCCAAATGCATTTTCAATTCGGACTCGTGCCATTGCCAAGTGTAGATTGAACTCCTTATACCCTTCCGCTTCCTGACTAGCAAGAGGCTGCTTGTAAGGGGTCATACAACGCCTCGTAAGCCGGTAGGCCTTATCCGCAAGGATATATTCATCGGGGCGGGAGAAAAAACAATTCGGTTTTTTAAAAAACGAGGTTCCACAAAACACTGTTGCATCACTTACTGATGCCGGAAACCCTCCTGATACAAAGGTAAATTTCCTTCTACTATCACAAATTCCTTGCACATTAAGTACGTACTGTTTTTTGCGATTAAAGTAGGTTTCCCCATGATAGGACGGACTGTGCTGCAGCACCAGGTCCGTCCCATCAAGAAAGCCCACACACCCCGGAAAGCCACTCGCCCTCTCAATATCCATTCGCATACGAGAGAAATCAACACTATCTGGCTTCGGCCAGGATATGAAGCGGGGCAGTAGGCGAACGAGAGCGGATATGGTTCGATCGCAGTAAAGCCTTGTGGTCCCTTCCCCAATTCCCAGTTGGGCTGCCCCACGAACAACTGATGCCCCTGATGATCCAAGGAAGTACAATGCTGTTGCTAACTGCTTTTCAATAGGAGCTTAAGGATTCTTGGAGCTGTTTTTAAAAATAGGATCTTCTCGGAGAAGCACTACCAGAGCGTAGAATGATTCTCTTTTCATTCGAAAAAATACTCGAAATCGTGCCTCCGACATCGTATCGAACTAATTTATATCATCTATGTCAATATCTTTCCCTTCCTTGATTTATTATTTTTTAAAATGCCACCCATGAAATATAATTCACTTACATAATGTGTGAACAGGTACTCACTATGGAGAATTGGCATACGTGGTGCTAAATACCGTACTTGTGATATTATTATCCCCAAAAAGCCTATCACTTCTTCCTCCTCATCCTCCTCACTCTCCTCCATCCTTAAATCTATCTCCGGATTCGCCCAGTTGAGCCACCTTTTTTCCCCTCCCCTCAAGAGCCCTCCAGAACCACCAGCATAAGGCCAATCGTGGCCATGATAGTTGTTTTTTCTGTGGGTTGCCGCTGATGATAGGATTTGCTGTAGCAAATCCAGATCATCAATAACCGTATTGGATAGACCGCATGCTAACCACATATCTTGCAGTTGCGATGCCAGTTGGGCTTTTTTGGAGACGCGCGGCATCTTCATCAAGTCTTTCGTTGTCTGGTGCTTGCTCGATGTCGAATCGTTACCTGTTTTACTTTACTAATACTAGGGGTTTTCAAAGTTCAGAAGAGAGACAATGGTAAAATGATCGGCACCCAGCCATGCATTAGTGTGCATTAGGACACATATTAACAGTGGCCAATTGTATCAGAAGATTTCAAGTCGCATATTTGAAGCCCCCAAAAATAAGATTGAGTAAAGTGAGCAAGTTTGGTATGTACTCGCTTAAATAACAAGTCTGTTCCCCTAGGCATTAGGGGATGGGTGGGTTTAGCAGGCACATCTCTAAAAGCTGGGGACAGATTTTTCTTGAGCCAGTATAATACTGTAAGAGTGAAGAAAATTACTATCTTCTACTAGGAAGTTGAGATACCTTTGGCTTGTTGGTGGTTAATAAGGCCCAGGCACTTAACCCACATGGAAGTATTCTCTCGTTACCAAAGCCAAAACTCTGATCTTGGCTCGTTACCGACCTCCTGACCTCCGTCTCTACCTGAAAAAAATGTATGGTATGGTATGGTAAAGTGATTGTAAATTAACCATTTTTGTGTATGCCAAGCTTACCCAAAACGCCACAGTAACCTACTTTTCGTCAACTTTTTTAACTTTGAAAACCCCTACTAGGTTGTTACGGATCTTTTAACATCTGTTTCCACTTCAACAAAATGTATTCTAAGGTAAGGTAAGTTGACAGTAAATTAACTACATTTGTGTATGCCAAGCTTACGTGAAACAGCCGGGTTCGCTACTTTTTTTCCACGTTTTTAACTTTGAAAACCCCTAGTGCTTCTCCAATACCCGTAAAAAACTTTTTGCGATCCGCCATCTGAGGATTCCTGTAAAACCGAGTCATTAGCACAAGATAGGTTTAGTTTGGCATGTTGAGAAGATCAAACAAGGCCAAAGTACCCAGGCTATACCATGTCAGGAATGTACTTACCCTTCTCAAGAAGCCTTTGTCTGTGCATCGCGAGATTTGCCACCTAACCGAGACGGGCGAATCGCAAAAGTTTTTACGGTACTTGTTAGTCCCCCTTGTGTGTATACCGCAAAGGGTTGGGACTCATGGTTCCCGGAGCACACTTTTATATATCATACTAGTACTCGTACTTTGATTCATAGGTAATTGGTGAGTTAAGGGATCAATGTTGAAATCCGGTCATAGAAGGAGAGTTGCCCAAGGTCTAGTGCTCGAGTACCGTAGAGAATGTTCTGTTTAGATCACACACCCTAGAGGATATCATAATAGATTGCTCCCTGTAAATATTCGGAACGAATGCCCTAAATTCCAGCTGACTATATCTACACACTAACGGACTGCTGTTGAAGAAGATTATGTTCCTCAGTACTTGCTCAGGATTAGCAGAGCATGGGAGTCTAGCATTTTTAGGAATGTCCTGTTTGTTCCATCAGTGCGAACCCCCCAGTGGAATTCGGGAATTATCACTCTTGGTACGTGGTCCCTCAAACATTTATTCTTTCTGGGACTCAAAGGCCCACCACCGGTATGGTATTGCGGGCAGTTGTCATAGAAATTTATGGAGTAGACTTGAGCTTATCGGTACTTGTCAATTACCAGCAGCCTTTCTGCCGGGTAGCTTCCTTTCTTTTGTGTGCTTGTCCTGGCAGTTTACAGGGGTGCCGAGTAATGGTCCCTAATTATTACTGGGCTCCTAGACAGGTTCACGACCCCTGACATCGGACGCTTCTTGTCTGCTACGAGTATCGAGCCTTCCACATGACCCCAGAATGCTGCCAGGGCGGCGAGGGAAGGAGGGTGTAGTCCAAGGAAAGCTGGCCAGGGTCAATGAGCGGGGCAGCTCTGTCGGGACGAGGTTAAATTAAACTTATGGGACAGAGCCCAGGTCGGTGCACCAGAAACTTGATGGTCGGGTAGATCATAAACTGTCAAGCGTCTGCCGGTTGTTCGCAAACTCCTGCCTTAGATTAGTAGTTGCGATTAGAAGTTACTTGAGCTATAAAAGGGTCTTGAAAAATGTTTCTGGACTTGCTCCAATGCCGAATGCTAGGATATGGACTCTGATAGAAAAGATATGATGCGCGTATCGTATCTATGCCGGGTTAAGATCCCGTTTGGGTACGACCGTTCCGTCCCGTTGTCCCATACAGACGACCGTTTTCCCTTCCGTTCCCAAATTCCGAACGGGGCTGCCGTTTTGCAAGCTTGGGACATGTCAACCGTTCCGCTCAGAAACGGTCAAAATCGATAGTTTCTGAACCTCAACCGGAGCGGTCGCTTTCCTTCCATTTTTGCCAAACAGGCCCCAAACCAGGGAATCTTGTTAGGTTCATGGAAACACGAGCCATCTCGATGCATCGAGACACAGGGTCCACCGTGCCTTCCATCCCGGTGTAAGGGTAAGGGTTCAAAATGTTCTAAATAAAAAAAAGGCTGGTGGGGAGAAGGTAATATGCGGTACGGTATCATACTCGAGGAGAAAAAAATAGAATGCAGCAGGGGGTTTCTTTCCTGCATTCATGTGTCAGCCCTCGTTATATCAATTTATCGCAGGTGTTATCGTAACGCAAAGTCGCCCGCCTATGTGCGGTACTGATACTAGGACCTCAAGTGCCAGAAATCATCACCATGTTCACGGCCACTGTCGCTGGGTGCTTTGATCCTAACCTCGGGTGCCATACTCGCCCTACAACCACTCTATTTTTTTGCGTATTTTGATTAAGAGACTTGGGCAAGAAGATACTACTACGGTGATCGTAATGCATAGGGCGGCATAAGCAGGAATCCTTCAGCTTGCAACAGCTAAACCGGGGCGTCTATCAAGGTTAGGAGCTGACAAGGGGGATTCCTGAGAAGGAGATTTCATCTGTCTCTACCCAGCACCCACCTTTAAGTGACCTCCGTCCAGGGCAAGTAGTTCTTGCTCCTCTCTTTACCTCACTTTCGTTTCATTTCACTCCACATTTGCATTTACATTTGCGTTTTCCTCCTCGGAGAGAAAAGACGGTTTCCCGTCTCCAATAAAACCCCCCCCAAATAACTCCTTTTTTTGATTTTCAACTTCGGTTTCGGACACCGTGTCTAATCTACGGCTATCCGGACGTCAACCTTTATTGGCTTTCCTTCCTTCTCTCTCTGTCTGACGTCCTTTTCTCCTACATTGGTTGCTGTAGGTTTGCCTCAACTTGGAGGTGCTAGTCCCTGTATTAATTTCTCGGCAGGGGAGCTGCACAGGACTTTTGTTGCTGGTCCCTGGTGAAGAAGCTTGATCCGCGTCTTCCCCTTTTCTTCTTTTCTTCCCACGCATTTGCAGTATCTTTTCCCAAGAGCCTCCTCCTAACCTCAAGCAGCTTGAGCCTTGAGGCGCTCCAAGACCCAGGAATTCTCCCCCCCCCCCCTCCTCCTCCTTTCCTTTCCTTTAATCTACTCACTCCCTTTCATCCCTAATCACCACCGCATGCATTCTCTGTTCCGATGATGCCCAGGCACTCTCACGCTTACTCCAACGGCCATGCCTACGGACCGAGCAATACATTCTCTATTTCACCACATAGGTACTGCAACCCCACACTGGTTTCTCCGGTCAAACTTTGCTTATTTGTCTCCATTAAAAAAAAAACTCAGATTCCAGCCCCGCACACAGCCTGCGCTACGATGGCGACGGAAGATTCTCTTTAGGATGTGCTCGATTTCTACCATCGCCGCCGTAATATTACTGCTCATATTTCCCTCGTTCCGACAGGTCCTCCTCCCATCGCTGGGCCTATCGGCGCTATTGCGGGATGATCCTTTGATATCTACCGTCAAGCATTATGATCTCTCCAACGTTCAGGGAACCGCCCGCGGCTGGGAGAAAGAAGAGAGGCTACTCATGTGTGTGCCACTACGTGATGCTGAGGTCCATCTTCCCATGTTCTTCTCGCATTTACGGAATTTTACATACCCTCATCGCCTGATTGACCTTGCGTTCCTGGTGTCTGACTCGAAGGATCACACCTTGACCTTACTCAAAAAGCAGCTGGAAAAGGTGCAAGCTGACCCCGATCCGCTCCAGCCCTTTGGAGAGATTTCTGTGATTGAGAAGGATTTTGGGCAGAAGGTTCAACAGGATGTTGAGAACAGGCACGGTTTCGCTGCGCAAGCGGGCCGTAGGAAAACCATGGCACAGGCCCGGAATTGGCTCTTGAGCGCTACATTGAGGCCTTACCACTCATGGGTTTATTGGAGAGACGCCGATGTGGAAACTGCGCCGCCAACTATCTTGGAGGATTTGATGAGGCACAACAAGGATGTCATTGTTCCGAGTAAGTCTTCCTGTTGGTCTTGGCTCAACGTCACAGTCCGTGTCGCCATCAAATGATGCAGACCCATGTATTTGCTACTTCAGAGGATTCAGTTCCCATGAGACAAATGCTTTAGCTTACTGATTTTGAATTTTTGAATTTTTTTTTGAAAATAAAATACCACATCTGTGCCCGGTCGCTATGTCCCTTACATGGCTAATGGTGCTAATAATATGATTCTAACATAGATGTCTGGCGACCGCTTCCTGACTGGCTTGGAGGCGAACAGCCCTATGATCTCAATTCCTGGCAAGAGTCAGAGACCGCCCTTGCGCTTGCTGAGACACTCGATGAAGATGCTGTCATCGTCGAGGGATATGCTGAATACGCCACATGGAGACCCCATCTTGCTTATCTCCGTGACCCATATGGTGATCCTGATGTTGAGATGGAGATTGATGGAGTCGGAGGTGTCAGTATTCTTGCAAAAGCACGCGTGTTCCGAGCTGGTGCCCATTTCCCTGCATTCTCTTTCGAGAGGCATGCTGAGACTGAGGGTTTTGGAAAAGTCAGTGGCCCATGCCTTCTAATCTATTTTCTTTACTAATTTTGCGATAGATGGCAAAGCGCATGCAGTTCTCGGTCGTTGGACTCCCGCACTACACCATCTGGCATCTTTACGAGCCTTCAGCAGACGATCTTAAGCACATGGAGCGCATGGAGGAAGAGAGACTTGAGAAGGAGGCGAGGGACAAGGAGGAAATCGAGCGGGAAAAGAGAGTTAGTGAGAGCTGGCAAGATAAGAAGGGCGAGTGGGAGAAAGATAAGAAGGAAATCCAAAATAAGGCTTTAGAAAAGAGTAGAAGGGAGCGCGGGGAGCGGAAAACTCTTGGGGGGAGTGAGCAGGGACCACATGCACATGCCGGTGAGGAGGAAGCGGAAGCAAAGAAGGGAGATGGGGGGAGCAACGTAAGCCTCTAGATCTAGCTAGTTTGTTAGTCTACGAATCCCTGCTAACCTTCATAGGCCGAGGCAAATGGCATGGACGCAGCGGGCGATGCATAGGTGTTAGAATATCTTCATTAGGGCTGGCTTAGATTGTGTGTCAGTGGGTATTTTTGTGTACCAGCATGAAACGATATATCTTTTGTTCTTTTGCCTTTGTTTTGTTTTTGTTTTTTCAAAAAAAAGGGGGGTCATTTTCTACCTTTCATTGTATCTCATTGCAATTGCACCCATTTCCTTCTCCCTTTACCTTCCCTTCCCGTTCTGTTGGACCGAGGGGAGGAGAAAGGGGATCCAGTGGTCACGAGCCACAGGATAAGAAAGTATATTCTGGAGTGCTAGTAGTGTTTATTCCTTATTCCTTATTCTTTTATTTTCTTGTTCGTTTATCTAGATGGTCGGGTTATTGGTTGAAATAATGGGGTTATGAAGAGTTTATAAACAAAACACGGGAGGAACTAGATGATTACTCAGAGCCATCCCTTCTGTAAATCCGGTCGAAGCTCGCACTGCGTGGTCGGTGCTGGACGAAATGAAGATCACATTCAGTGGATCAGAGTTATTTTTTATTTATTTCTACTTTTATTACAAAAAAAAGCCAAACTCCCAGTCGAGATTTCTCGTTTCTCAGCGTGCACAAACATAATGTGCATTTTAGAATTCGTTACCGTCCGGGGTTGTTTGTAGTGCAAGAAGACCTAGTTATTGCGCGGTATCAGAAGGTGGGACTCTGAGCTTGCTTACGAGCGATTATTCCGAGCTGGTGCCTCATGCTTCGTAGTGGACGTAGGTGGACTATGATAGTAGTTCTTACGTGCCTGTGGTTGCCCCTAGAGGTCAATTAGGGACAATCCACAGTTATCTTTTCGTTGTTGTTTTGATAACTTCATGTGGTCTTGTGCTGCACCCAGCAATCATTGCTTCATGGATGATCACTGACATCAGCTCATCCCCCGTTCATACCTATATTCTGTGGAAATCATATTTTCTTCCGAATTTATGGCTCTTTTCTTTTTCTTTTCTTCCCTTTCTCCCCTATTGCCTTTTTAGAGTCTGGCTTTCGCCCTGGGCCTTGGTGGAGCTTTCAGGATAACAATTAGTTTTTCGAGAGAGAGAGAGAGAGAGAGGAAAGTCACGCTGCAAAAGGTGGCGTCCTTGGAATTGCGATTCACCTTTTGAGGCATTCCTCATGTCGACGAGGGGAGCATATCCTGGGGAGGGCGTCAGTCTCCACACCACTTCTGACCGGGAATAACGTACGATGCTTCTCGGCCTCCGTAAGTGGGAAGGGGTATCATATTCTATCTAGGGGGTAGATGTCCTCCCGAAATTGGGTATAAATACCTCCTCTCATCTCTCGCTCCCGGTTCTGTCTCTTCTGTCTAGACGGCATTGAGCAGGAGAAAGAACATTTTAGGTATATATATGTATATATATATGCACACTCCTAAAAAAAGCCAGTTTCCTCAGAAATTCATCTGCATTTTAGTCTTTTTTCCTTAGTTTTCTCCTCCCACACACTCTCTTACCATGTCTACGCCACCACCACCACTATCATACCGGTGGACGCAGTGCCAGAGGGTGGGCAGATGTGGTGCCCCTCGGGTACAGGTATGCTCGAGTTGAAACATACCCACCACTCTGGCACTGAATACAGCAGTACCGGTAGGTCATAGCCAGGGGGTAACGGTAGCTAGGAGGTTAAAGCTATCTACGAATTGCGATCATTGAATCCATGGACTCTCGCTGCGGCCAAACACGCCCTAGGGCTGTTCTCTTAAGAAATATCGGGGCCTTGAACTGTGTTCATCTTTGGTTTTTGCTGAGCACGGTTTTGAAATGGGTTGCTTAAGTTATATCAATGTATGGATAAACCAAGAGGGCTATCCTCGAGTTCAAACTCGAGCTAGTAGGCATTTATACCCACCAGGGATATATATCGGGGATGGTTAGTGTAGTTACAAAACCGGATCTCGATGATTGACCGTGCATGCACGACCTTGGTGACAAAATCCGTGGCCCATTTTACACACCAAAAACGGGCTCTTTGGCCTCACAAAACCCTGCCTCGCTGCTTTGCAAAAAAAAAAAAACGGTAAAATCCCCTAGAAGCTTTAGGGCCATCTATATATTACCGTTTATATGTTGACAGGCTCTGTCAGCTAACGCCCATGGTGTTATTCCATAAATAATGATAGTGGTCAAAAGGTATCATACTTGTGATCATATGTGAGTTTCCCCATATAAAAGGTGTATTGCAACAACACACAAGTGCAACCCTAAGCGCTCGGGTACTCATAGTGGGGTGGGGAAATTCTTCCTGGAAAGCCTGGATAATTGCCTATGGAATAGGTTGATTTCATTAATTCTGTATTACTTTTGGCTGAGTTAGGGGTGTTTTGAATCAGCCATTTTTGGTGTGAAATGTGTGGGGGGCCCAAATTTGTCATCAAGATTGTACAAACAGTAGGCGGATACGGTAGTATGATCTGGTGGCGGACGGCGTCAGAAGCCATAGGGGCCACAGAGTAGTTTAAGCATAGATATTGAATGCATTGTGGCTACCGTACATAAACTTCAAAGCAGCCTGGTCGACCGACTTCTGCTAATTAAAAAGGCCGAAGTGGGGGTTACACACTTCCCCCGCTACTTCTAGCCATGGCTCATAGACTATCAGTAGTTCTCACATGTGAGGGGGGGTGGAGAGCATACCGGTAGTCTACATAGTATGTAGCACTCATTCTGATTACATAATTCTGATTTCCCCAAGAGCCTAACCTACGGCCGAGGTCATCCAAGCTGCCCCAGCCAACACCCACAACCTGGAACAACTCTCCAACTGCCCGCCACGTCGCGAAATATCAATTGGAATATTCTCTGGTCTCCAACAAGTCTGAGCCAAATTTGCCGGTTCACTACCAAATAGGCCCTTCCATTCCATCATTAGGAAATACCAACTCAAGTTTGTTTGTTCTTTCACCCTTGCTTCCCGCGCCGCACCCATCGCCCCTTTCCCGAAAACTAGCTCCAACGTCAATATGGGTACCTACAAACCCAATACTCTGCCGCTAATCCCACTCCCGTACTCTGCTGTTCTCTTTCCCGGTGTTATTCGTGAGTTCTCCTATGCGCCCCCCCCCCCCCTGTAGGAACGCAGCTAACAAAATTCTCGCTCTTACTCTTAGTTCGCATCTTCATTTCTGGCCGCCAGGACATCACCGCTCTACTTTCTAAGCTCTCCAACAACACTACACCGCTCGATTCTTCCAATCTACGAATAGGGTGTATCCCACTAAAGCCGCCAACGCCCGTTAGCCCACCGATCGCCAGGACGGATGACGACAAGAAGCGAATAATTGAGGAGGAAGGCGACGAAGTCGAGGAAACCCAGTTGGCATTCCTAAATATCGACCCGTCCTCAGCCACCCCGGAGGAATTGTTCTCGCACGGTACCACGGCCCGGGTAGTCGGCGTGGAGGGCCACTCACGTGTGGACTCATTTGGCACTCATGGGGCCAATGGGATGGCTCTTGTGGTGGAAGGGGTTTCCAGGTTCAGGGTCAAGCAATTTCTACAACGGACTCCCTTCATTGAGGCAGATGTGGAGCACTTTGTTGACCTGCCCGTACAAGAGTCTGATGTTCCCACACATTCCTATTTCACCCAGCTCAAGACGTTGAGCAGAGAGCTTGTTGCCTTACTCCAGATGAACTCTTCCCGGGGTGTGGGATTGCCGCCATTGGTCGCCCGGCGTTTGGAGCTCTTGATTGCTGAGAAGCAGCTCTGCGATGCCGGATCTTTGGCAGATTTTATGGTTTCTGCTGTGGAAACTACGCTCCCCGAGCGTTTGCGAATCCTCTTAGCCGTTGATGTTCCAGACAGGTTGGAAACGGCGGTCACCGTCCTTACCAGGCAGGTCAACAAGATCAAGTCGATTATCACCAAGAGCGATAAGATTCCTTCTCCCCTTGCTGTCATGAATAGGAGGGACAGCTTACCGCTGCTACCGGGCATTCCGTCGAGAAGTATGAAAAGGAGCCCAGGCTTTGGGGACATGGACCAGGACGGAGAGAATGATGAGGAACTGGACGAATTGTCCAAGAAGATTGAGGAGGCCAAGCTATGTCCAGAAGCGCTAAAGCTTGCACGGAGGGAGATGCGGAAGCTGAGAAGAATGAGCCCCGCCCAGGCTGAATACGGTGTGTGTAGAACATATTTGGAGACTCTAACAGAGGTAAGCCTTTTTCTTTTTTCTTTTTTCTTTTTCTTGTTTAAATTACTTGTTTCTTTCGTCACATTCTACCCGGTAGCCGCGGCACCCCGGGGGTGCTCTGGCAAAGTGATTTTCCTGATCTTCGGAAATCGAGTCATATCCGGTGATACGAACCACATCTCAAACATCACGACATGGACGGCACTCGGCCACACCGTGGAACCATCTCCTTACCCAATAATTCCATGGATCCATTCTCTAGCAAAGGTTACTAACTCGGTGGAACCCCGCCGGGTGCCTAAATTCCCCACCAGTAGCCCAATGTAACTAGCACCCGGGCCCAACCAATCCCTAAGGATCACCTGATCTTCATTGTGAGGATCCTGCGGTCTTTACCAAGGGTTGAGTGAGCTGAGGGCATGTGTTGCAGATTTCCGTTTAAACACGGAACTGGAGTGTCGTGAGAATAAATCGGCTCCCCTGGAGCGCTCGATTGTAGTTCCGACCTCTTTAGCACCCTCTCTCACAACAAATCGTGTCGCGAATATCGCCCGTAATCAATATGTCCGGTTACAATGTAACCTTGCTCTAGACGGGCGATCTAGAGGTTTACCTTATGGCTATTCATTAATCACTTTTTTCCTCTGTTCAAACCCATAGAGTAGCACAATTATAACTATTTTCTGATGCTAACCAACGGTCCATGAACGATTAGATACCGTGGTCAATAACTACCGAAGACCAACTGGATGCCACAACCCTCGCAAGAGCAAAAAAGCAACTCAACGATGATCATTACGGACTTGAAACTATCAAGAAGCGACTTCTTGAGTATCTAGCAGTTCTCCGTCTGAAGCGCCAGGTCAACATGGAAAATGAAGCGGCAGCGAAGGCCGTTGAAGAGCAAGCCAAGAAACTTGAAGAAAACGCTCCCAAGGAAAACAAGGAGACCCAGTCGACAAAGCCCCCGGCCCCTAAGAAGGACGAAGCGGCGGCAGCGAAGAAGCCCTTGGGCGATAAATCGCCAATCCTGTTACTTGTGGGACCCCCGGGAGTCGGAAAGACAAGTCTTGCGCGTAGTGTCGCCGCCGCCCTAGGACGAAAGTTCCACCGGATCAGTTTAGGAGGGGTGAGAGATGAAGCAGAAATTAGGGGCCATCGAAGGACCTATGTTGCCGCTATGCCTGGCCTGATAGTTAATGCGTTGAAGAAAGTTGGGGTAGCGAACCCGGTAATCCTGTTGGGTGAGTTTGCCTGAGGGAGTTTCAAATGACCCTTCCTTCTACATCCTAATATTGGGACTACCCTGAACCCTCTTAGACACCTTCCCAAGCCTACTCCATCTGCCGGCAATGGAATAGACGCTGACCCTAGATTCACAGATGAGATCGACAAGGTCGGAGGAGCCAGCTTCCATGGAGACCCGAGTGCAGCAATGTTGGAAGTTCTTGATCCGGAGCAGAATTGGAGTTTCACCGATCACTACATCAACATCCCTATCGATCTATCCAAAGTGGTATGTTTCCCGATTCCCCTGATGATATTCTATTCTATTATTTCACTTTCCTGCACGTTATCCTCTTTGATTGGAAAGAGATATAGGGGGGAAGAGAGGGAAAAGGAATATACCCCGCTTTTTCTACCCGAGATGTCAAAAAGAGCTCCCCCCTGTTTCCCGGCTCTGGGGTTCTCGCTCTTTGAGCGATTGGGTATGCTTTCATTTGCCCGAGGTTTAATTGCCTATCTCGTTTATGCAATCAATCCAACCTCCGACCCATGGTCACTTAGCACTTTAACCCCCTACATCTCATACCCCCCCCCTCTCTCCCTTCCCTTTACGAAGGTACAGCACGTAAGTTTTGAATATTTTACTAGCAGGGGATGTTCGACTAACAGGGGTGAGGAGGTGAATTGGGTAACCACTATACCCAATTCGCCGTTCTTGTACCCAATTTGCTGCCTT
>Ga0307517_10007375_pt1 | contig 16042 bp, 10 predicted proteins | sample 23_EM_MG_FD_194515 | JGI IMG/M metagenome (GOLD analysis project Ga0307517, IMG submission 194515) | Populus trichocarpa ectomycorrhiza microbial communities from riparian zone in the Pacific Northwest, United States - 23_EM | ecosystem: Host-associated > Plants > Roots > Unclassified | place... | reverse complement strand
TTTAAGTACTTCAATAACTATTTTCCTAAAAAAGGAGAAATAGCCTTGCATGAAATCTTCAAGCTTTGACTTAAAGGAGCTAAATTGCTGAAATAAAAACTTGGATATCGGTTTAGATGCTTCGGAATGTAATTTGGACTCGTTTCTTCACGAAACCTGTTTGCTGGCAGAATTCAATTGTCATCTTTGAAAAATCATATCTCCCTCATATAACATTGTTTTTTGCTGAAATTTGGAGCATTTATAGACGTTTGATTCAGGAATCCACAACAATTAAGTTTTCATCCATTGGACTTCTGTAGATCCAGATATTCAAGTCGGAATGGCCGAAGGTCAACACTGGCAGATTGCAAGATTTGACTTTGAAGGCTGCGATTTCCATGCTCTTCCTTATTATATTTTCTTGCCTTAGATGTCCAGAAAGGTATGGATATTAGCTTTTTAATACCACTGGAATCACTTCATTTCAACCTCTAGAGCTCACGCTCTGCATAAAACATTGACTGAAGGTCAAATCTGCCAATTATCTTCAATTTACTCCTTTTTGCATCTTTCATCCAAAAGTGCCTTCAAAACATAAAACAAAAAATATCAAGGCATTATATATATATAAAACATAGGCAAAACACTAGTTAAATGTGGGTGAAACTATCAAATAATATGGTTGCATCACTATTCAAGAAAGCTGAAGGGGTGGTAGCTAAAAGATTTAATTCAGTAATTAAAACACAAGTTTTCCTAACTTATTTGGGACGTCAAGGGTGGCTACAACAATCCTAGACTTTCTAGGATGTTGATTTTGGCTATAAAAGGCTTTTAAACAAGAAAGACAATTGTTTTAGATTATTTAAGTTGTTTCATACTAAACTAAGTTATTATTTGGCTTTTGTTTTCTTTTTATTGTTTTCATTCATTTTGGACTTGTTTAGTTTTTGTTTGGGTTTTATTTTTAAATTGGATTCATGGAAACCCATTAATCATAGTTTAAGGTTTATTAAGCATTTTGGGTTTTAGTTTTAGTTGAGTTTTGTTTTGGACCTTAGGTCTATGATCCAAAGGGGGTATATTAGGATTATTTGATGAGACTACTTAAGTATTTGTATGCTGCAAATATCAGAAACCTTGTTATTTAAATAAAATTAGTGTGTTTGTTTGAGAGCAACATCTATCTCTTTATTTATTAAAGAATAATAAAACTTATCAAAGTATAACTAATTTTATGGCATTCTTCCTATACTTAAGGTTCTTGATTCATATAATCAATGGGTTTAAGTTTATTCCAATGCCTTTGGTTCTATGATTTAGGTAATCTTTAAGTCAATATTCTTTTCACAATTTGATTTTTAACTTTCCATGTTTGTTATCTACTTCATTGTGGGTTCAAGAGTCTTTACTATCGGGGTTCATATCACTTGTACTATGCCAAATGACAAAAACAAACAAATTAACTATAAGAATATTTGCATGACATTTCTTTTCAAGCCTTTTAGATCAAGCATGGTGTTGAGAATTTGAGACGTGAGGTAAATTTGAGTTTGTTGAATATCCTAATAAATTTTATGGTCACCAGCTACTTAAACTAATTGTTGTTTACATCATTGTTCACTTAATTAACAACCATCTTTTTTTCCTTGTCATGTTTTTTTTATGAAGTTGTTAATTGATTCTTTTTCAATTTTTAATACCGAGTCAATAATTTTCTTTTTTTTTCTGCGAAGTCCATTTTTTAACAGCCAACACATTTTTTTTTTTATCATTCCTTTACTATAATGTTGGTGATTTTGTTTAATAAGAATATTTCTTTCTGTTCATTCATGACATTTATGTTATTAATGGGTTAGACAATTTATTTTTTTTAAGAAAAGCTATTTCTAACAAATTTATTTAATAGAAAAACAAATTTCTTTGCTCATTTAACCACCTACTATTGTTAAATAACATTGGCCTAAGTTTTTTTCTTATGTTAAAAGTTTTTCCCACAACTCTTTGTCTTTTGCATCCTATTTAATCCTTCATTTTAGCTGCACTTTTCAACTCATTAAATTTATAATATCCTTTATTTAAGTTGTTCTCTATGATATTTCATTACTTATCTTTATTTTATTTCATTATATCTTTCAGTGATCTTCTTACCAATAGCATGGAATGTTTTTGGCATCAAATAGACAACCTTGGTAACAAAAATAACATATATTACTCTTCTATATGTGTTTTTTACTCATGTAATAATTCTTTTTTTTATGCACATATGTTATCTATTATTAATACTATTTCTGTTATTATGTAGGAAAAAATAAATTTATAATACCATTAAAATATTAACTTATTGCATGTTTTGATGTTTAAAATTGGGACTAAAGTGGGTGAGGAAAATCTTGACTCCTTGCCCAAGTAATTTCTCCTATAAGATAGAGGAGAGGAAAAAAAAATACAAAACCTAGGAGAAAAAAGAAGGATTAGAAAAAAAAAGAATAAAAAAGAAAGAGAAGAGAGAGAGAGAGAGAGAGAGAGATCAAATATACAAAACATTAAAAAGAAAAAGAAAAACAGTAAAAACAAGGGAGAAGATGTTGTTGCCTAGAAAAAAAGAGAGGAAGGAATAGAAGAGAAAGAAAGAGAAGAAAAAAAAAATAGAGAGAAAGATAGAGATTAGCTATACAAAACATCAAAAAAAAAAAAAAAAAAAAAAGAAAAAACTTTAAAACAAATGGAGAACACACTGCAGCTTAGCATCTTCGCTCTCCTCCTTTCTTTTTACCAACTTCATCAACAACAACCTCTCCACTTCCAGCCTTTGATCTTTGCTAGCAATAATTATCCTCCACAACTCAAACTGATAACCATCGGTCCTTACGTTTCTCCCCTTTCCACAATAGTTACAATTTGAATCATTAATGTCTAGCTTCCATCTTCTTTAGCCTCTCATCAAAACCAATAACATTTGAACACCATAGCATCACCTCATCTCGTGCACACACCTTTTAACTCAAACTAATAACTATAAGCACCTAGTTTTTTCCACCATTATAACATCAAGCCGAAGCACAAACATTCACTTCTCTTCACCACTATAAACCAAACCGACCATCATTTAAGCCTGAAACCTTAACACCCACACCACTACCCAATATTATCAATTTTGTTATGGTTGATGTTCTATTTTACTTATTAGAATGATAAATTTTGATTTTAGAGCATTTCGGCATTTCATTCTGAAGTCATATATTGTGTGTGTGTGTGTACACTAAGCCTGAAAGTATAACACCCATACCACCACACAAGGTTGTCAATTTTGTTCTGGTTGATGTTTCATTTTTTTATTGGACAATATATTTCAATTCCAGAATTATTAACCAGAACAAAATTGACAACCTTGGGTGGTGGTAAGTTCTAGTTCTAGGCTTAGTGTGTGTCTAATTAAAATTTTTAATTCAACATACATGATTCCAACTTAAATCTAAAGATAAACTAACTTTAAATTATGCAATACAAACACAATGTTAAACATCTAAATGCAATTTTAAAATTTAAAACATTCATAAATAGTCAAGAGTCAAGACTAAAAGAACTTTAACTTAAAGTAATTCAACACAAACAAAATGCTAAAATATTGAGAAAGTAAAAGGCTTTAATACAAAAAAAAAAGAAGCATAAATCAAACATCATATTCATCAATAACATAGATATATGGATCTTGATCTTGTGTTGATATGTAGAAAAAGTTATCAACTAGACATTCCAATAGATGGTCATTTCCATTATGCTCATCCTTTCCATTAAAATAGACAAAGGTGCCTCAGTAGTCTCCAACATAAATTCTTTCCATCAAGAAGGTTATTCAGAAATCCACTCATTCAATAAGTCAATGTTACCAAAACTGATGGGATCTAAAACATCGGTTGTTTTGCTCAAATTCCTACAAAGTACAAATATGAAAAAAACAACAACATGAAAATAAATCATATATATTAGTAATAAATTCAATTTTTAAAAAATACCAATGTCAATGAAAATTGTAATAATCATTTTCAATATTATTATTATTATTATTATTATTATTATTATAGCGTTTGTTGAATCCTTAAATTGTAATGAACAAAGACTAAATCACTTAGTCTCTTGTGCTCTATCCTATTTCGCCTTTTAGAATTGATGAATTCAAATATACTTTAATTTCTCTCACAAAAATCTTATAATTTAAGATGGGTATGAAAAATTCACATGCATTACATCATTTGAAAATTATTATATTATATGCTAAAGTAAAAAAATGTAAAGAAGAAACATAAAAAAAATCATATGATCACAATATAAGAAAAATTCATCCATGATCCTCATCTTTACCTTATTAATTTTTTTATTTGATATTAAAAGATATTTTTAAATCATTTTACGCATTAATAAAGATTAAATTCCCTATTCAAACAATCTTATGTGCATACCTGAAATAATTTTTATAATTTTTAATTATTTATTTTTAGATTTGAACTTATAAAGTTAAAGAATAAAACATATATTTTTACCCATCAAATTAAATTTTTTTAATTCTTATTGAGTTGTTCGAGTTTTTATTAAATTTTTATGCATATGTACAATTTGATTTAAAACATTAGTGATATTGGTAATCATAAAGTTTCATAACAATTTGATAATTCAAATGATTTAAATTTCACATTTTGGAATTCATTGTAATAAATAATCCAAATGCTTACTCCATGTAGATAAATGCATTCTATCCATTCTTTCAATACGTCATCAATAAAACAACACAATATTGAGATAACTAATACTCATATTCAACAATGAAGATAACTAAATTTCTAGTGCTCTCCTTCGTTATCTTTGCCTTCATAACAACTTCATTTCATAAGGTTGTTCATGCCAAAGATCTTATAGGAGTGATGGATGTCTTTGGTAATAAGGTTCAAGTTGGTACTCCTTATTTAATCATAGCCAAAGATCATGAAATTTTTCATAATCTTATATGGAACAAAACAAACGAAGTAAACTTGGAACATCTTAGTTGAAATTTGAGCGAGAAATCGAGAATGAAATGAGATCTTAAGCGAGATGAAATTTATCCCACTTTATTCTATTTTTAAAATAGAAAGAAGTATACTGGCCATTCTAACCAGAACAGAATGGAATGGACAACCTTGCTACCATCATCTAAGCCACACCGTGCTATCTTGCCATCTCCCTCACCAACCATCAAACCAAAACCAAAACCAAAACCAAAACCAGATCCTATCAAATTAAAAAAAAACCCAAAATAACCTATTTTCCATCAATCACCCCACGCTCGAAGATACATACATTATCTCCTTCCTTTTGTTTGCAGTAATAAAAATAACTCCCTTCTCATTAACTCAAAAATCTAACTCAAAGTTGATCAAACCCACTTTTAGAAATAAATAAAACAAAACAAAACAAGAAGAAGAGGAAAAAAATATAAAACAGATTTGAAAATCAATAAAAATAGCAGTAGCACAAACAAGACCCAAACCCCATTGATAGTTTGAGGTGCAAATCATTAATTTCAACAACAAGATAAAAGAGTCTGAAAGTTTTGTTCCTTAGCGTTTTTTTACTAGTTTGGTTGCAGCGCATGAACCACACATACCTTCTTTAATCCAACTGAATTCTAATGGCTTTTAAGGTATTTTCTAACCCTTTGACTTATTTAACATTCTTTTTTATATTAATTTTTAGTAATTTTAAGCTTTGCATGATATATTGAAGTATCAAGGACCACATATTAAGTGACACCCTCAAGAGTTTGAAGTCACTGAAAAAGATTATTTTAAAGTGGAACAAGGTTAGAAATTAATTTTCCATTATAGGTCTGAGAGGATCAAGTTGATTTTGGTTCATCAAAGAAGTAATGATTTGATCACAGTGTTGAATATTTTATGTGAATACCTATATATATACTCTTAGTAATTATGTGATAAGTTTTGTTGGTTGGATTGAATATGTCGAAGAAGATCTTGATACATAAGCATTGTGTTAATTGGGGTTGTCATGATGGTGGCTCGGTTAAAGGAGTCGTTGTGTGGAGACTTTGTATGGTGCATGGTGGATGGTGGCCTTACCTAGAATCTTTGAAATACTAGATAAAGGTTTCGTTGTTTTTTTAAAATTAGGTGGTGATGTTTTCTTTTCATTTTACCTTTTTACTGTATAATTTGTTGAAATATCTCCTGTAACACTCTACTAATAAAAAGATATTTTTTGAAAATTTGTTAAGTGATGAATAATTGATGCAAATTGTTGATTCATTTGATTATTTAGTGCTTTATTTTTTGTGAAAGTTGAATTGATTATACTTGGACCTTGTTTGCTTTCTAGAAAGTAGTTTTCTTTTGAAAAATGGATTGTTTTTTTTTTTTAATGTTTGATAGTGTCATGAAAAATGAATTGAAAAACACTTTTAAGTATTTGACTATATCATGAAAAATGAGCTGGAAAATCACTTATTAATGTTTTTTTTTGTTTGTTTATATAACATATATAGAACATTAAATGTAACTATTTGATCACTGATAAGAAAAGAATGAGATAGAAAATGATGTGGACACCTCCCAAAATACATTAAAATCATATTTAAATGGTTTGCAACTTGATCCAATAAGAACCTGCCTTGGAAAATCAATTGTTATACACAATTATCATTCATACGGGCCTATAAAGCGACTTGAATGAGTAGTATAAAATTACAATGAAGTTGATCAATCATTCGAAGAGTTTGTAAGTTCAATTAAGAAGTTAGTATGAGAATAACTCAACCACATAAAATATAGCAAAAGTGTCGATTTTTTTATTAATTAAAAATAGTTTTTTTTTCAAAAAATCTCTACAAAATAGTATTTATACTAAGAAAATAGATAAACCTAATAAATAATAATAATAATCCAATGAACTCCAATTTAAATAAAGGCCCTATTATCTCTAAAAAGACTAATAATAACTAAAACAATAAATAAAACAATAGCTCAACTAATTTAAATAAAATTAAAGTCATTTTTGTAATATGTTGGTAAAATCAAAGCTCAACCTCAAACACGTGTTTCTCTCTCATATTATTGACTTAGAAAGTGTGTTATATATCAATGGAAAGATATGGATGTCTACTTGCCAATGCAACTAGAATTGAATTAAAAGTCTTTTGTAACTCTATTTATGACCAAAACAGTAGAGAAAGGTTAAAATTAACATATTTGAATCTTCTTATTTGAATCTTTTTGTAATGTTTGAATACTCACCTACAAACCCTTCTTGAATATAAACTAAATTAATCAAGGATTGTGCTTCATTATTTAATTTCTTCTAGAAGTCCACCGTAGCCCATATTTCTTAATGAAATCTATCGAAAGCCTATTTAAACCTCTTAGCTTTGAGTTCTGTTACTAGACCAACTAGAACCTCTAACGGGTCTCTTGGTATTGCTTGGATTGCATCATTCCCTCTCTCATCGAAAGAACTTGTCCTCAAATCATCACCTACATAAAAAAAAATTATAAATATTGAATATAATTCTAACACCATACTCACCTGATAGATCCATTTTGTAGGCATTGTCATTAATCCTATATATGATCTGAAAATAACCATCTCCTTAAGACATCAATTTTGATCTCCTTTATTCAGGAAACCTTTCCTTCCTTATATTCATCCAAACCTAATCTCCTTATTCAAACCTTACTAATTTACATCTTCTATTAGTCTTGAACACATCTTGCTTATTCTTTTTCTTTATTTGTTGTCGTATCTTTGCATATAAGTCTTTCACCATCTATGTTTTTTTATTACCATTAAGACTAATCATCAATAGGTAAAAGAATCAGATTTAATGTTGTTAAATGATTAAAACCATAAACAATCTCAAATGGTAAATAATCAGTAGTAGAATACACACCACGATTATATGCAAATTCAATAACTTGAAACAATCTTCTAAGTTTTTAAGGTTCTTTTGAATGATAGCTCTTAATAATTGAGTTAAAGTCATTTTTACTATAGTTTGATGATGTGTTTTTGGATAACAAGTAGTAGAAAATAAAAGTTTAGTTCTTAACTTACCCCATAAAATCTTCCAAAAATAGCTAAAAATTTTAACATTTAGATCAGACATAATGCTCCTTGCAACACGATGTTACCAAAATACCTCTTTAAAGAATAAATCCACTATATTTGTTTCTCATTAGTTTTATAGCAAGATATGAAAGGTGTCATCTTAGAAAATCTATATATAACAAAAAAAAAATAGTCTCTTCCTTTCCTTGACCTAGATAAACCTAAAATAAATTTCGTATAAATATCAATCCAAGGTTCCTTAGAAACATGTATATGTGTATATAACCCATAAGACATCACTTTAGACTTAGCTTGTTTATATGTATGCTCCTATCACGAATTTTTTGCACATCTCACTTACCATCTTAATTGTAGGTCACTCTTCTATAGTCTTAACCTTAATACATCTCAATACCTTTTGCACTAATAATATATCTAAGAAAAATAATTTTTTTAATGCAAAAGTAACACTTTTTTAGATTAGAATACAAACTTTCTTTTCTAAGCACATCAAGTACCTATCTTAAATGAGCTATATGTTCATCAAATCCTTCACTGTAAATCTATATATCATAAAAATAAATAACTACGAATCTATGAATGGATATACATAATATATGGTTCATCAATCTCATAAAAGTATTTAAAAGCATTAGCAAGTCTAAAAGACATGACTAACCACCCATACAAACCATATTTATTTTTAAAAGTAGTTTTCTATTCATCATCTTCTTTCATTATAATATGATGATATCCACTTTTAAGATCAATTTTGGAAAATAAACAAAATCCATGCAATTCACCAAGCATATCATTTAATTTAGGGATAAAATATCTATACTTTACCATTATGGTATTGATTGTTCTACAATCAATACACTTTCTTCAAGTGCCATATTTCTTAGGTACTAAAAGTAAGGGAACAACACATGGACTCATGCTCTCTCGAATATACCCTTTTGATATTAACTCCTCCACTTGTCTTTAAAGCTCATTTGTTTCATCAAGGTTATTTTAATAGGCTGGTCTATTAGGAATAACTAAACCTGGTACTTGGTCAATATGATATTCTATTCCTCTTATAGGTGACAATCTACTTGGAATTTCATCAAAAGAATACATCTTTAAATTCTTGTAACAAAGAAACACAAACATTAGGAACATAAGAATCAAGTTTGTTAGTGTGAAAGTATGCCTCCTTATACAAGAGTAAAATCATAGGAATATCAGAAAAATAAGCATGTGTAAGATCACGTTGTTTTGCATAACAATTAAGGTTTTTTCCTACTTTTCATACTCATTATTTTTTTCTCAACCCTTCTTTCTTTTCTCTATACTCGACCTTCTCCCTTTTTTTTTTTGGCCGAAACCTTCAAATTTGTCTTTATTGGACAAAACTCTAACCTTTAGTGTTTCACACTCTTGGCTTACCTTATTTTCATTCAGCCTCACATCCTTACCATTATTTTGTAACAAGGCTTGTTCAGTTTCTTCTATTTTTTTTTAGCTTTAATTGATCTTCATATACTTGTTTAGGTGACAATGATTCAAACATGTATGTTTTCCCATCCTTTTTTGGTGTGTACTTATCATGCTTGGCTTTCTTATCAAATTGCCAAGGTCTCCCCAACAACAAGTGTGCACCATGCACAGGAACAACATCACATAAACCTCATCCTTATATCTCCCTACTAAGAATAAGATTAAAACCTGTTTAGTCACCCCAACTTCTCCACACTCATTCAATCATTGAAGCTTATACAGTGTAGCATGCTTATTAATAGTCGAGTTCAACTCTCTAATCAAAGTTGTGTTAGTAACATTAATACAATTACCATTATCAATGATCATACTACATACTTTATTTTTTATGTGACATCTAGTATGAAAGATATTCCCCGTTTGTTGCTCAACATTTTCTTCACTAACCTGAACATTCAAAGACCTTTTTATAACCAAAGATTCACCATTAACAGCATATTCAACATCACTAGCATCTTCAAGTGTTAGCATGATTTCACATTCAGATTCATCACTAGCCGAATCTACTTCTTCATCATCTCTTAATTCATAATCCTTTTATTTGGACACTCTAATGCATAATGCCTAAGTCCATGACACCTAAAATATTTAATCCCTTGCCTATACTTCTGTTGAACATTATTTCTTCATTTTCATTTATTACCATAACGTGTTTTTTAACATATAAAGGTTCAACAACTTTAGATACTGTTATTAGCTTGTTTGTGCATTACACTTTCTCCTGAAATTAGATTTTCAACCCTGAGAGGATCCCAAATAATCGTCTAGTATTGCATTACCTTTTCTTTTCAACTGTTTTTCCACCTTTATAGCCATATAAACTATATTTTCATGTTCTAAATAATGCTACAATTCAATCACATTAGCAATATCTATATTTAAACCATTTAAAAATCTAGCCATTGTGGTTTCTCTATCTTCAGAAACATTAGTTCTAATCATAGCTATTTCCATCTCCATAAAATACTTATTAACACTTTTAGAACCTTGATATAAATATTTCAATCTATTATATACTTTCCTAGTAATGATTAGGGACAAACCTCTTCCTTATAATTGCTTTCACCTTCTCTTATTTTTCAATGAGTCTTTCTTCATTACACCTCTTATCTGTAACAAATTGATCTCACTAAATAATAGCATAATCAGTGAATTCACTTACAACTACTTTTACCTTCTTTTCCTTCGAATATCGATGACAATCAAATACAAATTCCACATTCTTTTTTCCAATCCAAATAAGTCTCTAAATCATTCTTTCCTTGAAATACTAGAATTTTAAGTTTTATGCTATCAAAATTACAATTTAAACCATTATGATCATCAATATTCCTCCATTGGTCGAAATCTACCATAAAATCTCTTCTTGGTCCTGTTTCATATAAAGGATTTTGGTGTGTATAGGACTTCGTACCATGATTAACTACATCATCCTCCTCATTACCATTAGAGTTTTTAGCTACACATTTATCTAGATAAGAAAGTGCTCGTCTAGTAGACCTTTTAACCTTTTTTCCCTTACGACAAGGAACATTATGTCTATTAATCATCTTAATACTCAATTTATCAATCTTTCCCATCAAAGCCTCCATTATTACCTCTAACATATCTTGTCTTTCTACAAGGTCCTTTACCTTTGATCGTGTCAAACCAAATTTTAATGAAACAAGGCAAGATAAAAAAAAAAAACAAGAACTCAATTTGGCAATACCAAGATTTGGTATGTACCTATTCAGCATAATCAAGAAAATATTCAAGAAACTTTTCAGCCAACCCTAAACTTCAAGGGCTTGTATTCGGTTATGTGCTAACTTGTTAATTCAATCAATTCTTGAAATTTTTCTTCAACCTTTTCTCTTTTTTTTTTATACACACAATTCGACAAGAACATTATTTCTTTTCCTTTTTATTTTTTTTTACTCTAGGCCAAAATCAAGAAAGATAGAAGATGAAGATCAAGAACACAATTTTTCTTTGATGTGTTCGGAAAAATCAAGAAACTAAGTAAGATGATTTCTTTATACAGGGTTTGACGCAAACTTTGAAATAATAAGAGAATAATTTTTTTTAAGAAACAAGACCCTAACCGAAATTAGGAAGAAAGAAAATCAAGAAACGATATAAACTTAATATTAAAGAGATATAACCTGATAATAACACAAGCTTTTATACCAACTGATGTGGACACCTCCTAAGATACGCTAAAATTATATTTGAATGGTTTGCAACTTGACCTAATAAGAACCTGCTCTGAAGAGACAAAGTTATATGCAATGATCACTCCCACCCTATATTTATAAAGAGATACGGACGAGTAGTATAAAATCACAACGAAGTTAATCAATCATTCGAAGAGTTTAGAATTTCAATCAAGAAATTAGTATTGAAATCACTCAACCACACAAAAGATAAATGTCGATTTATTTATTAAAAATAGTCCTTTTGTTTTTCAAAAAGTTTCTATAAAATAGTATTTATACTAGAAAGAATCATAAGTCTAATAGGGTATCCCTAATGAATATGGATAAACCTAATAAATAATAATAATCCAATGAACACAAATTTAAATAAAGGCTCTAATATCTCTAAAATGACTAATAATAAGTAAAAGACAAATAAAACAATAACCCAACTAATTTAAATAAGACCAAAGTTGTTTTCATAATTTGCTAACAGAATCGAAGCCCAACTCCAAACACATGTTTCTCTCTCGTATTATTGAATTAGAAAGCGTGCCATATATCAATGGAAAGATATGGATGTCTACTTGCCAATGCAACTAGAATCTAATTAAAAGTCTTTTGTAACTCCATTTATGACCAAAATAGTAGAGAAATGTTAAAATTGATATATTTGATCTTCCTTTCCAATCTTTTTGTAATGTTTGAATACCCCACCTACAAACATTTTTTGAACATGAACTAAATTAATCAAGACTTGCACTTTATTATTTAAAATCTTCTTGAAGTCTACCTTAGCCCATGTTTCTTAAAGAAATCCATTGAAAGTCTCTTTGAACTTCTTAGCACTAAGTCTTATCACTGGACCAACTGAACCTCTAATGGATCTCTTAGTGTTGCTTGGATCACATTGAAAAATATGTAATAGTTGAACAAAAATATGATATATTATATGATATATTTATATATAGTTTATTTTATAAAATGTAACTATACATATAATATAAATATTTTAAATATAATATTATAGACATATAATTTTTTGGTGTTTGAAGAACATTCAAAATAAATTTCTTTATTTTTTTTCAATGATATCCTAATTTTATAGCACAATTAATATGATTATTGTATAATATAACATGTTTTGTATTCAAATGTAGTTTCTAGCAATATTATCTAAATTAAATTATTATATGCACTAATATGTCAAATTAATATACTTTTATATTGTATATTAATATATCCTAATATATTATTTCCTATATAAATATATAAGTAATTTATAATTTTCTAATAATATTATATTCTAAAGTATTTTATTAATGTATTATTGTTTATATATAAGAAAAATGAAGGGCTACACCACTTTAGTTTTTGAGTTATTCATGAAAAATATTTTCCAATCTTTTAAATTGAAAAGCATTTTCCTCCATCTAAAGCTTCTCTTTTTTTAGTAGAAAGTAAATTCTATTTATCAATTTTTCATAGTGTAATCAAATATGAAAAGTTAGGAAAGTGTTTTTTAAGAAAATATTTTTTAGGAAACAAAAAAGCCTTGATTAACTAAGATATTGAGCTTAATATTATGCATGGAAACAAAATTGCAATAGGCCATGGGAGAAAAATGTGAAGAAAGTAAAATTAGGCAATTTATCTTCGTTTTAGCGTTTTAGCATTTGTTGCTAAAGAGATCAAATTTGATGTTCAAAGTTTCCCATAAATTAATATTTGGTCAGAATTATCAATATTTAAAAGGATGGCTTAAGTGACATTTAAAAAAACAACTTTATACTTTTCTTCTAGTCAAACATATAGGTGTATAGGGTATTGTTATACCTAAGAATACTCTCTAAATAATTATGAGTAATTGGGTCAAATTATAAAGTTTTATCTGCCAAGGTTAAGTTAGATATTGTAAAGAACTTCCGAGACCAACAAATGCGAGCTAACTTAAATCATAAGATCAAGGTTGTTAATTCTGTTTTGATAGGTGTATTGTTTTTTAATTAGAATGAAACGTTTCAGTTTCGAAGTGTTTCAGCGTGCCGTTTTGGGGTTGTACTGTTTATATATATATATATATATATATATATATAATTCAACAAACATAATTCAAATTCAAGATAAATTAATTATAAATTATACAATACAAACACAATGTCAAATAAATATAATTTTAAAATTTAAAATATTTCTAAATATTCAAGATTAAATAGATCTTTAACTTAAAGTAATTCAACTTAAACAAAAATATCAAAATATTATGAAAGTAAAATGTGTTAACACAAATATTTTAAATATAAAGCTAGGTCAATGTTATCAAGGCTAATGAGATCCAAATCATCCTTTGTTTTGCTCAAATTCCTATAAAGTATAAACATGAAAAAAACAACATGAATATAAACCATATATATTAGTGATAAATCTAATTTTAAAAAATTAATACCATTGTTAATGAAAATAGTAATAATAATTTTCAATATTATTATTAATATCATTGTTATTGAAAATAGTAATGAAAAAGAGCTTTTTATACTTAGAAGGTTTAATTAATCAAATTGAACCAGGTTCAATTTGATTCAATGGTTTTTCAAGACCGGAACGGAACATGTGAAATGAAACCGGAACATTCCGGCTAAAATTTAGCCTAAAAATCCGGAACGGACCAATATTTGAAATGAGATGAAAATTGTTTCGTTTTGTTCTATTTTTTGAATTGGTATGAAATGTTTCGGTCATTTCAGACAAAACAGAACGGAATTGACAATTTTGTTTGAGACATTAACGGTTCGGTCACGTGCGGCATGGAGCAATTTTTTTTTAATAAAAAAAAGAAAGAAAAAATTATTTACCAAAATAGTTTTAGAATAATTATTTTTTATTTAGGAAAAATACTATTCCTGTTTAGTAATTTCCCCCTAATTAATGTGCCTTATTTTTTAAGTTTATTTGACCGGCAAGTTTAATATTTTTAAAAAATTTCTCAAACTGTTCCATTTTTTTTTTCACATGCTTTGAGCTAGATAATTAATCTTTCTTTATAACTTTATGTTTTATCTTTCATTAAATTTAATTTCATAAATTTATTATTTTACCTTTCATGCAATTTATTTTCATAACTTTATTGTTTTTTTACACTATTCTTGTGTAGTTTTCTTTATTCTACCTTCTAGTTGAATCAGCACATGGGTAAGTGGCAAAAAAACATAGCTTGGCCAGACTCAGCCTATAGGAGTGCTTGTAGGTTTGGCCCATTAACCTTATCGATCTGTCCACAAATAATGGTCAAAACTCAAAACCTTGATTGCCCTTACAAAGGTCAAAATCCTAATGTTCTTTAACTGGAAGCCCAAATTACAATTTTTTGTATCGAATTCTCGTTCTAATAGAAAGCCCCAGCCCCAAAACGCTCTGGAAAATTGCCGATAGTGATAGTGAAATTTATCTTGTTATTCATTATATATATATAAAATCAAATGAATGAGGTAAAATTTGGGCATACAATATGAACGCAACAGCACAATATCAACCCGTTGACTATAATATACCAAATTTATTTAGTAAAATATCCTTCAAACTACACGAATTTAAGACCAAATCCATGAATGAAAACTATCTCTAAAAGTTTACAAATTTATAAATGCATACCAAACTCACATCCTACTAGGGGTGTTCACAGTTCGGTTCGGTTCGGTTTAGACTTAAAAAACTAACCGAACCGAATTTTAGTATTTTTGGTGAATATCAACCGAACCGGTCTGGTTCGGTTAAATCCGGTTTTTTTTGGAAAAACCTGGGAAACCTAATCCCTTAATATATAGGGTTTTTTTTTTGTTTTTTCCGGTTCGGTTTGAACCGGTTTTTTTGGAATAGATGCTACTGCCTATCAAAGGAGGTAGCTAAGAGGGCTGCACTAGATGGGCTGGAAGATTCTCAAATCCGTGTTTTTGGCTTGCCCATCCGACCGTCTTTCGCTCTTGCAGTTCTTTCGAAGGTGCACAATTGTGATCGCACATTTGCATTCACACATGCTCTACTACGATGATTTGCTCAACTGACTGCTTCTTTTGTTTCTTGTTATGTAGGATGAGTTAAGAGAACAGCTTGAACTGGACCCTGATTTGCCTGCAGTTTTACTGATGGGAGGTGGTGAAGGTATGGGGCCTGTTAAGAAAACAACATTTATCTTGCTGTTAACAAACCTAATCTGGGAAAGATGAAGATGAAGATGGAATAGACTTAGA
>Ga0307517_10007374_pt1 | contig 16042 bp, 8 predicted proteins | sample 23_EM_MG_FD_194515 | JGI IMG/M metagenome (GOLD analysis project Ga0307517, IMG submission 194515) | Populus trichocarpa ectomycorrhiza microbial communities from riparian zone in the Pacific Northwest, United States - 23_EM | ecosystem: Host-associated > Plants > Roots > Unclassified | place... | reverse complement strand
GATGGTCTAGTGGTAAAAGTTTGAGACCAAGAGATTTACTCCCCTTGTGATCTCAAGTTCGAGCCTTGTGGTTGCTAATATGATAGCCACTAGAGACTTACATGGTCGTTAACTTCAGGGTCCGTGGAATTAATCGAGATACACGCAAGCTGACTCAGATATCCACATTAATAATAATAATAATAATAAATTTAATTTAGTGTCGATATTTAAAAACTAGTTAAGAATTTTGAATGGTTATAATTAAAAAATAATAATAATAATAATTCTTGTTTATGGGTCAATTTCAAGGGTGAAGATATCATAAAATATTAGCTGTGCTGTAAATAAATCATATCAAATAATAGCAACTTGATATTTTTTAGCTTAATTAATCCAATAATAAACTATATATATATATAGCTTAGTTAAGAAACTCGATGTAGGGTCAGTCTAATTCAATGATATTATATATATGCATCTTAGTTAAGAAACTTGAGTTAATTTTAATTTAAAAAAATATTATTTTTAACTAAAAAATATTTTAAAAAAAAAACATTTTACGTTACCTAATAATTACATCAGCCATACCATATCAGGAGTGAGTAACGGTAATTTTCTCTCCTCTCCACTCATAGTCAACCTCACATTTATTAATTAATTATATGTTTCAAGATTTAAGATGATAAGTTTGAATCTAATTGCATTTTTATGTCACCTTCTACCTAATTTCTTTCCCACCACATACTATTAATCACAACACATAAACAATTGCACTGACATTGTTCCCAGTTTCTAATTATGCTGGCTCCTGTTCATGTCACGTCCATACAAGCAAATGTATAGAAACATTATATATATATATATATCAACCTTACCATCAAATTATTTTGATTTTTCAATGAGAACATCTTCCTAAAATCACTCAATAAAAAACGTTTGGTTTTTTTTATAAGATAACGTTTTTTTTAATTAAAAGAAACACTATTTGGATGAAAATATGAATAACAAATCTTAAAAAATAGATGAATATTTTTAATTGAGAATTTTTAATAATTTAAGGTTAAAACTTAGACAAAAAATTGTTTAGCAGTGAGATTAAGCCTCCATTTAAGAGTGCGGTTTAAATGGAGGTTGGCAAAATTTTACTTTTTGTTTAAATTTATTTTATATGTTTTTTTATTTTTTAATATGTTAATGTTAAAAGTAATTTTTTTAAAAAAATATATTATTTTAATACATTTCTAAACAAAACACACTTTAAAAAACAACTACACCTATATTCCTAAATACCCATAACAAACTTGGATGATATTTTATTAAAAGTCTATCCTATTTTTTTTTTTTTGTTAATGATTATGATAATAGTGTAGAAGAACAAGGCAGAGCACTTGACTTGTTGCTGAAATGAATCAGTACCTGCAACAACTATATATTTTTGATTCTGTACAGTGTCGGTAGCTTTCCTTATGTGCATAATCCAGGTACGAAGTTAGAAACAAATGAAATGCTAGGACCAAATTGAAAAAAAACCATTACTAGACATACTAAAATGCCTAGGCATTTTACTGTAGCTCCACTGACCAATTTTCTTTTCTCTTTTCGGTCCTCAATTTTTTTTTTCAGTCACAACTTTTAATGACCAAACTATTGATCAATTTGTCAAAATATTTCAAGGACAGATAAATTTAAAAGAAAAGAAAGCAAAGTGTAAAAAAAACATGGCCAATCTAAAAATCTTGAGAAAAGTTCTTTTAAACCCTCATAATTTTAATTTAGTTTGAAAGTTTATTTTTACTGCATTTTGGTACAGGAGTTGGAAAAAAAAGAGATAAAATTGTCTGAAAATGACGAGAAGAGAGGAGTTTTGTCGTTCATGAGATCAACTAGTTTTATTTAATAAGAAAAATTTAATATGGTAGTTTTGTCTCTAAACTTGCATTAGAGGGTAGATATGGGCTAGAAAGTTTCTTTCAATTCAGGTTGAATTATACTTTTTTTATCAATTTTTTGGGTTTTTATGGTTATTAGGTGATTTAGAAGGGCTTAATAGTGTTTTTGATTGAAAAATGAATTTTTAGGTCCAAAAATCATCTCTCCTAATTTTCTATGACCATTTTTTTCCCAGTCCTCAATTTCTTTTTTCAATCACAGCCTTTAATAGCCAAACTATTGATCAATTTATCAAAATATTTTAAGGACATGAAAATTTAAAAGAAAAAGAACCAAAGTGTAAAACAATAACAAATGACATAACTAATCTAAAAATCTTGAAAAAAGTTCTTTTTAATCCTCATAATTTTAATTTGGTTTGAAGGTTTATTTTTATTGCATTTTGGTCATTGTGTTAGAGAAAGGAGAGAGGAAGTCACCTGAAGATTGCAATGAGACATAAATTTGTTGTTTTGGCCACTTTTCAGCAATGAAAATTATTATTATAGGTGTCAACGGGTTCCATTCAACAAGAGAAGTTTGACGTGGTGGTTTTTGTCTCTAAACTTGTATGAGATGGTAGTTCTAGGTTTAGAAGTTTTTTTTTTCAATTTGGGTTCAATTTCAGTTTTTTAACCTATTTTTGTGTTTTAGGAGTTATTAGGTAATTTAGAATAAGGTTGTGAGTTCCGTTCTAGTTGGCGTTCTGTTTTTTTATTGAAACAATACATATCGGTTTCTAAACATTTCGGCATGTTGATTTGGGGTTGTATTGTTCATGTATATAATTCAAGATATCAATTCAGCATACATAATTTCAATTCCAATTCAAATATAAATTAACTCAAAATTATGCAATTTAAATTTTCAACATATTATCAAGTATCTAAACATAATTTTAAAATTTAAACATTCTTCTTCAGTAACTACTAGATCGTTGGTCCGCACTATGCTGCAAGTCTGATTGGTTTTTTTAGTATAAAAGAAAAATCCAGGCGTAGCTAATGTTTTCTAGTAGAAAAAGAATTTAAACCGTGTTGGAGTTGACCCAATCGACTCGGCAAGTCCAAAGACAACTTGAATGACTGGTGAAAACGTAATTTGACTAAAAAAATTCAAGAAAACATCTTTTGTAAAAAATATTGAAGCGAAAACATATTAGTTTGACCAGGGTCAACCCACGTTAACATTCTAAACCTGCAATCTAAGTTATGAGACCATAATAACCTCAAATAAAGCAAACCGAAACAAATCATGAAACTCAATTCTCAATAAATTTATTGTTGAATGATTGAATTGTGAAAGAATCAATCTAAAAAGGACACAATAAAATAATTAAAGTCCACGTATTAATTCGCGAAACCCATGAATCGAGTCACGACACGAAATAAGATTTTCTCCTTTTCTTGTTCTTTTCTATATATGAGTGGATAAGAATATGAATAGGGTTTACATGTGTGTTACATCCATTAACTCAAAACTTAATTCAATGTTATCCATTAACGCAGGAGTTGGTGTTCGAAATCAAGAAATTTATGGTTTAGTAAATTCACCATGTGGGTTAAATACCAAGTCAAGAGAGCAAAACATAAACATGTACGATGTCCTTGTCGTGACCATTTCTTCTGGGGAATAATAATATGTTTCATATGTCAATATTATTTTATTTATTATTTATTTTGAAGTATAGAGAATTCTCAACTCAAAGTGGATGATGAGTTAAATATTTGTATTTAATTTTATCACCAGGATTGCGATTAGAGCAAGTCCTGGTAAAGGAATAAGTCAAAAAACGTTGAATATAGAAGGGAAAAAACGTTCATGTACCAAAGCTAGCATGGTTTCAAGGGAATTAAGGGTTAATTACTTATTAGGGTTTGGATCTAAATTTCTCAAATGAAAATCCCAAAGCCTAACCCCATGGAACCTTCAATGAAGATTTATTTCGATTCCTTCTTAGGGTTTGGGATGCAGACAAACAAGTTATTCTCATGGAAAGTTTTGGTCATGCATGAACTGACAAAAGAAGAAAGCAGGAATCCAAATCCAATATCTACTGTTTGGATGCTGTGGCTGTGCTAATTTCTCATATGATGCTAATATCTATGATATTTAAATGACATGAACTGATTAAGAAATACTCATTAAGACAGTCCCATTCACTTGCTAGTGGCATATTCCTTGTTCGCAAAGAGACAAATTCAAGCAATCAAAAGGATAGTTATCCAAGTTGCATATATATAAAAAGAGAAGAAGGAGAAGAACTCAACAATACAGATGAGATATTATTAGAGTAGAGGGACCATCATGCGATCCTATATTAAGAATGACTTGTAATTTTCTTGTTGTTTATCATTTCTTTGACTTGCTATCATGATCTTATCATTAAAAGAGGTCTGTATCATAGGCTAGCTTTTAATTAGTAGTATGTTTAACCACTCTCTTTGAACTTGTCATAATTTCTCCAATGATGATCATGATCCAGTAAATTACATTTTTTTTTGAAAATTTTTATTTTATTTTTCTGTATTCTTTTGTTATCGTTCCTTTTTTCAATGATTACTCATATAATTATATGCTGGAATGAACTCTCATGCATCTACCAATCTTCATCGGCTTTAAGGTGGTTAAGAAGTCGAGGGTTTGAAGTGTGTTCAAGTCTTGCAACCTATGATTTAAGGTTTTCATTCTAAAGTAATCTTGAAGAAACTTGGCTAACTGAGACTATTGATTTGTTTGCAAGAAGTTGCTGAACACTTAGACTTCTCGGCACTTGCCTGGTTTCTAGCTTATTTGACTTCTGATTTGCCATGTTCCGAATTTCTATTGCCATCCTCAGAAGCAACCTAGGTATCGGGTATCCTCCAGGTCTCGAAGGTTCCTTGAGCAATAAAAAAAGAACAGAGGGAGAGATGTGAAAAGCAAGGGAGGAAACTTTAACTTGCTTCACGCAACTCTAGGCCAAACTTCAACTGGGGAACTAGAATCTTGTTGTCCAATAAAATACAAGGTTTTGCTAGGCTTGATGCTGACCCTTTGTAACTGGAGATTGCTTTTGCTTTTAACTATCAAACACCTTGATTGGGTTGTTTCTTCCTTGTCTATCACATTTTCGGCATCAGCAGCCATGAAAAAAACAAAAAGAACAGTGAAAAGAATGATTGTGAAACTGAAACTAGCACTCCAACACGGTAGCTGGGCAGGAGTGGAGACCACAAATTCTGAAACAGATCTTTTCCTTTCCTTTTCAAGGTGAAGAAACCCCACAAAGCCAGTACAATCTCTCTTGAAAATGAAAATCTGGAATGTATCTATACAGAGATCAACTCACAACTGCGCCAGTCCACGTTCTCCATAATTTTTGGTTCATTGGTTTGGATAATTGACCTTGTTAATATTTTGTGCTCCATCGTGTGCATGGTATGCTCTTCCTATAAGTAGCTAGAATTCTATAGAAAAAAAAAAGTGCAGAACTCAAAAAACAAGGTGAAAAAAAAAATCAACGATCATTTTACAATCACAACAATTCAGCTCCTAATTGTTAAAGTTGTGGCCCATTGTTCTGCTAACTCTTCTCTTTGGTCTCAGCCTTCACTTGTCCATATTACTTGTGTCAACCTTCATTGCTTGATGAGAAGATGGTGGCTGCTGCTCCGCAGAAGGACCAGATTCAACAGGTTTTTTGAATTGCACCAAGATCATGGTCATGTTGTCGCACCCCTCACCACCATTAGTATCGGGAGCCAAACACCTGTGAAAAACTCTTCCGCATATCGCAGAAAGCTTAGTTTCCTGCATAGATTTGGACAGAAATATTGTAACCAGCATGTGTGCATATGTTCAAAATCTTAACTAAAGTTTACAGAACTTACAGTGTTTAACTGTTCACGCACATAGTCCACTAGCTGTTGACTTGACATGCAATCCCTATGGCATAAGTGGAATTAGCAAAAATAGCAAATTCCAAGATAAAACAAAATAGGGAGATCCAAATGATTCTCTTTAAGCTCTTCAGGAGTGATCAGTGGATCAAGAAGGAAAAAGGAAATAGAGACACAACCGAGTCCATGCACCACTTAGTTTCCAGTGTATATGTTGCTAAATGAATGTGCTTCCTCTAACCCCTATGTCAATGGCAAATATCATTCTCTATGCAGAGCTAATACAAAAGCATTGCTTTCAGGTTACATAGCATCTTGGAGTGAGTAGCATACAAATACCAGTTGTGCTCTTTCAATAAAATTGGGTTATTTTAGCCAGAAAAAAAGAAAAGGCGCACAGATACTTAAAAAACAGCAGTCTTCACATCATCTTAAAATTATACCTTTGTATCTAAATCTCATTATTATTAAACCAAATTGTCTAATTTCAAACAAAATTTGACACAAACAAAATTTGACACAAACAAAATTTGACACTAAATCCACTGCCATTCCAAAAGATCTTTGAGTTGGAAATTGATATTTTATTAAGGTTCTCGATGTGCTTCTTATCTGAAATTGTGTCAGCTAATGAGGGCAACTTTAAAAAGATACTTCCAAGTCGCATTTCCTTGTTTTTGAGACTAGAATTCGCAGTAGCATGTATATAAGTTCAAATAAGATATCCATAGAGAATCTAAATTACATTTCATAAAGAAAGGAGAAATGGAGAAAATGGCGTTACCATACACATACACTCTCTTAAGAACGAAAGAAACTCACTCACCAAATCCCGTCACAAGCGAGAACAAGAAACTCATCATCATCACAGAGCTCAACCTATTCATGTGCAATGAAAAATTATACAAGAAATCCATGAAAAAAAATTGCATAATAGTAACATAAACCAATCATGTGATGCTGGCCAAAGAATCTAGGATTCCTAGCCTACAGGTACATAATTCATCAATGGATAATCTACAAAATTTCCTTGGGTGTGTGTGTGTGTGTGTAGGGGGGGGTATTCAAATTAAACATCTGTTAGCCCATGTGAGGTCGTTTAACCACAAGTGCGTGCTCTCAGAAAAAACAAGAAAGAAAAAACCAAGGAGAAGGAAGATCGGCAGCAACACTACTTACAGTCCTTATGTCTGGATTGGCAGTTACAATTTGCTGCTCAGCAGGCAGTTTTTTGTTCTGCTTCAACTCTGCATCTCCTGCAACAAAGAAATTGACAGCATAAGAAGTAATTGGCATTGAACAGGTAAATTTCCCCTTTGAAGCCTCCTTGTCTTGAAATCACGAGTGGAAAAAAATTCATGTACCAATTGCCCTAGACAGGTTTAAAGTTCCGTTAACACGTCCAACTACAATAAAGCCACCGGCATTCACAATCCTTTCTCTCTCAACCACAAGATCAGGCTTGTGATCTTTAGACATGTCAAATGCCTGCAATAAAGGACTTGCATAAGACACTTCACGTGTAAAATCTTGCAAAAGATATGCTAATCATTCATTATAGAAGCATAATTCCACAAAAGACCCATTCACTTATTGTCTTGCCAAATGATACATGGACCTGGGTACAACAGTAGGAGGTGGATAAATATCTAGGCTCATAAGGTTAAAATATAAGGACGTATCTGCTAATATTGTTTGGGTACAGATTTAAATTCATCAATTCACTTGGGAAAAATAAAGTACTACAGGGGAAAGCTAAAGTTCCAGTTTGTGAGTGGATGGTAGCAGGGTTCATAGCTTTTTAGACAACTAACACTCTTCCTCACAACTAGTTAGAAGAGGGTTGAAAACATCTTGGTCTTTCCCATTCTTCATTTAATAGCTGTACGAGGTGAGACTGCCACCACCAAGAGAAGGAAGCTTGACAATACAGATATTCCATGGCTGCTTCATTCTTCTCCCATCAAGAGTTGAATATATAGTCAAGGGTGATGATGGAGCCATTCCATCAATTTATGGCACTTCATTAATGGCACCATCATTAACAGTGAGACAAATGGATTGTGGTATTGACTGCTGTGGAGTGCTGTTATTAACTGATGGAATGCCATCATCGCCACCACTTAGTCAACTGCTTTGGATTTATAAGATAATCTCACACTTAAGAGTTAAATCTGTGCAGTGCTACTTCTTGTGAATGGAACTACAGTAATCACAAATGACAAACCTGGTCATGAGTTACAATGAAAGATCCATGAAATGTTACAACTTGCAACTTGAAAGAACTTTGTTACATAACAAAAGAAGCCTTTAGAGAAACAAGGATTTCTAAAGAGTGAATCATCACAGACAAAGAAAACTGTCCTACTAGACAATGATCATCAAATTAACAGTCATTGACTTGACACGCATAAATTTCATCACATTAACATTCCTTCACTCTTCAAAGAAAAAACAACAAGAATCAAACTGCATGAATTTGTGCTCTTTTTTTCTTTAAAGAAAGAGCCTTTCTTCAATTTATCCTATCCCCCCTTTTCAATTCTTTTTTCCAGCTCATATTAGAAATCCAAAGAAGTTGGGTCCTGGAAGCTGTTTTTTCCATTTTTTAGAGGATGAAAAGATATAAAGGTCCCTTTCAATAAGGTTGACAGGCTTTTTTGCCAAAAAGAGAAAACAGCAGAAAGCTATGCCCTCCATTGATGCAGTCAACGACAAAGAATTTTAAAAATCATAGTTGTCCATAACTATATATAAAATACAAAATGTGTCCGGAACATTTTTATTCAACCAAAACACCCTTAAACCTTAAATAATGAAAGACCAAGTATATAAACCTTTTTAAACAACAGATTACTTTGCTATGATGCAAATAATGCATTTGGCAAAATGAACAATGATCAATGAAATTATACATGATCAAAGATAAAATGACAAGAATTAGCCCAACCCTACAAGCACATGTTAGTTTCATCCAAGCTATGGAAATTGTAGCTCTCCTCTTCTTTTATCTGAGCAAATATATTCCTTTCTTCATGTGATCTCTCAATCACAATCACCAAGTCTTTCATAGATTCTATTCATGTATGTGGGGGAGCACTTTTGTTTCCACGATTAATACACACAGCCCATAACAGGGAAGAAGCATCCATGCATGATGTACTGAACACCAAGATCATTTCAATTCATGGATTGGAAATAAATAAGAAACCATCAATTCCTTTTACCAAATACAGAGGGAGAAAAGGCAAGCTGAAAGCTTGTCAAAAAAGAGGGAACAGGAATACCTGACCCTTCCTGGATATAACACAACGAGAATCACCAGCATTTGCAACAAAAAGTTGGTTGTTTCGAATAATTGCAACACACGCAGTGCTCCCAGAAGTCGGTCCATGAAAGCTAGAATGAGGCCCCTGATATTTGCAAAATAAAATTTACTTTTCCTATACATATGTACTTAAAATGTCATTAACATACTATCCCAAAACTAGTAACATTAACAACAGCCAGTATGCAAAAGTTATTGTAAGTCATTTGATAATAGATATTTAAGGATAAGAATTTATATGATCAATGAAACAACATGAACACCTGTGCTAAATCTGGTTAATTATACAGCTAAATTAACATAAATTATCGAACTAGATTGTCATTCGAGAAGCAAATGTTCCATATCATACTAAAATCGCAAGAGCAACTTTCCATATCAGAATGGCCAAAGAAAGAAAACCACCATAAAAAACAAAGAAAAGGCTAGTTTAATTTGGAATAAATGGCCAATGAGCTCGTGGCTCAATCAGCACCCATTTCCCCCCTTCTCCCCAGGGGTCTTAGGCTTGAGTATTTCTTTAGTAGGAAAAGAAAATTTGAATAAGCTAAAGACAACAAGAAGAAACTGCATTAAGCAGTTTAGAATGCTCAGTGGTCTTAAGACTCTAAGCCTTCAACTCCATAAAAACTATGAAACTCAAGCCTAAATAAGCTCTCTGAACCAAAATGTGAGCCAAAACTCCCCAAAACAAATATCCTTCCAACAGGAATCAAGAAATTCCCAAACAGCAAAAACCCCTGCTGTTTCTTACACACTCCCGTTTTAATGTGACTATGCCAGTGAACTTCCCAAATAGCAAGGAAGCCTTATTGTGCCATTAGCAGCAACCAATTGAGAAAACATTATACAATATGATGGAGTACCTCCTCAGAAGGCCAATCATCCAAACTTCCATTGACTTGACCTCTTCTAGGCGACCATATCAATCCTTCTATCATACCAGAAACCTTTTCTATGTTATCACCCAAGCTGGCTAGTTCTCTCCATCCCCTCTGCCCACGCATCATCTCATCCATTCTGCATCAAGAGTTCAGTTGGGGCACATAAAACTTGTCATTACATGGGTTCCAAAGGGTTAGAATTTTAAGTCAACTGTGACAAAAACCAGTAACAGTTATCTTACAAACTGACCAAAACAATTGCATACTATTGCATTCATCATCATCATGGTGGAAATGATTTGATATGGGTAAAATTTGTTCACTCTTTGATAAAAATGATAAACTGATAACATATGAATGATCACCACTGTCAAATTAAGCCATTATATCAAAGAGCAACTCAAACAAGCAATGGTACTGAAACAGTTGGGCTTGGTTATACAAGGGATTCTTTTCCTCCATTCTATTTCCTAATGAGCCAAGCCTTCTATAACATACTGTAATGATGAAGTAAGAAATCATACCAAAGAAAGTACTAACATATACATACAGTCCAAATATGAGTCCAGGCCATTGGATCTGATAATGTGCTACTCAAAGGCACAACCAAAAATTAGCAAGGGAATAGTTATGTATATCCATTTGTTAAACAAAGTACAGAGAAAACAGGTGAAACAACCTGAGGAAAGCTTTCTGTAAAGAAGTGCCTAAATCGCCAGACAGATAACTTTCCTGCCTGAGAACTTGCTGGTGAAGATATTTAGCACAGAATTTAGCCACTGCTTGACCTGCAAAACAATAGAATTTGATAAGAATGACAAACTGCATTTTACTAACCTAGGAAATGATTACTAGCATTGCATCACACTACCATGATAATCATCACCATCACCAATAACTAAAATGATGAACCTTGCTCAACATGAAGGGTAAGTTGATGCATGCTTGAGAAGCCACCAGCACGGGGATAATTGATTAAAAATAGACTCTGATGCTACTATTAGTTCCATCTTACCATCATCCACCTCATCTGATTCTTCTAAAGATTTTGAGTATGTTATAAATGTATCTTTACACTTCAAATTATTTGTTGCCAGCAGAAAACCCAGCAATTTACCTCTTGAATCATTCTTTGAAATTTTAAAACAAATTCCGATTTCAATTTGATCCACCAACCCTAATCCCTTTCAATAAATTCAAACTATCAATCCTTGTTTATAAAGCCCTAGCTCACCACTTAGAGCCCGATTGGTATTGTGGTAGCAGTTGCTTTTCAAAGTGCTTTTTGCTTAGAAATGCATCGAAATAATTTTTTTATTTTTTAAAATTCATTTTTGACATCAGCACAACAAAACGATATGAAAACACTAAAAACAAAATTGAAACAAAGAAAAAAAATAAAAAATTCAATTTTTTTCAAAAGCGCTTTTGAAACGCAAAAACAATTAGGCTCTTAAGCATAGATCCTTCAAGTCATACATAGTTTCCCCAACCAACCCCCTTTAAGAAATAAGAAAAAGAAATGCTAATATCTAATTCAACATCTACTATTTTTTAATGCCAGGTAAACTACTGTTGTAAAATAATTGCAAAACTATTACAAAATATTAGCATCGGGAAAAGGAGATGACATATTATAAAATATTAGCATCTGGAAAAACGAATAAAACCATAAGGTTTTTACAAAATAGTAACAGATACTAGAAAATATATATTAATAAACATAAAATAAGCATTCAGGTAAATTCTGACCTCCATGACCGTCATAAACACCAAAGAAAGATGTCGAAATGTCCAAATCTGGATAAGCTGCATGCTGTCAAACACCTTATATAAGTTTGGATGCAACTAGGAACACACCAAAACATCAAGAAAATATAAGTTAACCAAATTGGACAAAAATTATTCTATGAAGCCAAATACATGCTTGAAAGGATCCGTATCTAATTCCCAAAGTTATGATATATAAGATGCAGATCTAATCCCCAATCTCTTAGCTATATTCTTTGAAATCAAGAACCCTATCTCCATTGTTTCATAAATTCATCTAAGGAATGCTAATGCTGCCAATATGTATCTGTGACTCTGTCCACTCTATTTGACTGAATAAGTTCAGGTGCCATTTATTTGTCAACGTCTCATAATTTTGTTGAATGTCCATTTTCATGTGTTGTAGACAGCATTCCCCACAAATGCATTCCCCGTCATGTACATTTTAAATAAGAGGGCAGAGCACTTCCTTTTGCAATGACACATTTTCCAGTTGTATTATCACACAAATTCAACATGTGTTGCCTTTCTACCTTCACGACACTGAACTCTATCGAAATTCATACCAGTGTTTTCCAGTCTTAACACGCTAAACATCAATAGAAAACTCAATAATTCACCGTGAATCATCTTTAATGAATCAGGCAAGTTCTAGACCTCACTGCGTTCACAAAATTTTGTAGTTCACTTCGCACTTAAAATTGTGGCTATTTATGGGCAGACCACAGGGCATAGAAACATTAAATTCAATACCTTCCCTCTGGGTTAATTCCACATGACCAAACAGCAATGACAATACCAAAGTTAATCACTTTTAACATCAACATATAACCTAAACATTGAATTTTCTTTCACAAAGGCACCACACAAATCATAAAGAGTACTCACGGCATCTTCCATGGTTGTACGCCAGCCTTGCATGGAGGACAAACCATATCGAAGTCTATCATTCTCACCATCTTGCGAAGCCTTGTCAGTTTTAGGGGAGCTCAAATATACCCCCATTTCTTGCTGAGAACAAAATCAAAAGCAATTAATCATAAAAAACCAACCATTTTTCTTGCATTCAAACCATCCATAACGCCTAAGCAAATCCCCAAATATTCAACTATGTCAACCCATGCGACCCACAGATATACCCCACCACTCATAAACACTCGCACGTAAATAAATACGTATAAATACACACAACAGTACCCAGAAAGAATCTCAATGAATAAGCAAAATCATGATATACTCGCAGGAAAACAGTTCCCGTAAAGTGACATACTTTACAGTTTCTTTTCTTTGTTTCCCTACATTTTCTTGGGAACCAAACAGATTGAACAAAAAGAAACAGATAATTAACGAATACCTGAAAGAATTTGACAAGATGGAGTGGCAGAGAAGCAGAGTAAACAGGGAAGAAACAATCATAAAAGGCTTTGCTTTGTTGTGTAATGATTGATGCTCGCTTGTAAACTCTTATTACAGACAGATCAAGAGAGGTACGGATTGCCTGGTTTAAGGTTGTTTTTTGTGCTTCACTGGATCGCTGGCACGCGCCCTTAAATTGTATAATGGAAATAGTTCAAAACCCGCGTCCCTGTTAAAAGGAAGGATTATGCTTCGTTTTACAACTAAAATCTCAAATTATTATCCTATAAATTTTTTAACTCTAATAAATATAAATATTTATTTTAGCTAAAATATGAGCACTTGAATATAATAGCTAAAATATTAGTTATAATTTCCATTTCTTTTTAGTATAATTAATTTCTTATCCATGAATATCTGAAATCTTGTTAGAATTTCTGGTTAATTTCTATTTTAATTTTATTTTTAATTTACCAATAAGTGTTCTTATTATGATTTCATCAATTTTATATGGATTTAGTGATTAAATCAAGTTAGGTAAATGATTCACATTAGTTATTTTGGTTTTGAATTAATATGCATTGGACCCTATCATAGAGTGTATTAAGTTTGATGGGTCAAGTTGATTCGAAAGTTTTTTTTCTTGAAAAAAAAAATTCAACTATATAAGATATACATTACATACATGTACCTAAATTCTTTGGGCTTTCTGTGTGTGCCAAAGCCCGTTCAGGTGGGCCTGCCCAGAAGACAGAGGGATCCTCTCAAGCCTCAGCTATGTGGTGTGGGGGCCCATGTATAGTCTACTTTCATAGATATTGTTTCCTTTAGGGTCGTACTCTTTTGGATTTGGTGATGCTTCTGGCTTTGGTGCTTTGTATTATTGTACGTTAAAATTAGAGGGACAATTATTATAAATTACTTTAATAATCCAATCCACTGAACTCTAAAGTCTAAAGTGGTTTTATTTTAGTGGGTTGTCCACTACTAGGTGAAACCATATTTTTAAACCCGAATATGTGGAGGACAGAGGAGTTAATCCGGATTATCCGATTTAATCTATTTTTTTAAATAAAAGCATAAAATATCTTGATTAAATATAGATTATCAAAGTCAAATACATAGGCACGCATTCCAGGAAGCTTTTCTGTCAAAAGCTTACACAAGCCCCTGTTTTCAAGGAACTTTCCTGTCAAAAGCTTGTCTCTTTATCAAGGAGTTTTCTTTGTAGTTTGGCACTTAAAAAAAAATTAATAAAATAATATAGCATAGAGAATATTTAGTAAAATAATATAATTTAGAGAATCGAACGTGTTATTTGTGACTCGAAAGTAATAAATATTATTTACAACTTTTTTTAAAATTAAAAATGAATTAACATAATTTACAATAAAAAAAAAAGGAAGGAGCAGAGAAAGAGAGAGAGACAAGAAAGCAAAGAAAGAAAAAAACCTTAAAAACACACCAAAACTCCGATAACAAGGCTACTGGTGTCGTTGAAAAGATATAAGCGAAACAACTCTAACGATACAATAAAAGATCAAAAACGGTGACTGGAGTGAACCAAACGAGCCTTCCAAATGTGTTGGGTCTTGTTTGCCTTCAGACGGCTAGTGTGACACGCTCCGATCACCGTTCATGACCTTCTTTGGTGACATTGAATTCATCTCGTTGATATCTTTTCAACGATACCAGTGGTTTCATCATTAGAGTTTTGATATGCCTCCAAATCTTTTTATTTTTTTTATTTTTCTCTCTCCTCTTTCTTCATAAATTACGAGGAGTGAAAAAAAAGACCTAAAAGACACATCAAAACTCCGATAATAAAACCACCGGCACCGTTAGAAAGATATCAACGAGATGAATCCAACGCCACCAAAAAAGATCACCAATTGTGATCAAAGTGTGCCACACGAGTCATCCAAAAGCAAATGAGCCCCGAAATATTTAGACGGTCAGTGCAGCCCACTTCAGTCATCGGTCATCGTTCATGATCTTATTTGGTGTTGTTGGATTTGTCTCATCGATATTTTTTTAATGGTAGCAGTAATGTTATCGAAGTTTCAGCGTTTTTAAAGGGTTTTATTTTCCCTCGTTCCTCGTTTTTCTCTCTCTACTCCCTCCTCTCTCTTTATTGTAAATTGGTGTTGGTCTATTTTTTTTTTTACTTTGAAGAGACTTGCTTACGACACTCGTGGCTCGTGACTTGTGAATTATAGATATCATCTATGACTCTTTAAAATGCTCTACTTTTCTAGGGGCTTGCTTGTTTTTGTAGTTGAGGCCCACCAAAAACATTAGAAAAAACATGAAAAAATAGCTTTTATGCTTAAGTTTTGTACATAATTAAATTGCACCTAACCTCAATCTCAACTACAATCACTAAACAAATATACTCTAAATATTTTTTGTACTTTGTTATTTTTTTATTTATTTTAAAGTGTTAAAGTACAAAAATACTTGTTTTCCTTGTGTTAATTTCCTTCCCAACGTTACTTTTTCTATTTTACAGGTAAGTTTGAATCTTTTACTTACCTTTTAACTCTCGGATACGTTGATTTTTCTCTTTTTTTCCGGACGTTGTATTTTTCTCTCCTTCGTGTTGATTCCTCTCCAAAAGAGATGGACAACATTGAATTAGTGTTTGATTTGATCTGGGCAATATGAAAACCAGCTTTAGCTTCTTCTTTTTTGACAGCCCTTTTCGTTTAATTCGCTAGCGTTATGGCAGTTGTCGTTGTTGGTAGGGTTATAGCTAGTGGATTGACTGTGAGGAACAGTAGTGGTGGCAACAAATTTGTGCTTTCGAGAAGAATTAATAGTTGTTCAATTTCGAGAGAAATTGTTCGACTTAATCACACAAGACTCCCTGCTCTTAGGATTCAAAGTTAGAAATTTTACTGTCTTCTTGA
>Ga0307517_10007373_pt1 | contig 16046 bp, 12 predicted proteins | sample 23_EM_MG_FD_194515 | JGI IMG/M metagenome (GOLD analysis project Ga0307517, IMG submission 194515) | Populus trichocarpa ectomycorrhiza microbial communities from riparian zone in the Pacific Northwest, United States - 23_EM | ecosystem: Host-associated > Plants > Roots > Unclassified | place... | reverse complement strand
ATAAAAAGAAATCCCTTGCATGTTTGATATCCATCTGATATGTACTTTATGTGTTTTGTGTATGATTGAGGGAACTCTGTGTGTGTGTGTACTTCACTCTATTTTACACGTATTTGATTTATAAAAAAATTAAAATTACATTAAATGACTCATGTTGTTACAATATAAATTAAACAACATGCAATTTCTACAAAAAACTAAAAATAAAACAACACCTAATTAGAGCAATATAAGGAAAGGATGGAGCCTTTGTCATCTGCCAAACCCAAAAACACAAAACCAACCCTAAAACATTCCTTAAACAATATTAATCTAATTTAAAACTTCTTAACAAATATATCTTTCATAAATAAAACACTAATTAATATACATTTTTCTTAAATTACACACACAATATAGTTTAAATTAAAAGAGGTTGTGATTTTACCTCCAACTCACAACATTATTAATTTCAATTGTATTTTTTTTTCTTTGCTTTTTTCCTAAATCTATATTTCTTTCTCTAATTTATACTTCAACATTTATTTTATTAGAGTTTGGGCTTCATAATGTTTTATGGTTTGCTTTATACATGGTTAGCTCAGTCTCATAACCTGTGTCATGAGTTTGACGGGTTAACTTTATTGACTTGGGTTTTTTTTCTCTTTTTTAATTGATATTTATTTTTAGTTTTCTCCTTCAATATTAGGTTGATTGAAAATTAGACTTCATGATTTCTTTTGGTTTGCTTTCCATGAGGTTATCTCAGTTTAATGACTTGAGTCGTAGGTTTGACAGTTTAATCTAGTTGGCTTGAGTTTTTTTTGGTCTTTTTTTAATTGGTGTTTTTTCAATTATGAATTATTTTGGTTTGCTTTCTATGAGATTATCTTGGTCTTATAATTCAAATAACATGTTTTACGGTCTATCTCGAGTAGACTTAGGTCATTTTATGTGACTTGTTTTTAGATTGAATTTTTCAATTTCAACCTTAACAAATGAGTTAATTAAAAATTAGACTTCATAATTTTTTTTATCACAATCTCAAGACCTTGGTCGCAGGTTTGATAGGTTAATCCGGGTTGACTTAAGTCATTTTTTTGTTTACTTTCTATGAGGCTATCCTGATATCATGATCCGAGTCATGGGTTTGGCTGATTAACTCAGGTCAAATTCTTTTGTTATTTTTCAATTTATTTTTTTCAATTTAATCATTTAATATTTGGTTGATATGGAATTAAGCTTCATATTTTTTTTGTTTTACATTCTATAAAGTTATCCCAGTCTCATTACCCGGGTCAAGGGTTTGATGAGTTAACTTGGGTTGATTTGGTCCATTTTTTTTTATCTATTTCAATTTCATCCTTCAATATTGGAATTTCTTATCCAAAGTCGCAAGTTAACTCATGTTTTTTGTCCTTTATTTCATTTATTTCTTTATCAATTTTATCATTCAACATTTGGTTGTTTTGGAATTAGGCTTTATATCTTTTTTTTTGCTTTCTATAAGGTCATTCTAGTCCCTTACGTGAGTCACGAGTTTGGATGGTTAACCCTAGATGACTCATTTTTTTTAATTGATATGTTTTTCAATTTCATTATTTAACATTGGATTGATTGAGAATTGACCTTCATAATTTATTTAGATTTGTTTTCTATAGATTTACCATAGTGACATGATCTGGGTTGCAGCTTTGATAGGTTAACCCGAGTTAACTTGAGTTGTTTGTTTTTCAGTCTCTTTTTTTTTAATTGTGGTTTTTTTTCAATCTCGTCCTTTGATATTGGTTTAAGTGGGAATTGAGTTTTATATTTGGTTTTGATTTGCTTTCATTAGGATTATTCTGGTCTCATGATCAGGGTTGCGGATTTGACAGGTTAACATGAGTTGACGTAAGTCGATCCAATATGGATTTGACAGGTTAACATGAGTTGACGTAAGTCGATCCAATATGTTTTAATCTTAATATTTTTTTTTAAAAAAAAATATGTCATCTTGAATTTTTGGTAGTCAAACTATGTTTTTAATGGTTTTCTGGATTGTTTTTGGACTAATCAAATTGACTGGGTCACATTAGATAAACCTCCACATTGTTTAATTTTTTTATACTAGAAAACACTTCGGTTACATCTAGATAACTTTTAAAAAAAAAGTCTAATTGATTTATACTTTTCGTAAACTAATATATCATATTTCGTGTCTAATCAATCTTGTCTAATGCATTCCTTTTAGCTTATGAAAACAGTAGAAGAGTTTCAAAGTTTTTCAACTTTCAAAGTTTTTGAATATTTTATAAAACTAGGGTAAATTCTCTATTTCTATCCTTTTCATTTTATAAAAAGGTTATATGATCTCTGGGTTAAGCAATCCAAAATTAAACAAAGAGAAAATACAAATATAAAAGAGGAGGTGGCTATAGTTTCATAGATCACTTTATTATGAAGTTCTTAATGTAACCTAAATACAAAGAGATATATATAGGCTAAATTAAAAATATCATTCTACCCTTAATGAATAAAACATGATAAATATATTTCTTAACATTTTCCATCAAACTCACGATGCGGCAGCTACAAGCATTGAGAGTTTGCCAACCAGAAAACAAAAATGGGAAATGGAATGCGACTTGGAAAAGAAATCTGCAATCTGCAAAGAATTGATGAGTAAGATGACAATCGATCTCAATGTGCTTAGTTTGTTCATGAAAAACCAAGTTATGAGCAATCTGAATAGAACTCTGGTTGTCACAATACATATGAATAGAAAAGAAAGGGAGACTCTCATATCTACAAGTAACCAAATAATCTCTTTAATAGTAGATGTCAACACGATATTCTGCTTTGGTTGAAGATTGAGAAATAATAGATTGTTTCTTGCTCTTACAAGAAATAAGAGAATCACCGAAAAAGATACAAAAACCAGTAATAGGCTTGCGATCTATAGGATCACTGTCATGATCAACATCAGAGTATGCACGCAGTTCCAAGAAAGAGGTGGATGGAAGTAAAAGACTCTGAAGGACTGTAACCCCGAAGATATTGTAAAATATAAAGAACAAGTGCCTAATGAACGGTACTAGGAGAAGCAACAAACTGACTAATAATATGAACAACATATTCAATATCTGGATGAGTAATAGTGAGGTATGCCAAGTTCCCAACAACAGTACGGTATAAAGTAGGATCTAACAAAGGTAAACCATCAGAAGAAGAATATCTTGTGTTAACCTCAATGAGAGTATCGACAGTCTTATTATTAGTAAGTCTAGCCCACTCAAGAATATCTGCAACGTATTTCAACTGAGAAAGAAGGTAACCTCTGGGTGAGTAAGCTACCTCAATGCCTAGGAAATATCAAAGATAACCAAAATCCTTCATTTCAAATTATCTTGCTAATTTTGTCTTTAAAATTAAAATACCATCATTGTCATCACGAGTAATAATCATGTAATCAACATATAAAGACATAATGATATGATCTATATCAGTGCATGTAATAAAAAGAGCAGAATCATGACTACTAGAAACAAATCCAAGAGAAGAGAACACATCAGAAGATTTCTCAAACCAAGCACGAGGTGCTTGTTTGAGACCATATAACGTTTTCTTGAGCTTACAAACATACTCAGAGTCATGTGAAACACTAGAAGGGGGCGTCATATAAACTTCTTCTGGAAGATCTCCATTCAAGAAGGCATTTTTAACATCAAGTTGAGAGATATGTCATTGACGAACTAAAGCTACGAGAATAAGAGTATGAATAGTGGTCATTTTCATAATAAGAGCAAATATCTCCTTATAATCCATACCATATTGCTGAGAGTATCTTTTCGCAACCAACCTAACTTTGTATCGCTCAATATACCCATCAGAATTATTCTTGATCTTATACACCCAACGACAACCAACAACACTCTTACCAAGAGGAAAATGAGTCAAATCTCAAGTATTTGTCTTATCTATCTTATGCAAAGTAGAAAGTTCCTTATTTATAGCTTGTTGCAAAAAAGGATCAAGAATTGCTTTCTTATAGGAAGAGAGTTTAGAGAGACAGTGAATAGAAGCTAAAAAAAAAGTAAATAATGAAGAATAACAATAATAAGCAAAATCTGGTAACTTTGTGGACTTACAAATGCGTATGAATTGATGTAGATGTGGATCTACAATCTTAGATGGAGCTTCAGGTGTGTTGCAGAGTAAAGTGTCTGTACCTACAAAATGATCAATATGAATTGGTCGAACATGAGGAGGAGTCTTTGAGGTACTAGGAACCAGAGATGATAAACTATTAGAATCCTAAAAAAAAAGGACCTATACGAATAATAAGCAAAATCTGGTAACTTTGTAGACTTACAAATGCATATGAATTAACGTAGAGGTGGATCTACAATCTTAGATGGAGCTTCAGGTGTGCTGGAGAGTAAAGTGTCAGTACCTACAGAATGATCAATATGAAATGGTCGAACATGAGGAGGAGTCTTTGAGGTATTAGGAACCAGAGATGATAAACTATTAGAATCCTCAGAAAAAGGATCTATACGAATAAGATCAGGTCTAGTCAAGCTATGAGAAGTGGATGGAATAGAAAAGAAATGTATATGCTTAAGAAAGACAACATGACAAGACACATAAAGTTTATGAGTTATTGGATCAAAACAACGACACCCCATTTTACTTTCACCATAATTCAAAAAGACACAAATAACAAATTAAAAGGACAACTTAATACGTTCTACATGAGGATGAAGAACGAGACAAGTACAATAAAAAACTCTAAAGGAGGAATATTAGGGGCATACCCATACAACTTTTTAAAAAGTGAAAAACCTAAAATATGAGAAGATAAAATTGTATTAATCAAACTTACAGTAGTAAGAACAGTTTCTCCCTAAAACTCATTAGGAATAGAAGCAGACAATAAGAGAGAACAAACAGTTTCGACAAGGTGCCTACATTGACCGTAGAGAGCAATAATAATTAATATATTTTTTAACAGCATTTCGTAGTGATTTTGAAGGACTTAGAGGTTTAATTTTGCATCGTTCTCTACTGCCTTCTGTTAACTCTTTTGTTAGTGAGCTATTAGCTAAAGAAATACTTATTCGATCTTTTTCTGAAAAGAGAATTCTTTCTGCTTTGAATCCTTGTGTACTAGCAGTACCCTCTAAACCATTCTCTAATTAGCAAAATAAGCCTTAAACAAGGGATGTTTTCGACGAGTGCAATTTCTATAAGTAGAAAGGTTATTGAAAGGCTTAGTGTCCCAAGTTGAGACAATAGAATCAAGTTTGGAAGTCTGATAGCCAGTCACAATCTAATGCTTATAGACCACCTCAAGGTTATAAACCACCACACCACAATACTGCAATAGTAATTTCATCAGGGTCTATCATCGATCCTAGTACTTTGGCTCAGCAATTTCAGAAGTTTCTCTCCTTACAACCACGAACATTGTTTGCTTCTTCTTCCATAGGTTATTTTCCTAATAGTTCCTCAGGTATGTCATTTTCTAAATAGGTCTTAGATGCTAGTGCTTCACATTATATGTCTCTAGATTCTTTATCTTTTACTTTTGTGTCCCCTTCGTCCTCTATTCCTATTATGACTATTGATTCTGTCAATTCTGTAAGAGCCAATTGATCTCAAAGATCTGTCATAGCAAAATAAAACTCCTGAATACTTATATTCTTCTGGTGAAGAGCTCATATGTCATTCTTTAATTGATACTGCTTTGCAAAATTTGCTTGCATGAATAATCTTTACAAATGATCCCAAACCTCTTTTGTTGTCTCATACTTTGCCAACTATGTACCTATGGAATGCTTAACAAAATTGTTAATCCAAGTAATAATCTTTGCATTGTTTGCTTCTCATGCATCTATCAAAGCAACATACCTTTCATTAATATTCCTAGGTATCACATAAGTTCTACTAACATATCGTCACATCCTTTGACCCTTAAGAAAATTTCTCATTACACAACTCTAATACGAATAGTTCTTTCCATCCAGCCTCATGCTCCTAAATTAAAGAGAATCATCTCTTTCAGTAGCCATAATCAACAAATAAGGGAAAACCAGAACGCAAAATAAGCAAAGAAGAAAATACCAGATTGTAGAAACTGAACAAATATCACAGATACTGAAAAAATATCTTTTCGAAGTTATGCGATCACTCCAAAGAAAATTGCAGAAATAGAACGCAAATACCAAATTTACAGAAATAGAACACAATACTAGATTACAGAAAATAAAGGGAAGATGAAATACGATATTACAGAAACTGAAAAAATATCACTAAAAAAAAAGTTAAACAAAGAGAAAATACGAACATAAGAGAGGATCCGCGAAAGTTGTGTTTGAGATAAAACAAAATAAATATATTTAACACTCTCCAACAAAACTCTACCTCATAACGTTATAAAAGGCTTATTATTATTATAAGAAAAATTTAAAAGACGTGGGGAGAGCATAGTTCACCACACAACTATTTACATAAACACAAGGCATTGTGATTGCTACAATATTCTTTTAATTTGTTCCTAATTTTTTGTCTTAGTTTTCCCTTATAAGACCAAGTTGATAACCAATTTAAGTTTGTTAAGAGAGGGCAAACATAAATCGATTTGAACCTTTTACTAAGTGAAAAAGGCAACCAAAATAGGTGGTAGTTTTAAAACTTAAGCAAAACATTCATTTTGAACCTCTTACTTTTTCAGTTCCTGATATGAAAGAGAAAAAAGAGTGGTTAGATTGTAGTTGTAGAGAGAGAAAATCTTGGTTGACACTGATTCTAGCCATAAAAGAATGATTTTGGTGTTAACGAGTTTTATTTGATAATGAGAGTTTTATCTAGGTGTTCTTTTCCTTCCCATTGTGGAAAAAGGTAAATCTATACTCGAGAAGTTTTTTTATTTTGGATTTTTGGGTGGTTTTTTTGGGTTATTTGAGGTCATGGATAGGTTTGTCAAAGTGTGTAGGGTGTATACTTGGTGTTTTTTGGTTTTTGGGTGGTTTATTGAGTTTTTGGTAAAAAATATCCACGGTTTGAATTTTGAGTGACCCTCCGGTCACTTAAGACTAGGCTAGTAGTCACCAGTTTATTTTAAAAAAAAACAATTAAGGGTAGATGATAGGTCGTTCGCTCATTGAAAAAGAAAAAGAAAAATAAAACTTAACCTAGGTGAGCAAACATTTTTGTCCATTTCTTTTTTTTAGTCTATTTTTTTTTAAGATTTTCTAAAGGAATTTTTTTTATTTTATTTTTGAATTGAATTAATTGATTTCATCATCCAACATTTGATTTTTTAGGTGTTGAGCTTCTAAGTCTTTCAATCATGGCGTTTAATTGATTTTTTTAATTCGCTATTTTTTTCTTTCAATTTTAATATTTTTTAACAAATTTTTATGATTTCATAATAGAATATGATTTCATTTTTACATAGTTTAATAAGATCTCGATATTGTTTTCGAAATTACCTTTTCTAATTTTTTATTATTGTTTTAAAATATTGGTTCCAAAAAAAAGTTATTAAATATAATCGAGCATAAGACTCATTTTTTAGATATGATATTTACACTCATATGTATTTCTCAACTTTTCAATTCAGTCCTTAGTTAAATATTGTGTAGTTTTTACTTCATTTTTATATATAATGCTAGCCTCTTTTATCCTGATATGTCCAACTTTATATAATAATATTTTTATTTTATTTTATTCAATCGCTTTGTTTATTTCTATTATCATTTGATTAAAAAAAAATTTAATTTTAATAAACAAAGTCATTAAACACAATTGAATACATAATTTATGTTGCGATATCAAATATCTTAATCTATATTCATCTCAAAATTTTCCATTTTAATCTTAAGTTATTATTAACAATTTTTTTAAAAAATATAATTAGATATAATTCTTGATTTATTTAATTAAATACATGTATAAAATTTTTGATTTGTAATTAGGATTTTTTTATAATAAAAAACACATCATTTAAAAAGGCAACATATTTTTTTTTTTAAAAAAATAAATATCTGACCTGCAACAAAAACATCAGTTAAATAGCTAATTCCCACCTAATACTAGTCCACTTTCTCACGTCTTGTTTACGTGTATGTAAGCTTTCATGTTTGTAAACAAGTAGCTGGGTGATTTCAAAAGGTTTATATACTCTTAAAGGCCTGTTCGAGTTCGATGATATATATATATATTAGGACCAATCATTTCGGAAATACCATTTCAAATCTTTTTCCATAAAAAAATAAAAAAATAATAATAGATTCGACTCGCAATTAATGACACAATGCCTGCATATATAAACCCCAACTCACATATTAAAATATATTGAATTCAAAGCCTAAGCTAAATCATTGACCTGTTTGAAATAGACTAATCACAACTTGGCCAAAAAGTCTTCTATTAGCAACTTGGAAGACTTAAAAAATACTTGGTGTCTTCACAGCCCACTGAACCGGTACAACCACACCCTTCTTACATTTTTTTTTGCCATAAGAAATACTGTTTAAGGTTGTCTTTAGAAGAAAGTCTTGGAAAATGGGATTATGAATTATTATTCGGATATTGTTCATTTTACATTCAAATTATTTTTATATCTATTTTATTTTAAAAAATGGTTAAATTTTTAACAGTTATTTCTTACAAAATAAAAGAATTATATTTATACCCATAGAAGCAAAAAATCATTAAACTTCTGCGGGCGAATTTCTAATATTTGTTTTAGAATACTGAAGTTACGGAATTGCCTTTTTTTTTAAATATGCATTGTTTCAAGGGTATTTGAGATTTTTTATGGTTTTTTTTTTTGTTTTCTTAGATTGTTCTAGACATGTTTATAGTTTTGAAAGGTTAAATATTATTAAAAAAATTGCTTAGCACATGATGGTCTTCGTGTATTTTGTATGGCGCATGCAAGATCATCTGGTTATCAAATTAGTGATTCATGACAGCATTTAGAGCGGTGTATCATCCTTTTTGTTTTTGTACAGCATGTGTGCATAGTGAAGATATTATTGAGCTCCAATGATTTTTTTTCTCTATCTTTTCTCTCTCCTACCCTAGAGATTCACATCTTCACTTCCAAAAATTGAGTTTCTATTTCCATCAATTTTATTTATTTAACTTAAGTTTTTTTTCAACATTTTTGTTTATTTAACTTAGCTAGTTAACCTGTATTTATTCATGTTTTTTTTTATATTATTTTTTTTAAATTGATTTTTTTCCTGTTTTATCCATTGACATAAGGTTTTTGGGCTCTAAGTTTTGTGATTTTTTTTCTTTATTTTCTACGGAGTTATTTTAATCTCATATCTCGAGTCATGTATTAATTAAGTTAACTCGAGTTGGTTCTAGTTATCATAACCTGAACATCCTATTTTATATCAGGAAAAATTTAACTTGGCTCGTGCTATAGCGTAAGCCAACTATACTAAATCTTATCTGACGATAAGATTGAAATTGTCTATATAACTGGAGGGTATTTTTTAAGTTTTTTCCATAAAAAAAAAAACTCTCAGGTCAATAGCTTGGATTTTAATTATAGAAGTGCAATGACACGTCGAACCTATCATCCCGTTCTTGTTTCCAAGTTAAGGGCTGCTATTCTATGTATTGGCATTGACCATCATGATCTAATACTTACCTAATACCTTATGCAGGACCTAAGTCTTGATCATGAAACCTAATGCTATATTTTATTTCTTAAGAAAACTCCTTTTTTTTATAAGAAAAAAAAAAGAATTTCAACGAGGCTTTTAGAAGTATGCAAATGAAAAAAAAAATATATATATATATTCTTAATTTGGACTTCAAAACCCCATGCCACTTCCACATTCTGATTTAAACATGAGATTTAATAATAAAAAAAGACTTAATAGAGTATATGAAATTTTTAAACACAAGTTGCAGTTGCTTATAATGATTCCTTTGTTCATCTTTTAAATGGCAATTTTTAAATTTTTTTTTTCTTGGTGCGTGTTGGCAAATCATATTTTTTTTACCAATGAAATCCTTGCGTATTTGAGAGTGTGATAGCGGTTACTTTTCGAAGTACTTTTCATTTCAAAACACATTAAAATAATATTTTTTTATTTTTTAAAAATTATTTTTGACATCAGCACATCAAAATTATCTGAAAATATTAAAAACATATTAATTTGAAGAAAAAAAATTAAAAAATTTAAATTTTTTAAAAAATATTTTTAAAACACAAAAACAAACAGGATGGAGGCAATAAAACGAACATGGTTCACAATATTGTTTACGTGTATGGGAGTTGAAAAACATTATTGTAAGATATTTTTACCTTAAAAGTGTGGAAATTCTCGAGCAATGGAGATAATTAACCACTGTTTATTACAAGCCCTTCGTCATCATGACAATCGATCTGACCATAAAACTTAATTTCAAATCGGCTAGTTTATTTTTTAATTTAAATGCTCCAGATAATTTAAGAATTAAACCATACAACATGCATGGAGATATTAATTAATTAAACCAACAGTCATCTCATAGCTCTAACTGGTCGTTTTAAATTAATTTAACTAAATATCAAATACAATGACGTAAGTTGAACATGTTCAGACAAATTATTAAAAGTCGTGGAACTTTGTACGCAAAATACATGACTGAAAGAGTTGAAACTTGTTAAAAATAATCAGCAACTAATTATTAATTCATGGGGTGTGCATTAAGGCAATGGAATAAGAAATGAATTGCTCCTTCTTAGTCGGTCCATGGCTGAAGGTTTTGTAAATAGTAAACTGTTCTATCTCAATTTTGTTAGCAACAAGAGTTGTTCAAACCTTTGAAAAAGTTGGCTACCGAGAGATACAACCTTGTGAAGAGCTTATGGCTGAATTAAAAATCACTAGAATAGTTTTGAATATTAGGAAATTTGCCCAATTCTGGTCGATAGTAATTTTATTAATAAAAATAGCTGGCAACACAAAGTATTTCAACCTCCCTCCTCTTTTTTATTCAAAACACTTGCATAATTTTGCAAACATGTCAAACTATCTTATTTCAACAACGATTGTATATACTAGATCAACAAGAATTCTAAACACAAATTATTTTTATATGAAAAACCTTTTTTAGTTTCAACAATCCTTTCCTTAAACTGATGTTTTTAAACACTTATTTTAGCAATAAAAGACTCTATTGTTTTCTTCTATATTTGTTTTGCAAAGGATACACAAGTCTTTAATATCAATTGTATATAACTTGAGAATGTACTTCTAAATTAATCTTATAAAGTGAATATATCTTAATAAATCTTTGTAGTGTTTGAGTAAGCCACCAGAGCATTATCAAACACTTTTCTTAACCTTTTTTTGTGCGCAAAATAAAGGTTATCAAGGATAATTTCTTATTTTTTTAACAATACATCTTCTTATTGGCTCACTACACTAAGCTTTATTCCTCTAAATAAGGTTTCTTTAGGTAGATCAAAGTGTATTTTTCATGAGAACAAATAATGAACTAATTTTGGCATTCATTCTACCTTGTCGATCCTGAGTTGGTCAACCTTTATTTTCCCCGAAAACAACTTGCACAATGCCTCATCTAAGATATGTGATGTCCATTTGCTAAGGTTAATTATAGGAGAAAAAACTGCTTAAGTAGTATTTACATAGAATGGAAACCTGGTATTTACAAAGTCTTATTCTTTGATATTGATCCCAAACCAATCATCCAATGACATATATATATATATATATATATATATATATATATATATATATATATATGGTTACAGGTTTTATTCCCAACCCAATTCTTTATATTATTGTTATTAATTGGGTTAAATCAGGTTATGAGTGATGGAGATCATTGATTGTTTTCCTCGAAAATTTAAATGTGTGTAAGGAATTTAATGGCAAGAAATAACATAATGCAATAAGAAGTAATAAATTGTCCTTTATTTATTATGATCTAAATTGATAAGTTTATATGTGCATCGTGGAAAAAAGAGAGAAGGAAACCACCTTTATGATGATTGATAAATTATGAATTGTGTCATGGATGTGGTAAGATGATCCAGGATGATTGGATCAAGTATGAAAAACATTTTTTGTCAGTGTACATGTTTAGTCGATAACTTGGAATGTTATAAATACAGAGGAAACTTTGCCAAAATTTTAGTAGAAAAATAGAAATGTTTTTTTTTTTTGTAATTTACTATAAATGTTTGTTGGAATAAATTTTCTAAATTTGAGGTTGTTATAGTTGGTATTAGAGCAATGATCATTATTCAAGGAATTAAAGCATTAATATAAGCCTAATTTGTGTTGTAGGATAGTTCGCACCACACAAGGGGCTAATGTTGATCCATCCCCGATTTAGGAAAGAGATTGGGATTTTTAGTATGAGGAGGATCAAGAGGATGATCTATTAGCAAATATCACTTCACAGATACCTTCTGCGTCCCCCCCAAATAGGGTGAGTCAACTAGACAACGAGATGATATTGCATCATTAAGAGTAGAGATGTCATAGCTTGAGGAATCAATTAGGTAGGGCCAACAAATAGACCCCCTACCACCAACACCAGTTGCTACTCCTATGCCATACTCTGAACTAGCTTTTATAGAACAACCAATTAGATTAGTGGTAGTGGGGGTGATCGGAGCTTCTAGTGTAGCACCAAGGGCTGAAAAAGCTATCACTTTGGTTTAATGGATGAAAGGTGTGCAGAAGTTTATATGTTTATCTTATTTGGGTGAGGAATATGTTGAAGTAGCTGGGCATTGGTTGAGGAAGGAAAAAAGGGTGATCTCTCAGATATCAATTCCAAGGGAGTTGTAGGTTAATTACGTGACTCATCTGCTCATAGAGAGTGTCCACTCCTGGTAGGAAACAATTTAGGAAAAGAGATCCAGAGAGGTTCTCACCTAGAAGAATTTGAATGAGGAGTATAAGGAGAGACATTACTCCTAGCAGTATAAGAGGGATAAAGAACATGATTTTTTTGCTCTGAAACATAGAGACATGGTAGTATTGGAATATGAAAGGAGATTTTAAGATTTATCTACTTTTGCCTTTACATACCTTTTTATTGAGCGTCGTTGCATAGAGAGATTACAAGATGGGCTCCAACAGGATTTGAAAAGAGTTGGTACAAGCTGCACTGACTATGGAGAGGGTGATCAAAGATGATAAAAAAAAGGCAAATAGGGATTGTTTATAGTAGTAAAGAGAAATGATTTTGCATTTTTCACGAGTAGACCTCCCCTTTTAAAGAAGGGAAAAAATAGTCAGATAGTTAGTTAATTTTCGAAGAGGGGAAATAACTTTACCCTAGGTGGGAGCTTAGGGCATTTAGATCCTTTGGAGGTCATGGTTGGCAAGAGGTGGCTAATTCTGTCGGGTCTATGAAGCAACGAGAGCCCAAATACCCATTGTATTCCAAGTGCAATCAAAGACAACCTAAGGATTGTTCAGCTACCCCAATAAGGTGTTATATTTGCAAAGGTGAGGGACATAGATGGAGAGATTTTGTTTATCTTGCGATAGGATGTTAATAATATGGGGAAACCACCTACATGAATAAAAAATGTCCACATAGAGCGATAAAGCATGCTTAGGGACAAAGAGCTTCTACTCAAAGTTGATAGTAGTCAGTTATAATTGATAGACCTGTGAAACCTGAAGCTAGTGCTAACAGGGGAAAACCCAGTTCTAAAAGGAGAGGACCTAGGAGAGGGTGTATCATATGACTCAGGAGAATGTGAGAGAAGCACTATATTTTGTAGAAGGTACTTTATTGTTAAATATTATGTTGGTGTATGTCATATTTGATCCTGGGGCAAGCCATTCCTTTATATCATATCGGATTGTGAATGAATTACATATGTTACCTAGTAAATTAGATGTGGGAGTAACAATTATTACACCTCTAAGTGAAAATATGGATACCGATGATGTAAGACTATTTATTAGGGGTTATGAGATAAGGATAAATATGATGCCTTTGAATTGAGATGATTTGTAGTGTATAATGACACTTTTAGAAAGGGTTTCAGGTGTGTTGATGTAGAATGAAAGGGTAATTGCTTATTTGTTAAGACAATTGAAATCATGTAAGGTAAATTACACAGTATAAGATCTAGAATTAGTAGTGGTGGTGTTTGCTCTCCAGGTGTGAAGATAATATTTATTTGGGTTTCAAGCTCAAATTTTTACAAATCATAAGAGTTCAAAATATCTAATGTTGTAAAAGAAATTGAATATTCGTCAAAAATGTTGGGTGGAATTGATCAAAGATTATGATTATGTGATCGACTATCATCTAGGAAAAACTAATGTGGTAGCAGATGCTTTAAGTCGAAAAGAAAAAGTCGTGGTATGTTATGTAGGAGTTCAACATATAAAGGAACTGACAAAGTTATAAAGAGTGAATTTGCAATTAAGTTTCAAGCCCAACTGATCTTTATTAACTCACATTAAAGTATGTTTTGTGATTCAAGATAAGATATTTGAGGCACAATGTTACATCGAGAAGTATAGAAGATTAGGAGGAAGGTGAATCAAGGGGTTGCAACCCTATTCCAAGTTCTAAATGATGGACTACTGGTCATGGGTAGATGAATTTTTATGCCAGAGAATAAAGCCCTCAAGGAGAAGATATTGAGGGAGGCTCATGAATCTAGGTTTATATTGCATCTTAGAAGCACTAAAATGTATCAAGATCTAAAGCAATGCTACTGGTAGCCTACTATCAAGAGGGAAATAGTAGAATATATAGTACAATATAGAGTTTGTCAACAATTGAAGGTGGAACATCAGAAACCTACTGCAAAATTATAGTCATTGATGATTCCAAGTGGAATGGGAGAACATCACCATTTATGGTTATGGAGGTTAATGATGTCAATAGAATTTTATTAACATTGGCATTTAACCTTAAGGAAGGAAATGAATATGTTGAATGGATTTGATTAGTCTACCAAATCATAAAGGCTAATGATATCAACAAGATTAGCCTATGTTGGTATCAGTATTAACAAGGACTTAATTAGCCTACCAAACCATGAAGGTTAATAATGATATTAATAGGATTATATTGATATCGACATTAACATGGTGTTGAGTTATCTTTCAGATCATATAAACTAAACATATCAATAGGGATATGTTAATATCAATATTCACAACTTGATTAGCCATTCCAGGGTATGGAGACTAATGATTCTAATGGAGTTACACTTGTTTTGGCACTACATGAAATATTGAAAATTAGTGATACCGTGATAACTGGTATTAGCATATCTTGATTTAAATGGGTCTTTGATATCAATTAGAATCATTATCGATATTAATTAGGTTAACTTAGGCTATGAGTGATTGAGATCAATGATTGTTATCCTAGAAAATATAAATGTGTGAACAATGAATTGAATGGAAGGAAATAACATAGTAAAATGAGAAGTAATAAAATTGTTAAATTAATAAGTTGATATATGGACGTGGAAGAAAAAAAAGAAGGAAACGAGCTTAATGATGCTTGAGTCAAGTATGAAAAACTTTTTTTTAAGAGTATAGATTTAGTTAATAACTTGGGATGTTATAAATACAGAGAAAATTCTACTAAAATTTAGATAAAAAAAAGATTTATGATTTATCATAATTTACTATAAATAATTGGAATAAAGTTTTCAAATTTGACGCTATGTTACAATTTGAACCTCCATTGATATTCAAAATACATACATATTTATAGGAATATTATAAGCTCAAATTGTTATATTTCACAAAGAATTCTAAATACTAGTTTAATAATAATTTTAATTAACCGATTAAATAAGAATTTTAAACCCAAACAACTTTTTTATTTGAAAACCTTTTTTCTATCTCAACAATAACAGTACTATAAAGTGAGTTTTGAATTAAGATTTTCAGCTAGATGTGCTTGATTTATTATAGAGTTAATATAGAAGCATTATAACCTCATTTTTATAGAGTAGGTTTTTAGATGGAAATAATTTTTTAATAAAAATTAAAGTCTTGATGGTGAAATAATCTTATCTTAACACCTCATCTTTCCAATTA
>Ga0307517_10007372_pt1 | contig 16046 bp, 11 predicted proteins | sample 23_EM_MG_FD_194515 | JGI IMG/M metagenome (GOLD analysis project Ga0307517, IMG submission 194515) | Populus trichocarpa ectomycorrhiza microbial communities from riparian zone in the Pacific Northwest, United States - 23_EM | ecosystem: Host-associated > Plants > Roots > Unclassified | place... | reverse complement strand
TTATAAGCAAAGAGAGAGTAAAAATAAAGAAAGAACAACGTTTGATTATGAATCAAGTGGGTCTGGATTTTCTTCCTTGGCCTTTGCTTATCTCTCTCCTCTGCGTACAGTTGTTTTTTTTTTAGCCTTTTTTTTTTCTCTCTCTCTATCTTTTTCTTCGTATATATTTTTTTCGTAACTTTTCTAATTTGCCAACCTCATCCTTGGTCTGCCATTGTAATCATCACCTCCTGTATACTGATTATTTCTATTTCTATTATTTTTCCCTTCTCTCCTTTATATAGACATAAATAGACAGAAAGGAGAGAGTTATTGGGCAGTGAAAGGTTTTTAAGGAAAAACCAACTTACTGTCCGGTCTTTCTATGTTTGATTGCATGGTGAGCCCTCTCTCATCTAGCTTATTAGTTGATGATTTTTGAGAGGGAGAGAGAGAGAGGTTGTTAAAGAAAGATTGGAAAGAGATACATCTGAATTGTGTTGCAGATTTGCTCAGTGAAGCAATCCATGGCTAGATAGCGACTTGGAGAATAACCCATCATGATCATCATCTCTTCACGAGATTTTGGTTTTGCTACCCAATGAATGATGCCTTTCTGTGTCTATAGTTCACTGCCACCTGTTTATCAATAAAGCTTTGTTTAGTTTAGTTGTGTCCAAAGCTAGGGATTCTCTATTTCTGCTCTTGTTCTTACATCTTGTTGTTTCTTCAAGAGTGAAAAGTGGACACTTGAACAGAAGCTACTTCAAATAAAAGTAGCTAGCAAGAAATATATCAAACAAAACAAAGGGGGGTATCATTTCTTGGTTTTTCTTTGTTGGAGTTTTCTTCCTCACAGACATGTTCCCTGCAGCCATGTCCAATTCAACTTCTTTGTCTGAAGAAGCTAGTGTATCTTCTGGCACAAGAATTCAAGATTTTGGTAGCTTAAATCAACTGGCTTCAACCATCTCTCCTCTGCAGCAGCAGCAGCAGCAACAACAAAGGACCATCAAGAAGAAGAGAAACTTACCAGGAAACCCAGGTAGGTTTTCTCTATACTCTCTTCAATACCGTGTTAAACTATTTTAGACATGCTAATACCATATATATACGCAACGGTTTCATTATATATGGTCTTGCAGACCCAGACGCTGAAGTGATAGCATTATCTCCAAAGACCTTATTGACCACCAATAGATTTGTGTGTGAGATCTGCAACAAGGGGTTTCAGAGGGATCAGAATCTTCAGCTTCATAGGAGGGGTCATAACCTTCCTTGGAAGCTGAAGCAAAGAAACAGCAAAGAAATTAAAAAGAAAGCTTATGTTTGCCCCGAGCCTACGTGTGTTCACCATCATCCTTCAAGGGCTTTGGGTGACCTTACAGGTATCAAGAAACATTATTGCAGGAAACATGGGGAGAAGAAGTGGAAGTGTGAAAAATGCTCAAAGATCTATGCTGTTCAATCAGATTGGAAGGCTCACTCTAAAACCTGTGGAACAAGAGAGTACAGATGTGACTGTGGAACCCTTTTCTCCAGGTGAGTTTTTTCTCTTCTTTTTTTCCCCTAACCTTTTTATCTTGAGGGGTTTCAAATTGAATATAGTTTTTTGGTCTTTCTACATTTCTGTTCATCTCAGAGTCCCAATGTTCCCTTCTTTATTAATTTTTGATGTTTTACAGTTATGCACTGTTTTTTACTATATTGGGATTCATAGCAAAAAAATTTATCTTTTGTTTGAGTGGGAAGTCTCATCTCATGTCTTCAGGATGGTCTTTGTATTTTGTTTCAGTCTGTTCTGTTTCAGTGGTTTGTTTTTATACAAGAGTGGCAAGCTCTGCATGGAATATATCTGGAGCTTATATGCATTGGCAGGTATCCTAGAAGTGGACACCATTAATACAAGTGTCTGTTACTGCTAACATTGTAAGAGTAACTGAAAGCAGTGCCTCTGAAATCTGAACCTGCCAATTTCAAATTTTGAAAACAACAAACAAGACACTAATAAGGAATTATGGGAGAACAATCAACTTAATCTTTTGTTTTATATATTGTTTTGTGTCTTAATTCAAGATGAGTTAGCTAAGTAATTTTTTTCCTGTCTCCTGCATTCAAATGCATGAATCATAATTGTATTGTTATATTCTTGGTTGGGGATCTGGGCTCTGAAGGAGCACCATTGTTACCTGTTTTGATATACATCGCCATCCATAATATTAAACAACGTTTGATCAATGCTATATTTGCATTTCCCTCGAAGGGTTTGACGTGCTTTTTCACCGTGATTACTTCTTTTGGTACTTTATGACGGGGGAGGGGACTGAAGTCTCAAAAACAATGATGAATATTTGTTCTTGTCCAAGAAAAAAGTGAAAGGAAAGCTCTTAATTTGCTTTTGGGGGGGATTTTCATGGTTGAGTAAAACCCGTGATGATTTCTTTCCCTTGAAGAATGCCATGATTTACTTGCAGAAAATACTGAAACGGTACTGTGACCTTCCACCATGACCAAAACTGATAAATCTGCAAGAAAATCTGATACCCTAATTTGCTTTCATCTTCTTTCATTTGCATTGCAGATTTTGGGGTTTCAATTTCATATCTTTGTTACATGCATGCGCTCGACTTTCAAAAGCCTTTCATGTTATCGTTGTTCACCAATTTCTTGAATTTTGATCCTTTTTACCATCAATGACTATTTCTGCATGCATAATCCATAAACATCAATCAATTCTCATGAATCTAGCTCTCTTTCTCTCTCTACACTTTAGTTTTGACCAAAAAAGATAGTTTTACTTTAGTGTTTGCTCTAGCTTTACGACAATCATGTGTCTATCCAATCCGCATGCATGGCCTTGTGGTCTCTCACCCTTTGAAATACAACAATTTAAGATTAAGTCAAGCGAAGAAAGAGACATTAATCCTTAATACAGTCTTCTCCATTTACCTTTTCTTCTTGATCCCGTTTCTCGTTTTTTTGGTCATGTGTTTTTTTTTTATAAATCAAGATGATAAGCATTGAATTAACTATTACCAAGTATATCCTTTCTCTCTTGCTGTTCAGGATTCTTTAATTTTTTTTCTTTTTTTCTTAATAGTGTACTGTATCTTTTTTCTTATCTTTCTTCCAAATGTAGAAAATCATGATATGAACATATCAATGGTGTTAAGATTTGAACTCCTCATCATCATTAATTATTTGTTAATCACAAAACTAAATTTATTATTTTGGTTTGGGATACTGTTCACTGATGATCTCTTTATGTGCATGCATTGTCGAAACTACAGGAAGGATAGCTTCATAACCCACAGGGCATTTTGTGACGCGTTAGCTGAAGAAAGTGCAAGACTCTCAGCTCACCAGCTAATTATCTCCCAAAATCCAAATGCCCACGCTCTCCTCCTTCAAAACCCACTTCAAACCCACCACCCTCATTCTCTCTTTTCTACCACAGCTCACCACCAAATCTCCTTCACTTCTCCTTGGGACCCACCTCACCATCAGAACCCTTGCAGTAATAACCCCCTAAACCCAGTTCACATCAAGCCTGAAACTACCGGCCATTTTCAAATCCCCGCTTCACTTCTCCAAGAACCACCACTAACAATGCCTAGCCACAAGGGCTTGTTAGCCCCAACCTTCCAAAGCCTGTCGAATGCTGCCACGTCACAAGCAGCATCACACCACTTGTCAGCCACTGCACTCCTTCAAAAGGCTGCCAGTGTGGGTGCCACTCAGACCTCAGTGGGTCACAGTCACATGACCCAGCTGGACATGGGCGAGTTGGGATCAGCGGGTCAGGTTCATGTTGACTCGGTGAGTCACGTCTCTCAGGGTCCCAGTTACAACCTTAACAGCCTTGCCACGTGGCAGAAGAGTGATCGCCTGACAAGAGACTTTCTGGGTCTGACTGCGCCTGAGTGTGGGGATCATCATGGCCATGCTGCTAGCAATGCGAATGGGAGTGTTAACGTTAGCATGAATGTGAGGGAAATTCTAACCTATACAGGGGGTGTAGGGTTCCACCAGCAGCAATACAACGAGAGAGACCACTCGCTGCTGAAGCCCCACGGTGGTTTTGGATTCGCTCAGCCTTCTGCCTCTGAAGCGTGGGGTGATTGCTAGGGAGCCCCAAAAAGGAAAGGGTAAAATGGTGATTCCATTGATTCCCTTCAAAATGGCCGAGGTGCCCCATGTCTCCTTTGCCACAAGAATTTAATGGAGGTTTTTGAAGAAAAATCTAGAACCTTTCTTATGCCATCATCAACCTCATCTTCCATGCAAGCTTATTATCTCTCTTTACTTTAAGACTGCTATCAGCAATTTCTCAATATCCTGCCTTTCATTTTTAACTTTTGTCCACCTTCTCTTGAATGATAGATTTAGATATGGTAATCAAGAGGATTGGCCTTAATTACTAGGTGACGATGGTGGCTGCCTTGTAATTTTGTTGCGGAAAAATTATGTCACATGTAGAATATAGTAATAATTTCTCCATGGAATTTGGTTTTATGGGCACTATTTCTAAACATCATTTCCTTGAGAACATATCCCATCTTTATCTAGCTAGACAGCTATACAAGAAGATCACATGAGACTACATGTTTGTGTTTGCATTAGAATTGGGAAGGGTTTGGTTTTGAGCTAAGAACTTCTTTTTGTTCACTGTCCCTTTTTTGCTGTTTATGCAAGGTGGGCATAAAAGACAACCCTCATGGACCTCACTGGCCCTAATTTGCTACCGTTATTATCTTATTATGAACAAAAGTAAATCTTTTTTTTGTTCAAATCTTTATGCCCCCTATCCCTTTCATGTTAACTTTAATCATCGATCCAAGTATCGATCAAGTGTCAATCCCACATGTTTCAAATTACAATTTATGTGCTTAAATTGGTTCCAGGTTTGATGATCTTGATCATGGCGCCATCAGCTGTGGATGTTCGTTATGTATATTAATAGAGAACCCACATTTAGACTTGGAAGAAATGCTGAGACTGAGTGCAATGTCGTTCGTGCACATGATCAGATTTCGAAATAGCAATATTACTCCGGCAATCACTTAGGTTTTCTCTCCACTAACTTCAAATTGCATTGATGACAGCATATTTACACGCTCCAGGTGACAGGAAGACGACGCTTTCTACATGCAAAGGATTAGGATTAGGACAAACGCCCTCCATCTTTAAGGAAATGACCACCAAAAATAATGCGTGAAGAATAGAAGCTTTTGAGAATTAAAGGAGGAGATATGTTGTGGGATATAATTATATATTATGGAGGGGTACAGGTCTACTGTGAAGGGAAGATAAGCGAGTACCAAATGAGGTAAGCATGCATGTCAGTGGAGGGCCATGCCTTGTACACTTGATATTGATCACGAGTGTCTCCTTCTCTGCAACTCAATCAACAGTGATAGCCCATTATCATGTTTTTAAGATGTCTCCTTCGTGTTTCTTGGCAACAATCCCTTTGATTTATTCGGGAAAAGGAAAAAAGCCCTTCAATTCACGTTAGTTATATTGTTCGATAGCAATGCAAATGCTTAATTAATTAATGGCATTTAATTTCGTTACTTATCTATTAACTTAAAAAAAAGGCAATTTGCTACTTCTATCAAGATTTGGGCAATTCCCTCTTGTTGGAGATCTAATCCAATGGAATGAATAAACAAAACAATATATATATAGTAGCATGTAAGGCTAGCTAATTAATTTCCTTAGCAAGATTTTCATTGAGGTTTGTGTTCTTAGAAATGGATATGGAGTTTTCTTCTATATTGTGGATGGGAAAGAGGGTTTTGACTTTTGATGTGTTAGCATAAGGTTATTTTTCATGTGAAAATTTGGTTGGAGATATTAATTGATCTATATATATTTGAATATAATATCTTACAACATATATATATATATATATATATATATACTTAATTAAATCTTTACCATAGAAATTGAAGGTTATTTATTTTGATCTTTATGATAAAAATCAACATATACATACCATATTGAATATTAAAACCTCTCAAATTAAATGAATTGATTTTAGACCCAAATAAATAAATAAATAAATATTATATCCGCCATGTGTAATTAACCGTTGCCTAGCTATAAATATTGAATTATTTTTCACATTTTATTGTTTTAGCTCTAGTGTGTGTGAAAGATACGGTTTCAAAATAATTAATACAATGACTATTCTGAACCTTTATTATGTAAACGGTACTGATATCTATACAGGACAAAATTTAATCAGGGGCAATTTCCCCGCTTTTCTTCGTGACTGACTGGCTTCGCCACTGTTCACACACCGAATGAAAAGTTTGCCTCTGTACTTCTTTAGCATGTCTGTCCAGCTTTTGTCCAAATGACACAGTTAATTTAAAAGAAAGAATTTCAAATTCGACAGCTTACCGAAAGGGACTTAAAGTCTTCTTCGATAGGACCGATTCAACAGAACCTGTGTACGTATGTGTGACTAAATATTGGAAAATCCATCCGATCAGTCATTTTTTTTCTGATTGAGATGTCCTCGACGGGATTAGTAAGTGATTGAGCTCGGAAAAGCTATCATATTGTCAACACATTCACACAGACCGAATCTATAAGTGGGTGAGTAAATATACAAGCAAACAACTTGTGTGCTGTAGCTAGACGATCTCACCAAGCAATTAATGGGCTCCGGAAAATTAAAATATAGCTCTCTCTACCTAGGAAGAATGGAGTCGATGGTTTCTTTCGAATGAGTCATTATTTACGCTTTGAGTACATAAAATATGCTAAGACGGGAATCCTTGATGAGACCATAGCATAAGCAGTTGGGGCATAGGTTTAGAAATTTCTGGCAATTCCACTGTTTTGTTTACCCTCTCCAATCAAATCCCTGTTAAGGATTCAAGAGATATTAGCGATTTCCAAGAATTTCTTTTTCGTCTACCGTCACTTTATGGTACTAAGGGGAAATTTTTTTGATGATATCAAAGAAATGTAGCCTTTTCTAAAGATGGTATAAATGGCTGTAAAACCTGTTATAAGCGTGAGTAAAAAGGCTACTAAGTTGATGCTGTATGTGTATCTGTGCGAGTGTGGTGGTGGTCCGGGACATAGTGGCACTAAACCAAAAGGAAAAAGAAGAGAGGAGAGGAGAAGAGAGAATTGTCAACGGTTATGAAAAAGATGCTCAATACAACTTTGAATTACAATTCTCTGAGTCTTCTTTTCCTTGATGACCTCCCTACATCCCTTTATCAAATTTTGTGCACGTCCCCATGTTATGGTAGGCAGCTTAACCAATATTATTGAGATTCCAATGATTTTTCTCTACTTTGTTTCCATGACCCACCAGTCGATCTCATTCTTTAACAAATTAAATTGCAATGTCAAGAGACCAGTCTCCATCTGAAAACAGTGAAATTTGCATGTCAATATCCCTGCAACCGACGATACACATCTAGATAATGACTAGAAGAATCACGTACAAAATGGTTTACATGATTTTAGGGTTTGTTTATCCCCAAAGAAGGCGTATGAAGAGTTCTTCGTTGATCCTGAAGATTTTCAGGTTCCATTTGCATATATACTCGCAGCATCTGAACCAGAGAAAAGTAATGGGCAAATTCTTGTTACCGCAACTTTGTATATTCACTAGGATAAGAGGGAGGATACACCTAGGGATTAATAAAAAGGAGAGGTTGCGGGTGTTATATGGAATATCCAAGCTTTTAGAAAGTATATGTGTAAGTTGCTGGGTTAAGGTACTATACATGCCATTTGCCTGCTAAAAAAGACTGCATCTTTTTTTATATCCCTCTGCCGCACAACCAGACAAGCCAAAAGTTTCTCTTCCATTATCTCCACCCTTTTCCTCTCATAACACCCTTGCATATGTCATCTTCCATTAGGGAACCTCATCTTAACAAACCCTCTTTTTCCCTCTTTTCTTCCTCCCAGTCCTAGCAATTACCAAAGCCTTCTTTTCTATGCTTTTTCCTCTTTAATCCTCCTGCTGCAAATCCCCATGCAGCATACTCTTTTCCACACAGCGCCTCATAAGTATCATCAGTAATGAATTAAGAAAAAGTAAATCACATATACACCACCGTGGTCTCTAATACAGTATAAATTGCATCTTTGACAGCATTCCATGAAACCTCATTTTCTTTTACCTCATAAATTTTGACTAACAAGATTTCAGCAATACGTTCATAATAAAGAAATGACAGAAGGTGAGAAACCAGACAAAAGCGTTATCTGTCAACAACTATATGGTTACGTGACCTTTCCTTCTGGTTTGTGTCAACAGCAGAGATGCTTGTTGGCCGGTGAATCATACATAATGTCAGATTATTTTCCACATGTACCTCTTTCTCCAGTGTTGCTCTGATTTAAAGACGAAAGCCATTATTTAGGGAAGATATTGCTATTGATGCCGACAGATATTAATAGCTTATGCGTTCTCGACAGACCATTTTGGACAGAACATGAAGTTCCATAATTCAGACTACGAACTTTTTATCTGTTGAGTTAGTTTCATTAAGAGTCAAATTACTTGGGATAGTGTGGCATATTGAAAGATGTGACATATACAGCACTATTCAAAGTTAGCAATCATTTATATTTCTACAGCATGGATGACTCACATGTAAAAGTACCGATTATGACAGAAAGCTGCTTCTATGAAAATGCTTTGCTCGACTCTTTTAATACTGCAGGTGGGACCAATTCTTTCATGAAGTTGCATCACTGCATGGCCTATCAAATTGGTGGTGGAACGCCAAAGTTTACTCCCAAGTATTTATCGAGAGATTTTTCAAATGCCTGCAACAAGAAAATTAAATGTCAAATTTATACTCATCAGTCCCCATTGCATCAAAGCTGATCAATATAATGTTCATCTTTAACAACCAATTCTGTTTTAGCAGAGTAGAAAACTTTTAGAATGTACTCATTTATCTATAGGCATGCTTGGAAGACTTTACGACACTTGCGTATGAATCAAAGATAAAGATGATGATGCCACAAAGCTAATACAAAAAAAAGTTCGTCTAGATGAAGATGCGGATGAAGATAGGAAAATACAAAGAACCAAAAAGAAAACAAAGGCCATGGAAAACTTTAAAAAGACGCTCATTTGGGGAAAAATCGATGTGGTCAAAGTTGAACTGGATCAGAAAACTATAATAAGAGTAGGAATCCAGAGTTGGATTCAGCCAGTACAGCTTTTAAAGTGCAAAAAGAATAAAAATCCAGACTTCAGAGTATATAAACTGTGAGTGTAATGATCATGCATGGCGATATTAACATGGCACAGCAACAGTCCACCATGCAAACTTTTTCCGGGAAGAACTTGAGTGTTTTTGTTTCTTCAATACCAATAAACGGGTAAGAAACATGGATTTCTGGGCTCATTCACCAAAATCTATTTAGTATAATATCTAAAAAGGATCCTGGCTATATTTGTTTGCATGTTAACCTTCTAACCTATGTGTCACGTGTGCTATGTGAACTCCATCACTAAGTTCCAAACCAGGAAGAGGCTTCGTAGCATGAGGCCAGTGAAGAATCAAAATTGAATCTGTAACATGCTGGAATATAACAACTTGGAAAAGAAATTTCTGTGACACATAGCTAGTGAAGATGTATGGTCTAACCAATTAAACTTCAAAGACAATACTGGTTGAGATTGGGCCAATTACAGTAATGCCCAAGAGAGAATGCTCCAAACTCAGAAATCACATGTCAAACAGAGGGGGGGCTGTGATTTTAATAGCATTTTGATATATTGGTATAATTTTAAAATATAGTATGAGACTTTGTGCATACTATATTAAGTTTTTGGGTGGTTGTAACTTGCTGTATTTCACTGTTAAGTTGATTGACCACAAGTTAAGCCCGTAGGCCATTACTGAATTATAGGCCATGGAAGCGAAGTCCTAGGATGGAGAATTTGGAAGCAATCCCAATTCCTACCTTTCAGCTTTTTCAGTTGGATGCTCTAGCACTTTCAGACACTGTTATTTCCTCACTCCATTATAGTAATAAATAAATCATTGAGCCTAGAGCAAAATGAATTTCACATGCAAAACATAAGTACCTAAATACATACAAATTGAAATCATAAAAATATGATAAAATATGTAATTTATGTGGTTAAGCAAGACAGATTCAAGAAGAAAAAAAATCACCCAGTGAGCAAATAATTCCTTCCCGTTAAGGAGTGCATCCATTGCAGCAAATTGATCATCAAATGCACCATAAAAGCCTTGGTAGAATTTGTTCCTGAAATAAAAAATGACAAATTGTAGAGCAAATACAAAGATTAAAGGCAAGTTCTTATTTCCTTTTAAGAATAATTTTTTTGACAAATACCGATCGCCTTCTGTTGTCTGTTGATCAATCTCATCAAACTTCCGTGTAAGTACCTCCGCTCCCACTGGTGAAAGCAAGTGCAGTATTAGAGCATCCAAGGTTCTTGGAAAATTGTGCTGGGAAGAGGAATATGACATGTATTATTGGAGCTTATTTTGTGATAGCTGGGAATTTCCTACACTGTTAATAAAAATCCCATCCACCTATTGGAGCTTTATAAGGGAGAGCATACTCGCCGCCATGGAAAGAAGGATGCTCTGAAGAGTTCTCGGATCAAGTGTCCAAAGAATTTTAGCAACTGGATTATCCTCTAAGAAAAATAAATTAGTTGTCAAAGTTTCATCACATTCATCTTTCATGCTAACTTTAGAATCATTTGTTGGGGTTGATTGTATGCATTGACTTTGGTCAGTGATGTTAACACGAACACAGTCAAGAACTAAAGAAACAAGTTCATGAAGAGCCTGGAGAGAACGTGGTTCAAATTCATGCAATTTAACTTTCGGCTGTTGGTCCTGCCATTGTAAACCCTGTTTCTTGAATGACATGTTCGAGTCACAACAACCATGATCTGGTAAAAGATTATCAAGATCAGTCTCCAGAAAGACACTGGAAACAAGCTAGGAATTCCTTTGAGTTAGAACTGAAAAGGGAAAGAAAACCTAATGGTGTAATTATTAAAACTGACCTCCTCCTCCATTACGGAGCAGCTCACATGTATGCCTCCAGTTTCTCTGAGCCAGGAGAAGCCTTGGGGAGTGCTTGGTTCTGTCCTGATTTCAAATATAATAGACATGTCGAAATGCTTGACCATAAACTTGAAGCTCAAAACAAGAGACAGGAAGGAAAAGAAACAGTATAGTAGACTACTCAAACTTACTGGATGAAAAAAACTTTTGAAATTTTCATTAATGTGTACTCTTTAGTAAGAAGACTCTGAATATGATATTTTGAGCACCAATTGTCATAATACTTGAGATTTCAAAGCTTTTAGTCTACAAACAAATCTAAAAGCTTCAACAAAGTATCCAAATACAATTAAATTAGGTTTACAATTTTATTTGTAAGTGACCCTCGAGCTTTTCAAAGCTCGAGCAGAATCTCTTTGACTAATAATTTGCAGAAACATTTTTTCTCTTTCCACTGCAATGTTTTTACACTACAGAGGCGTGGCTGATGACAAACCCAAGGCAGTCTCACAAAAAGAACTGCACATTGGCAAAGAATTCATGTAAATATGATGCAAGCAAGCTAACAGAAAAAACATTTTGCAGTGCCCGAAAACAAGAGAAAGGTCTCAATTAGGAATAAGCAATGATATTTGCAACATCTGGGATATCAAGGCGATGGACGTACAATTTCTTTGTCTGTTAATCTTGAATTTATACATTAATTTGGCGAGCCAATATAACATGTTAGAGAAAACAAAATCACCAAATTGTGATAGCTTAACTGCAGATGCCGACACCAAACTTAAACAATTTCACATTTTTAAAAAAAAGAGACAAAAAGGAGAAACAACTGAACCATTATAGAAGATAATGAATCAAAAGCACCTTATTAGTATTCTCCCCAAATAATAAGCATCCATGTGCCCTAACATATTAGGCATTAAATTGGACTACCACCAAAAGTTGACAGGAATGGTCAAATCATCACTATCTACTTGGTGGAACCTGTGGAGACAACAGTCATCTCACCTGACTAAATTCTAAAAGTGAAGTTGAGTCAAAGAAATAGGTCTAATGACTTAATGATGGTGTAATAAATTGTGCATAAACAAAGAAGAGTATTTTTTTTTTAAGGTTTCTTAAGGATTAGAAAGTTGTTGGTTTCTTGTTAAGTTTTACTTCCTATGTTTCGGAAGTCTTAGGTTATTTCTGTAACCTTCAGTTATGAGTCATTTTCTTTATGTTGCCTTCAGGTCTCAATTCCTGCAAGTGTTTACAGAATTCAACACCAAACCAATAGCCACCAAAACTCATATTTTTATGTTTTCCTCACCAAACTCAACTGTAATTCCTAATTCCTGATCCTCCACCACAAGAATTCATCAATCTCTCTAGTCAGCTCTGCCACCTTTTGTGATGACTAAGCAATAAACTTTATGGATACACCCCTGATACAACAGAGAACAGAAGTCATGAAAGAAAGTAAAAGGCACATCTCAGATTTCTTGTAATTTGTTATGAAAATAGAAAGAAAAGGTCAATACCAAACTTAAATAAAGGCTAGAACTATATCAGAAGCTTTCAAGTTAGCATTATATTCTCATATTACAGGAAGTTTCCTAGTGCAGGGAACTTTCTCATGAGCATCGTTACATTTTTAAACCTTACCAGCCTTCAGGAATGAAAAGTGCATCATCTGCATGAAGAAAAACCTTCTGAGCGTAGTCCATGGAGCATTTTGCTCTCGGATATAATGAGAAGTCAGGGTTTTCAAGAGCAACAGAACTGCCAGCAAGAAGAAAACAAAACAAAAAAGATAAACAATCACAAAAATATAGAATTCCAAAGTTTGCAGTGGCTAAGCAAACCTTACTCGAATTACATTTTCCTGCTCTTACGAAATGAAGGGAGAACAGAAATTAACTTCTTGTTCCTCACAAAAAAGTGGCATACATGTGGTTTGAGGCCTCACCAAACACAGGCTTTGGGTAAAAAATGGACTTGCAGAAGGGGGGCATAAAACAACTGCAACAAAGAAATACTTCAGCAAAAGGGAAATAAAAAATAAGCAAGATCTAACGCATAGGGATAGTCTTAAAGCCAATACCATAATGTAAAGAACAAAGCCAGCAAACTCAGTAGGCAAAAAAGCAGTATCTAGAATAGATTAGTCCTTTTGATGAGGACAGATAAAGCATTTTTAATTAATCGAAGAGAGTCTGAAATTCTAAAAAACAGAGAAACAGTACAACAAAATGGCAATTTTTCAACTAATAAATAAATTGCTAAAGGGAACTGTCTAAACCAAATAGTTCAATAGTCAAGGGTTCAAACTAAAAGCTTGACATGGAGCTGCGTGAGTAGGAAGAAAGCATTAGCATGCAAAAATAGCGAAGAGTTTTGTAGGTTTTTTACAAATAATAAAATTCTGCAAGGGCTATTAGCATTGCCATGAATCTATAACTAGCAGCTAAAGAGAGAAAGTCTCCATGGTGCAGAATATACAAAAAGAATGAAAGAATGAAAGAAAACAGCGGATCATAGCGAGTGCTTAACCTAGATTGAGCATTATTCATCCACAAATTGACAGAAGCTAGTTCTTTTGTCCCCAAAAATGTAGGCTGGCAAAATCAATCAACAGCAAACAACTAGTGAACCACGGAAAGAGGCAAACTAAATAACAACTAAGTGGAGAAAGAAATGCACAAATTGTTTGAATGTCATCCCTAAGACCTTCAAGTTGAACACTCTCGATCCTCAGGATTCATTATCAGAACCTGATCACAGACAATTAAAATTCAAACATAATTTAAATTTTCACCATCGTAATAATTCAATATCACACGGTATCAAACGCGATAAACAAGAAAAATAACAGTCGGCCGGCCTCTAGAAACAGCAAAATTCCAACCTGTGCTACATAAATTTGTCGAGGAGCATCGCCAGAAAGCAAACTGGGCTCTACATCAGTAACAGCATCCTGATGTCTTCCTGATTGCAACAAAGAATCAAGACCATTGTCCGTGTTTCGCATACTTTGCTTGCAAAAGTCAATAAAGGTGGAAAACAGTAATTGAACCCACAAACAGTATACCAATAAGAAGAAGCACTTCAAAGCTACATTCATAATAATAATAATAATCAATCAATTAATAAAAAAATGGGAAAAAAATAAAATTACCCTTTCATGGCTTCTGATATCACCGTAAAATACAGGTGCTGTTTTAGATAGCATAGCTTCCACAGTAGATGATCCTACCCGTTCCTAAATTTCAATTAATTAAGCAATCACATTCGTTTAATAGAAATAATTCTAAAACATTAAAGAAACCTGCAAGTAATCGAGACCACCATTAGCCGGATTCCATTCGACGAAAGCTTTCCAGTTCTTAATGCATCCATTGAACACCTTTGAAGCCAAAAAATAGTAGTGGTGAATAGATAAGCTCTAAACAAGATAGTATAGATGGAAAGCTCTGAAAAGCAGGAGATATAGAGAAGGAATTGAATTGAATTACAGCGGAGACATTTTTGGATTCGATTTCAGAAGCGAATTCTGTGGGAGAAGGGAGTCGAACTTGTAAAGACTCCTCTTCCATCTTATTTCCAAATCGTTCGCAAATGAGTGAGAAGAGCGAGTTTGAAGTTCGAACTTCAAGGACAGTGAGTGTGAGTAGCCGAGTAAGAAATATTGAAAGGTTCCTGCACCGGCGAGGAAATCGTGCCAGTTGCACTGACAGGGAGAGGAGGTGGTAATTTGGTAGGAGTGCAAGGGTTGATTGTGTAATTTAGAAGAAATCATGGTTTCGAGGGTTAATTATAAGTTTACCCATTGATCGGTCCTTGTAGTTTCAGAAACTATATGTTTGATCCCTGTATTTTCATATTCATTTACAACATTTTTCATTCATTTCATTTTACTTATTTATTTGTTTCAAGATAAAATGTTTATAAAAAAGATATAGATAGTATGAAAATATTTATGAGAAAATAAAACAGATTTTTGGTACAAAATACTGTTTAATTAAAAATGACCAGCACCAGTCAAAGGGTCATTTAAATAATGTTTAAACGACAGGGACTAATTTGTTTTATCTTATAAACTATAAGGATTGCATTATAATTAACTCTATTTTCAATTTTTACATGTGTTTATGGGCAATACTGGCCTGAATTACCGGTAATTGGATCCTGGGGCTCTGATTTTTAGACCCAGTGACTGTGAACTTAATATGATGGTGTACGTTTTTTTATTATTATTTTTTAAGAATTTAATAAATTAGAGTATATCTTTATCTCTTAAATTGCATTTAGTTAATGTTATGATACAGAATTATTATATATATAAGTACAAAAACAAATTTGATTAAAAATATTAAGATGAAAATATAAAAATAAATATACAGTATATTTATAATAATTTTGAAATAAATTTATATTTTTTTCAAAATAATAAGAGAATAATTCTTTTATCCAAACAATTTCCGTCTCTTTCATCCATATCATTTTACTTGGACAGATGAGCAATAATTTATATTTGGGCTCTAATTATAATGCCTTAACTTCAGCTTTTTCTAGATATTATCATGGGGTTTTGAGCTTGAAGTTTTTTGCGCAGATGGGCACTCAAGATTTGAGGCCTAGTGGAAGGAGGAACATACCTACACTGGGATGATCTTGCAAGGTTCCTTTCGGCATATAGCAAGCAAGGTAAGAAAGTGCACTTAACTGCTGCTCCACAGTGCCCGTATCCTGATGCTTGGAGGGAAATGCATTAAAGACAGGTCTTTTCGTTCTCATTAAACCACTGGTTGGTTGATCAGGATTTTCACCCTCTTTTCTCCAACTCGTCTTTCCCTGCTCTAAAAATGGAGATTCGTCCGCTCAATGTTCGCTCCGGAAGCTAGGTAAATTATTGCATGTGCTCATCTTGTGATTGAATTTTAATGTTAACTCGGGTATTCATTTTTTGTCTTTGTTTTCGTTTTTGTTTTGATAAGGAAGGGAGGGGGGGGGGGGGGGTTTAAATGG
>Ga0307517_10007371_pt1 | contig 16048 bp, 14 predicted proteins | sample 23_EM_MG_FD_194515 | JGI IMG/M metagenome (GOLD analysis project Ga0307517, IMG submission 194515) | Populus trichocarpa ectomycorrhiza microbial communities from riparian zone in the Pacific Northwest, United States - 23_EM | ecosystem: Host-associated > Plants > Roots > Unclassified | place... | reverse complement strand
CATTTTCAATGCCAAAATCATGAATGAGAAAGTTTCAGAAATGCAGGGAGAAAAGTTTATAAAGTTGTGAGTTATTGTTAACAAATAAGAAAATTACAAGCTGTCCATAACTGTGAGGAATAATAAGCGGCCAACAGAGCTTTTCCAGTAAATAAAAGGCTGGCATGTGAGAAAAACAAGTGTACATTTCAGTATGATCTAATGCCACAGAATTGAGATTCAAAACACCATATAGACATTTATTTTCTATTTGGTAAAAGAAAACTGTCTGTAAAAACAGATGACACATGGATAGATGGAGAGGCATAAGCAATGAAGGCAGTCAGAGCAATCCTGTATACGGCCAAAAAGTAGCAGCAAAGTGAGGAAACAATAATGCTTGAAAGAACTGAATAGAAGAGCTACAAGGAAAACCAGAAGATCAAACATGAAATGAGTATCTAACCTGGCGCAAAAATCGTAAGCTACGACTATCAGGGGCAAGGCCACCAATTTGGGTACTAGAAACAAAAGCAAATCCATGTGTTGGCCTCAGAGGTGAATTTCTCCTGTCAATCTTAAATGTGTACTTCAAAGATGAAAGTAAACCATGACCAAGCTGCCTCCTTATTGAACTCGAAGCCATTCGTGATGGATCTGTCAAGGTACGCCATGCAAGATTGTACACCAAGTCATGGTTCCGGGTTGAGAATAATCCAAGAGAGAGCCCCAGTGATCGCTCTTTGAAAGAGGAAAACTTAAGGCAGTCTTGAGATTGCAGGAATAATCGTGCTGTTACCGGGGTCACAAGTCCTTTGAATCTTGGCAAAAACACGCCAGCACTTACCTCTGCCTTGCGGTCACAATCATATGCCAGAGCACCATCCCAAAGATCCCCATAACCAAATATGTTTTTGTACTTTAGTGTACCCTCCAACGATGATGATGACGCCTACAAAACCAACTTAAAATTTCAGAAACCCCTTAGTTTCTGTTGAATCTTGAGAAATTGAATTATAGTGTAAAAATGTGAATCAAACTCAGCGTGTCAGAACAGATTTTATAATTATGCAAACGCGGAATATTTGAGCTGTCTAAATGCCCCAATGAATTAGAACGTTAAACATGTGTATCATCAACCACCTTACTCTAAACATACCTGATTCCATGCTCATAATCACTAATATGGTTGTAGAACGACACAAACTAGTTAGTCCGTTAAAATTCTCTCTCCATTTCCACTATTTTTCAGCAACCAAACATGGCACTGAATCACAATTCCAAAAAATAGAAACAAAATTCACAAGTGCTGTTTTGTTAGTGCCTAGATGGTAGATAATGCGCATCACAGCATCAAATTAAACAAGCAAACTCTATAAATGCAATTCCACTCTTCAACTGTTCCCATTTTCCCGCTAAACACGAGCACCTCATTATTCAGTCATCAAATGCTCACTGAATCAACAAGCTCTAAATATCCCACATTTCTATCAAATTCACTCGCAGTCACTAAAGCAAAGCCACAAGAAATTGCAAGAAACAGATTACAGCACTATTCAATAACCCAAACACCGCCAATTCCAACTAGAAAAAAAATAATCAAAATTTATACCTCGCCTTTGTTGAAAACACCAATTTCACCCAAGAGAGGGCTCCTGGTTTCTACAACGTCGACAATCACATTAGCAGTGCCAGGCAACTCCGGTGGGCCCGAATCAAGCGTGATCTTGACCGAATCAAAAATCTCAAGCGCTTGTAACCTAAAATTCACTTCACTCGAAGCCGCAAACAGCTCTTGAATAGAAGACGCATCTTTAAGCGACGCCGTTAGTGCTTCAATCAAATAGTCTTTAGTTTTCGTGTTCCCTTTGATTACCACATCGTGGACACGAATTGGGACCGATTCGTGTTGTATCCGGCTAAAGAAATTCTGAAAACTGTTTCGGAGCTTTGCCTTTTGGGATTCGAGGTCTTTGTCCTCTTCCTCGTCCTCGTCCTCGTCCTCGCCCTCGTCTTCGATGTCGTCGTTTTGTTCGCCTTCTTCTTCTTCTTCTTCGTCATTGTTATGGTTTCGTACGACCGGGTCGGACAAGTCGTCTTCGGGTTTTGCCATAGTGAGGGAGTTGAGTGAGGCGAGGAGGGAGAGGGGGCGATGTTCTAGGTGTAAAGAAGGAGTGACGGTGCCTTGGACGACTAGTAGTGTGTGTGTGCCTGGTTGGCGCGTCACTCAATTTTTACTTTACTGCGTTTATTTACTTTTTACTTTTGCCGTTTATTGTGTTGAGCATTGTAATTTTTCTTGGCCCGAGATTGTAGTGTTCTACAACTTTTATATGCACCCTTCTCTTCGACTTCTTCTCTTTTGCTCTCTCTTACAGATTTAAAAACCACTCTTCTCAATCGTTGCTTCCTCTCTCAGCTTCACCACTCCAGATCTAAAAACCACTGTTTTTGCCTCCCTCTTGAATTCAACATCAAACCCATGATTTCAACATCGTTAGCTAATGCTGATGTAGGAGGAGCCTTTTTATTATAAGGTCAATTGGTTCATACATTGAGTTTTTTGTTGTTGAATGTGGGGGTGAATTGGCTTATCAGACAAAATATTGATTCAATATTGCGAGTGCTGTTGTAGGAGGAGCCTTTTTTTAGCATCGCAAGTTTTTGTCTTTGGAGTCTAGTAATGATGTTGAGAAAACCCTTTATTCCTTTTGTGAGAAGGTAACATTGGCGAGATGTGATCACATAATCAGCTTTAGGTGATTTTTATGCAAAAAGCTGTTGTTTTTTTATTTTGCATAAAGAATATTTATGTGGATGTCGATTTGAAAGATAACATGGAACTCGATGATTTATAGGTTTGCCTAAAATGAAAGAGGTGGAGAAGTTCTTCAATTATTTGATGAGATGATTGAAGAAGACTTAAGCCTGATTATATTTGTTTTGTTGGGTTTCTTTTTGCTTGTAGTCATGCTGCTTTGGTTGATAAAGGGCTGAAATATTTTGCCGCAATGAATGAGGTGTATGACATTAAACCAGGAATGGAGCTCTGCAATTGCATGATGTATCTTTTAGGCCATGCTGGTTTGCTAGAAGAAGCAGAAATATTGATAGAGAATGCAGATTGCAGAGATGACCCATCTCTCGGGACGGTTCTTCTTAGTGCTTGTACAGCAAGTCCACAATCTGCTATTGCAGAGCGCATTGCAAAGAAAGCTTTGCAATTAAAGCTATGTCTATTTAGCTAATGTCTATGGAGTAGTTGGCCGATGAGATAATCCAGTTAAAATTCAGAATTTAATGACGAAAAGAGGTGTTGGCAGTCGAGACTTAACAGTAATATTTGTTAATATCTAGATGGCAGTCTCAAGTGAAAAGAATCTTCTGTGAAAATCATCTAAGCAATTTTCAAGGCTGAAGAAAAGCTTCAAGTTCTCAAGATATCCAGAATCACAGAAGACATACAAGTTCAAAATTCAAGAGTGACGAAAACTGAAGCAGACTACGGACACCAGTTTTTCAGCAACAGCTATCCTTGACCATCAAATTTGGAAGGCTTCCAGTCATTTGGCATATGAGAAGATTTTCTCTCCTGTCAATGTCTTGGTTAAAATGAGAACTCGGAATGTTGTCTACACAGAATCTCCTGCAATGACATGGGAAGACACCAAGATTTTGTTCATGGGAACTTCTCAACCTTAACGAAAACTTCCTGTGTTTAATTCCTGGGAGTCATTATGACAACAAATTCGGATAAATTCCCTCTTTTTTTTTGTCTTCGAGAGATGCAATCAAATAAAAAAAAAAGGTGTGCGATCTTTGCACTTAATTGAATAGATCTTTCAAACTTCATTCAATCTTGATGAATAGGAATGCATCTTTAGGAACTGATGAAGCTTGCTAGCCCATTAGTATTTTGGAGATTTTGTTTACTTTCTGTTGCACATAATTTCTAATAATAACAAATTCTCATGTTGCTTGTTCAACTTTCTGAATGTTTTGGAGTTTATGCATTTCAGTTTTGGAGGCTCGAATTATATATGGCTGAGTCAGACTATGGGCTTAAACAAAATTACTTTATTTTCATCCTTTCTTCTGTTTGTCCTTTGAAAATCTCTGCGGCAAAGTTCAAACAAGACCTAGCAAATAAAAGCAGCCGTTGGCAAAGGCCTTTATCATTGATGACCAGAATTTACTGCCGCCAAAATTTGAAATGTTTGAACTGAATGCCTGGTGACATAAGACAACGCTTGAAAATATAAAAGTAACAAGGTCTGGTTCAACGCCTTTGTCCTGCATTTTCATGAATGTTTTCAAAGCTTTATCAATCTCCCTTGATGACCCATAAGCACATATTGCAACATAGTATTGAAAGTAAAGATCATAGTATTGAAAGTGATAATGTCTATTGCCACCCCAGATTTCAAAATTTCTACAAAGACTTTAGCTGCATCCTTAAGACACCCCGCCTTCCTGTACAAATCAATCTAACATATTATTCGTCGGCAAAACCACATTTTCGGCATATCCATCCATCAAAGCCTCAATTCACCCCATCTCTTAGCTTTACTCAATGCTCGAAGCACGATATTATAATGAATCACATTTGAAACATAATCCTTCTACGACTTAAAAAACTCAAAAACCCTAACAACTCTCTTCCAATTCCTCTGTTCTTTGAAACCACAGCCTGTGCTTTAGGACTCAAATTCTCACAAAAGGAATAATTGGTTTTCTCAACATCATTATCAGACTCCAAAGACAAAAAAAAAAAAACTTGTGATGTTGAAAAAGGATCCTCCTTCAGTAGTATTTTGGATGTTGAATCAATATTTTCTATAATAACCCAATTCACCCTCACATTTAACAGCAAAAAATTCAATGCATAAATCAATTAACCTTGCATTAAAAAGCTCATCCCACAACAGCACTCGCATTGTTGATATCGTGGGAGAAATCATGGGCTTTGATGTTGAAGTCTAGAGGGAGGCAAAAGCAGCGGTTTTAGGATCTGGAGAGGTGAAGCTGAGAGAGAGGAACAGTACATATATACTAAAAGGAAAAGATCTTTTACTGTGAAATGGCACAAATGAAATTTTTTTCAATTTCTTTACCGGTGATAAATATATAATTTTTTATAAAATAAGTTTTTTTTATATATTTTTTTTCTTATATATTTATCATTTTACAATTAGTTTATTAATTATCTTTATTTTTTTAATATATTTTTTTAGTTTATTTATTATCATTTTTTTTCTTATCTTTATTTTTTTAATAGTTTTTTAGTTTTTTCTTTTTTTTTAAATATTATTTTTTATTTTTTATGCTTTGAATATTTATCACTTTACATGTCTATTGATATCATTTTTTTCTTATTATTATTTTTTTATAACTTATTTTTTATTTTTTTTCTCTACATTCTTTTTAAAAATATTATATAAAAACTAAAAAAATAATGTTTCATTATAGAAATTATAGAAATTGTAACATTGTTTTTTAATATATATGATCTTTAATATATTTTATTACATGTTAGTATTGATTTTTTTTATTTATAATTATATTTTTTACTAACTATTAAAAAACACGTTAATAATATTTATATATGAATTCATCAATTTTAAAAAATTATTTGATTTATAGATGAATCAAATAGATAAATTAATATTTTTTTATATTTATTGGATAAAATATTCTAAATTTATTTAATTAAATATATGTATAAATTTTTTTAATTTATAAGTAGAATTTTTATTATAAAACAATATATTTAACAAGACTTGCATATTTTTTTTTACCAAAATTAATTATCCAGCGGCAAAACACCGTCTGATAACTAGTATAAACCTATAAAGTACATATTTCGATTTTATCATTATACCTCCACAAGAAAGATAAAAGCTGGATTATTGGATAATATATTACACGTGTATTCACAAAACACCCGGAAGACCAATCTTGTCAATCCAAGCATCACACACAAGTCAACCCAGATTCTTCCATGGAGGCGCTCATTTCACCCAAATTCAAAAACCATGAGCATCTTCCTCTTCTTCCCTATCCTTGCTTCCTTTACAACTTCTTCTGTCAACAAAACAAATCACCACCATTAATCAACTCTAATTCCAAATCAAACGGGAAAAAATGGAAACAAAAAACTCAACAACCCACCATGATCTCTTCTCTTCTTTAATATCAGACATCAAATCTTACTCAGGCAATGATCCTCTTCTCCCTTGGCTCCGGTACTCCTAATCTCCCTTTCTTTTCCTTGCCTGTTTAAATAATATTGCTTCTGTTAATCAAATTTTTTATCTGTTCTTAAACAGGGGGATTAAGAAAATGAAGGATTGCCTGCCTCCGAATGCACTGAAACAAAAGCTGCCTCGTTTTCTGCAAAAATGCACGCAGAGTTTTGCATCTGATAGGCGTTACAGGAATGACCCGCGCTACCTTCGTGTCTGGTTACAGCTGGTAATTTCAAAACCCGTCTCTCTCTTCTTCTTTTTTTTTGGGAACTGGGGGTTGTTGGGTTTTAGATTGGATTATCATGTTGATAAATCTGATTTTGATCACGGGCTGTTTAGTTTCTTTTCCAATTTTGTTTTTTCAGTTGTTGTTTGGTTTCTGAGTAAAATGGACAAACAGAAAAGAAAGTGAAATTTAAAATGTCGCTTAAAAAAGGAAAATAAAAGGGTATTGAATGCTAAAAAGATTAGTTGTATTTTATGGTTATTTGTTTATCTTGAATGGGATTGAGTAGATGGATTATGTGAGTGATCCAAGAGCGCTGTTGAGTACCATGGAAACGAATAGCATTGGAACGAAGCGGTCATTATTCTACCAGGCTTACGCTCTTTATCACGAGAAGATGAAGAACTTTGAGGAGGCTGAGAACATGTACCGTTTAGGGGTGCAGAAGTAAGTGTACTGAATTTCAAAAAACATCTCAATATTTGAATGGAAGATGACCTTTGATGTTTATGATCACTGGATATTATCAGTCAATGCTTGCTTACAATACATTGGAACGAGCGTTACATGGCTTTTGTAATGCAACCTTTTGGAAAAATAAGGCCAATAGCAGTTCAGTGACTTCCTAGTTCTGCATATAGATAGTGGGCATGCTTTTTTATTAGCAATATGTTTTTTAGGTTCATTTTACTCTTACTGGCTGGCTTAAGGCTGAGAATTTTGAAAATTATGAGAAAGGAGTGGATCGTTTATATAAATGATAACCTGCTACTATGAGCTTTGATAAAAGCCTCGTTTACTTTTAAATTGGATTTCTTAGCGACATTCACCTTTCATTTGATGCTGCAGGCTTGATTAAGCACTTGCATTGTTCTTATCTAAATGATAACAGAATGTAATTGGTTTACTTACTATTCGCATTCGGTTCACGTGGTTGGCTTCGCTTCTTGGATTCAAAGGGAATGCTAGAAGCTATATGTTGTTTTTTTTTCCCTCCCTGGTCGATTCAAGCTACACGTCACTGTGAACTTGGGTGATAACGAAAACCCCATTCATTATTTGACCATCTACCTCTACCATGCAAAGATAATATATTATGACTGCTAATTTACTAGCTTTATTGCATCACAAAAAGAATATCAACTTGCCAAATAAATCATTTCCTAACATAGTAGCTTCTGTATTTCATTATGTTTCATAACCCTTTGATGGTTTTGGGTGGTATGTGATTTATTTTTTCGAAAAATGAACCTAAGCGATATTCACTATCTAAAATAATTTTTGAACAGCCTTGCCGAGCCTGTTGATGAATTGCAGAAATCATACGAACAATTCCTTCATCGCATGGAGAGACACAAGAAAAAGAACATCAAGGTATGCTCATTTTTATTTTGGATGTTGAGCTTGCCTTCATTATTGGTAAAAGTCTTCTGTTATCTAACTTTTTACAGAGATCTTGCAGCGCCAGATAGGAAGAAGTGGCAAAAGACCTCTATCTTCCAGGAAGTCTGAAGAGAACAATGAGAATGTATACAGCATTGAGGATAGGCCTAAACAGATACCGGACAGGAGTTCTCAGAATGTGAAGCCAATGAAGGAATCTAACCATGTTGGGGTTTCAGGAAATTCACGTGAAGATGGCTTGGGTAGTGATCTGTCCAGGAAGAAGGGACATGTGAAAAAGATTGGACAGAGAGATGTATCCAAGCAGCAAAAGAATACAGGAGAGTCGGATGAAGCCAAGACGCGTCACAGTGATGATACAGTTGTGGTAAAGTTTGTAGACACTGCAATAGTTGGAAAGCAAGAAGCAGAAGATGCCTGCCATCATGGACTGGTGGACCCTACAATAAATATGAAGGAAGCCATGAATGCCATCAATGGCATGTTTCGAGAACCTTTAGAGACCTCTCCAGTAAATAGATCACGCATAAGTCGACCAAAAGAAGAGTGTAGTTTGAACAATGGATTTGATGTATTTATTGATGAAAACTTGGACAGTGGAACTGATTCATCACTTCAAAAAGAAGAAGCGGGTATTTCCCTGATGGTGCATGGTAGAGCTCAAATCCCCCAGACTCACCAAGAACCATTCCAAATATTCATTGACGATGAAGAAAGCAATGAAAATGGCGACAGAACTTATGATAATAAATTGGAGGAGAGTAAGACCCAGAATCTGGCAGACGGTTCTTGCTCATCCATTTTACCTTTAAATGCTTTTGTCTTCCCAAGTCCGAAGGATCTTCCATCTGAAAGCTCTGATTATATGAATTCAGAGAGCTCACCTCGAATAAAACTTAGAGAGGATACAGTTGTTCACAGGTTCGTTGGGTCTACCATCTTAGATGAGCCGGAGGTGGAAAATGTTTGCCACCATGGATTAGTAGACCCTACAATTAACTTGAAGGAGGCTATGGATGATATTAATAACATGTTTGGGAAGCCAATAGATTTTATAAGAACCAAGAGACCAAAGAAGCAAGATAAAGCCCCTGTTAGGAAACAAGATCTTTGTGGGTTTACAATACTTCCTGATGATGATTCAGAGCATCTACAAGGACAGCCACCACCCAGGTCATCCAGAGTAAGCAACAGAGATTTGTTTGAGCCGACAGCGTTTACAAAAGAGGCAATGGATGACATAAATAAAATGTTTGGAAAGCTATTGGACTTTTAGGAACAACTATTATTAGTGGCACGTAAGGTTTCACTTTGTAGCTTATTTATTGTGTTGTGATATACCACAACAATGCCCTTGTGCTTGAATTTGTAAAATTTTGACGATCTTGCTTCATGTTAAGATCTTTAAATGTGATGTAGTGTGTGCCTGCACTATCTTTATTCCAATCTCTGTTGCAGCTCATATTCATCTGTACCGTGCAGTGATCAGTTATACGTGTCCTTATAATGTCTGCAAGTATAGCAAAGGCCCTAGAGAAAGAAATAACTGAACAACGACAGTGAAAGTTAACATGTAACACTTTATGCAAGGGAATTCAATTTATTGAAGAAATAGAACAAATATTGCCACCATTACTGGATGACACAGCTAAAATCAACAGAAGAGGGAACAAAGCAAGCATAAAAACTAAAATGAAGATTGATCGTATTCATCTGCATCGTGCAGTGATCTGTGTCCTTAAAATGTTTGCAAATGCAGGCTAGAGAAAGAAATAACTAAACAACAATGTAATAGCTAACATGTAACACTTCATGCAGAGGAAATTCAATTCGTTGAAGAAATAGAACAAGTTGCCACCATTCCTGGATGACAGCTAAAACCAATAGAAGAGGGAACGAAACAGAATCAAAACCAAAACGAAGATTGATCACGAACTAAAAGAAAAGTGGCAGGACAGTTATATCAGACATGAGATTCTGGAGTGCACTGAGCTGGACGGAAAGCCAAGGGGCCTGCAGCATAGATCACAGCTTCATAGTGAGTTCCTCGCAGCACCTTGTTCTTGAATCTAAGTGGAGCGCCATAAAGTCCATAGTTAATATTGGAGAGGAGGCTACAGTTTGGAAGAGGAGATGAAACAAGCTTCGCATGGCAACCATGGAGGGGATGGTCCAAAACATTATTGCTCATCTTGAAGCCATCAAGATTTGCATAGAAGTAACCATACGCATCAGTTTCAAATGCCTTGTAGAAAGTGACTTGTTTATTGGAGTTTTTGCAAATGACACTGACTTTAGCTGAAGGGATTGGCTTAGCCCCTGTCAAAGACCATGATCCAGAATACTTACAACTTTGGCAATAGACCATGCCTTCAACCACCACATCGACCTTCTTCTCTATCGGCTTGGTTGGAGCAGTTTCATTATACGCAGCTGTTGAAGGGAAGACTAATGGAAGAAGCAAGAGAGAGCAGATGACAATAGTGAGCTGGTTGCTTGCCATATTCTTGTGGTGGTTATTGCAGCTTAAGTATTTGAGACTAAGCAGAGAACAAAAGTGTTTTGTAGTTGTGTGAAGGTAGATTTGAAGAGGTCCGTATTTATAAGCTTTGGGAATTTGACGGTCCACGATAATATTTGGTGTTTGAAGGTTTTGATTGACGTGAGGACTCCTAAGCTGCAGCATGTTAGCTACCAACTTCCCTTGAAGCTTATGTTAACGTGAAGGCCACTTTCCTCCTCTTTCATTTACAAAAAAAAATACACCTTATATATTTTTTTTCCTGTTCCGTGAGAGAGATTTATGCAATGTCGTCCTTGTGTCTGAAGAGCATGGGGATCTATTTTTTTTACCTCTATTTGCTTAAAAAACAGAATGCAACTATGGTTCGAACCCTAGACTTCTTGTTCGAACACGATGATTCTTGAGGATTCACCGGCCTGTCCATTTTTAACAAGTTCGATGTTCCTTCTATAAAGAGTAAACCTCAAATATATCATAAGTATCGTTGAACTATTTTTTGTATCAATTTACTTTCAAATTATCTTAATTTCTCAATTGAAGATTCTTATTAGAATCGCTTAAAAATGTTATGTTTGTTTATAAAATAATGTGATTTGGATGAAAACATGGTTAGAAAGCCTTAAAAATGGATCAAACGTGTTGATTAATTTTCTTTTGAAAGTTTAAGATTGAAATCGATACAAAAAATTATTAGAGTGTAAAATTAAGACCACCTATCGATGTACTTTTTAATTTTACCATTCGAATAAAATATGTTCAAAGGACTGTGGACTGAGGCCTGCTGTTTGTGGTTGTGCTGTAGAACGTGCGGTCCATAAAGATTAATAATATATTTGTAATTCTAGAATAACAAATACATTCTCCTCCATCTAGTTTCTGTTTTATTTTGTTTTATTTTTCATTGTTTTTATCTTTTTAATGCATTTTGGGAAAGCTGAACATGAACATATATTCTGGTTGTGTTCGCTGATTATAATAGGTCTGAGAGACTTTCATCAACCTCCTTTTCTTCCACAGAGCACTGTTGAAATTAGACAAATAACCTTTTTTGCCCTTGGTTACATGGATGAAATTTCAGCCCTTCCATCTTGTATCCAACCCAGAAAAACAAGAAATCTTTCCACCCCTTTTTGGAAAAGTAACCAGAATCCACTAGGAAGACCGAAAGCCACCATGCTGAGCTTTACCCAGCCAATTTCCAACCAAAAAAAGAAAGAAATGGAACCAAGACAGGAAAAAAAGAAAAGAAAAACAGAGACAGCGAGAGATGGCCACTCCGTTATATACAAGCAACCAGTCTCCCTTGCCTATGGTAGGTACAAGGGCGACAAGCCTACAGGCAACTGGTTTTGTGCCTCAATTACTAAAAACAACGAAAAAATTGGAGCTCATACTTACAGCCTGCTCGTATTTTAGCTAGCTTCCGTGGACAAAATTTCAAGCTCTGCCCACCAAAGAGGAGAAAGTTTTGGGATTGCTGCATCTGGTGTCAGTGCAGTTATCTCTCTTAATCTTGCAGTGACGTTTCTCATTGTCGGTCTTCGTTTTGGATCCCGATGCACACAAGATTGTATTACTTCACCAATTCTCTCCAGCTTCTCCTCGTCGAAGGAGTCCAGAGTTGGATCTATCATTTCCTTAAGGGGCTGGTACCCTCTCAAATAGTCTGATGCCCAGTCTTCGAGTGAGACATTGTCTACTGAATATGGAAGCCTACCAGTAACCATTTCAAATAACAAGACACCAAAATTATAAACATTATTTTCCAGGCAAGCCAACGGCAGATCTGGGAGCTTCTTGCTAGATAGTTCCATCTCAGTTGCAATTATGTTGTTTGAGAAAGTGAAATCTGCGATTTTGGATGCGTAGTCCTCAGTTAGAGAGATGTCTGAAGAGCTCAGGTTGTTGTGAGCTATTGGTGGATTCAGCTGGTGCATATGCTCAAGGCAGTAAGCCATGCCCATTGCGATTCTCAGCCGCATTCCCCAATCCAAGTGCTCCGATTCTTTAACTGCAGGATGAAACTTAATAATGAGATGTAAAATATACAACAAAACTAAACACAAAGGAAATAGAGAGACAGAGAGAGAGCTTTTCTTTTTCTAGGGGCAGAACTCAATATAGATTATAATTTTCAAATGCCTGACCCAGTGGCCAACTCGATCCTAAGTGCCTAAATCTTCCAAAACCTAACAGTGCAGCAAACTCAATCTCTTATTCACCAAGTGTGGAAAACCATGAAAGAGAAAAAGAAATCCCTAAAGTTGCACTCTGTTTAATCAACAATAATTTTCCCTGCTCTCTATCTTCTCAAGATAGGGGGTTAGTGCATAATTTGCATATGAAGATTCGATCCAGGATCATGGAAGATACAACAAAACAAAAGAAAATCAATGCATTATTCATACTAATCAGAATGGGTCAAACTGAAAGTACGATAGTTTTAACAGGAAGATTAACCAGGCAAAAGTTGCAATCATCTTTTGTTTTAAGATATTCTTCATGATTTTTTTGTATTAACTATGCACATTGATTTAGAACGATTAACTGTGTTTTTTAAATTAACGAATCTCAACAACAAATGGAAAGCAGCCAACTGATCTTTATTTTTGGTATGCGGTCTGCTATAAAGATGCCGAACACAAATGTTTTCTCACTCACCGTGTAAATGCTCGAAGAGTGTCCCATTTGGAGCATATTCGAATACCATCATTCTTGTGAAAGGCTCCTCCTCCTCGCAGTACCCGAGAAGGTTAACAAAATTCTTGTGGTTCACTTTTGATAATTTCTCGATCTGAAGCATAAAATGTGAAAAGAATTAGGAAATGCCAGACCACGGCATAAGCATAGGGTTCATTTGGGAAAGTTGTGGCCGTGATTTTTGAAAAGCTATAAATTATAGCTTCTAGTTTTTAAAGTAGTTTTTAAAGTATAAGTACTGCTTGTATTTGTGTTTTTAAAATGTTTTTTTTTAAATAAATTTATTTTATTTTATTTTTTATTATAAATTAATATTTTTTTTAATATTTTTAGATATTTTAATCTGTTAATTTTTAAAATTAATTTTTAAAAATAAAAAAATATTTTTTTAATATATTTTTTAACTAAAATTATTTTAAAAATCAACAACATTTCTGAAAATTAACAGTCACATCGATAATTTCCATACAGGCACATAGTTAAACGGTAGTTACTCGTAAATTACCTTCTGCCTAAACTGAACTTGTAGGGTCCTTGACCAATCCTTGGCAGAAGTTACTGCGACAGAGGCCACAGCTAGCACGGCTATTTCAACTCCACTGGACAAAGTCCCTTTGTATAGTGTGCCAATTGGTGAAGAACCAATTACATTACTAAAATCTTCACAACCTGCTTCAAGCTCAGATCTCTTAAGCTTTGGCACACCTGAAATGAAAATCTGAATTATGTTAGTACAAAGACAAGGTCAAAACATGAACATGGAAGCATGCAACGCTAAAGGGGATGGGGAAAGGAAACAGAGACACAAAAGGATGTGGACCCGCTTTCTCTAGCACATGCAGGTGGTCCAGGGTGCAACATCTATGATAACAATTACAAAAATATCGACAGTAATTATCACAAAGCATCAAAGAATTCACCAAATTAAGTAAACTAAGTCCAATCCGACATCATTATCCAGATTATCCTGTTCAGGTTTTCATATAATATATTAACTGAATAGATGTACTGACAAGAAATTAATTGTTTTCAATTTGGAAATGAAGTCCTAATAAATACCTCTTAATTATTTTACCAAGAAGAAAGACATACCAGTTACAAATGCTTTCTGAAGCTGTCCACTCAATCCTGTGGCCCAAGGATTGACAGAAACCTTATTGATTTTACAAATATATATACTGATGATTGAAACGAGAATAACTAAGGTGCCCCCTACAGCTCCAGCTATGATTGGACCCTGATGTTTTTTTGATGGGGAAGATTCAAATGCTACTCTGGGAACACTTGAGTTAGAAGGAGCTGGTGCTGAAATGGAAGGTGAAGCAGAACCATCTGGAGCAGAGGAAGTTCCAAATGGCTCACTTGGAGTTGGTGCAGGGGAAGTCATTGTAGGAGGAGGAGGAGAAGTTACAGTTGGTGTTGCAGGTTTTGGAGATGGTGGTGTCGAAGGCAAGAGTTTATGGTTGTTTTGCATCTGTCGTCTGTGAACTGCATTTTCTGTATGGGCAGCATTCCTGCCAAACATTGGGGAAAAAAAAAGGTATTATACAATAAGATCATGGAGCAGACATAATATTATGTACAAAGAACATTAAGAAACACAAAATAAATTCAAGAAAAAGTCAAAGGTATGACAAACGAAGGTCCCTTCAATGTCATTGACACTGAAGAAATTTCATCCCATGGTCTATAGAGGAAGCCCATTCATGAACCTCGTTAGGACCGCTATCCTGGGATTTACCCCAGACAACCAGAGCAATATCCCACTAGAGAATATCATCAAGTTGATGACAGTGACATACCATGTGATAGATCTTTTGTTGCAGGATGAACCTTTAACTGCATTAGATAACTGGTTCTTATCCACTTGAAATTCAGAAAGCATATCCAAATGTTGAATTTCAGGCGATAAGCTGCTGAGTTGTTCGTTGTTGTCCAGCAGACTAAAAATAGATAGAAAATAAGTTAATATGCTGTTAGAAGCAGAAGTTAACCTTGGTGATCACAAAAATTGTTTGACACTCACAGGATTGCCAGGGAAAGATTACTGCCAAGATCAAGTGGAAGTGGTCCGCTGAAGTTATTGTACCCAAAATCTAGCACTTCCAACTCTTTCAGCTCTCCAGTTCCTTCAGGAATGATCCCCGTAAATGAGTTGTTGCGTAAAATACTGCAATTAAACATTAAGACAATGAGAACGGTGAACATTTATAACATAAAACAGCAGGGCTCTAAATATCAGTCACCTAATGAATACTCACATAGACTTTATGTGGACAAGGTTTGTGATTTCAGGTGCCAGCATTCCTTCAAGACAAAGATCCTTCAAGTTCCTGCATGTTATATGACAAACTCGTCTTTAGAACAAAAACTTAAAAATAATCTTACAGAGCGTATGACCACATGCAATCAAAGCTCCTCTCCCTTAATAGAGAACTAATAAGAACCGCTCCAAGAGAACATTTGCATGTAAATGCAACAGCAAACAGTTATATTTTCTTCTTGACTGTCGAACAAGAATAAAACAGAAAACTGATCATATTTTGAAATGGATCAGAAATGCTAAATTTCAAGTAAAGAAAGCTATTTATGTTAACCGGTCATTGGTCCTTGTAATTCTTCGAACCTCTACGTCTTCTTAAAACACATCAAACATGATATTTAGCAGCAGCCCAAAGAAAATAAAGAGAATCCCTTGATTTTCTAACAAAGTTTTCAAAAAGATTGCAATAATCCACTTCAAACGAAATAAATCAATACACAACTTCTCAACTTGAACAGATATAAATCATTACACCACCCGTTGAAACTGCTAAACAACCACCACAACAGATTGAGATTGACTTCAGAAATATTGATGCATGTTCCTCATCACTGATTTACTCGATTAATTACATAGCTAATCATAGCAAAGTTGACAATTTACAAATTTTAACATCCAAAATTTTTAAGTAACCTTGAAGTCTG
>Ga0307517_10007370_pt1 | contig 16050 bp, 13 predicted proteins | sample 23_EM_MG_FD_194515 | JGI IMG/M metagenome (GOLD analysis project Ga0307517, IMG submission 194515) | Populus trichocarpa ectomycorrhiza microbial communities from riparian zone in the Pacific Northwest, United States - 23_EM | ecosystem: Host-associated > Plants > Roots > Unclassified | place... | reverse complement strand
ACGCGCCGACATGCTGCTCGCGCTCAGCGTGCCCGACGACGCGGTGATGCACGTCGGCATCGACGCCTACCTGACGCACCTGACCTTGATCGAGATCCTCACGGTGCTGGTCGCGCAGCGCCTCGGCGACGCGGCGGTGCGGCGCCTGCACGGCGTGCGCGCCGCGTTCGCGCGCCACGGCATCGACACGCGCACGCACCCATTGCAGAGCTGGGACGGCGGGGGTGTGAAGCATGGCTGACTCGACGGCAAAGCGCGCGATCCTGCTCGAAGCCGGCCTCGTGATCGACGGCAGCGGCGGCCCGTCGTGGCCGGGCGACGTGCTGCTGATCGGCGACCGCATCGCGCGGCTCGGCGAAGGCCTGCGCGAGCGCCTGCCTGCCGATTTGTCGATGACCGACATCGACGTGATCGATTGCCGCGGCCTCGCGATCGCGCCCGGCTTCATCGACGCACACACCCACGACGACGCGATCGTGCTGCGCGATCCGGCCTGCCTGCCCAAGCTCTCGCAGGGCATCACGACGGTCGTGACCGGCAACTGCGGCATCTCGCTCGCGCCGTTTGCAACGCCCGCGGCGCTGCCGCCGCTGACCCTGCTCGGCGCCAATTCGTTCAAGTACGCGACGATGGTCGCGTACCGGCACGCCGTCCAGGCCGCGCGCCCCGCCGTCAATGTCGCCGCGCTGATCGGCCACACGACGCTGCGCTTCGCGACGATGAGCGACCTGACGCGCGCCGCGAGCGGCGACGAGCGCGCGCAGATGGCGGCGCTGCTCGACGCCTGCATGGCGCACGGCGCGCACGGCCTGTCGTCCGGCTTGTTCTACGAAGAGGCCTATGCGGCGCCGGCCGACGAGGTGACCGCGCTCGCGCGCATCGTCGCGAAACACGGCGGTGTCTACGCGACCCACTTGCGCAGCGAGATGGCAAGCATCCTCGAGGCGATGCATGAGGCGGGCGACAGCGCGTTCGCCGCCGGCGTGCCGCTGGTGATCTCGCACCACAAATGCGCCGGGCCGGCCAACTGGGGTCGCACGCGCGAGACCTTGCCGCTGGTCGAGGCCTTCGCGAAGCGCCAGCAGATCGCGCTCGACGTCTACCCGTATGTCGCCGGCTCGACGGTGCTGCGCGAGGACCTGGTCGACGGCGTGATCGACGTGATGCTGACGTGGTCCGATGCGTTCCCCGAGTTCGGCGGACGCCTGCTCGCCGACATCGCCGCCGAATGGGGCGTCGACCAGCCCACCGCGTGCCGGCGCCTGCAACCGGGCGGCGCGTGCTACTTCCAGATGAACGAAGAGGACGTCGAGCGCGTGATCGCCCACCCGCTGACGATGATCGGCTCCGACGGCCTGCCGCACGACCGCCACCCGCACCCGCGGCTGTGGGGCGCGTTCCCGCGCGTGTTCGCGCGCTACTGGCGCGAGCGCGGCCTGTTCACGCTTGAGCAGGCGGTGCACAAGATGACAGGCCTGACCGCGCGCAACTTTCGTATCAGCGATCGCGGCGTGCTGCGCGCGGATGCGATGGCCGATGTGGTCGTGTTCGATCCGGCGACGATTGCCGACACCGCGACCTTTGAGGCGCCGGTCAGCACGAGTCGCGGCATCCATCGCGTCTTCGTCAACGGCGAGTTGGCGTACACCGGCGACGAGTCCCGGACGCGCGCGCGCGCCGGCCGCATGCTGACGCGCCAGAGTGCCTAAGATGGCGGGATGGACGCCACCCTCACCGTGACCGCCGTGCCGCTGCCGCCCGGCTCGCGCGCCACCACTTTCTACCGCGCGCCAAACCTGGCCGATGCCTATGCGGTGCGCCTGCCCGAAGGCGCAACGCACGATCCAGAGGCACTCGCGCGCTTCATGTTCACGACGCAGGCCCCCTGGGTCGCGCGGCTGATGTGGTGGCGCGACCGCATCGTCGCGGTGTTCGGGCTCAAGACCTCGACGCAGCTGCTGCAGGCAGCTCGCACTCCCGGCGCCGTGCGGCGCGTCTCGTTCTTCCGCATCTACGAGCAGGACGCGCACGAGATCCTGCTCGGCGAGGACGACCGCCACCTCGACTTCCGCGTCTCGGTGCGCTGCGAACCCGCCGATGGCGCGACGCAGGTCATCGCCACCACGGTCGTGCAGTGCCACAACCTGCTCGGTCGCCTCTACCTGCTGGTGATCGCGCCGTTCCACCGATTGGTGGTGCGATCCGCACTGCAACGCGCCGCCCGCACCGGCTGGCCGCAAAAGGAAACCTGACCATGACCGCTGTCCGCTGGGGCATCCTGTCCACCGCCAAGATCGCGCGCGAGAAGATCATTCCCGCGCTGCGCGAGAGTTCATCGCTGCACGAGATCGTCGCGATCGCGTCGCGCACGCCCGACGCGGCGCGCGCCGCGGCCGACAAACTTGGCATCCCGGTCGCGCATGGCTCGTACGAGGCGCTGATCGATGACCCGGCCGTCGAGGCGATCTACAACCCGCTGCCGAACCACCTGCACGTGCCGTTGACGCTGGCCGCGGTGCGCGCGGGCAAGCACGTGCTGTGCGAGAAGCCGTTCGCGATCCATGCGGCCGAACTCGAGGTGCTGCGGCCGTTTGCGACCCAGGTGCACATCCGCGAGGCCTTCATGGTGCGGCACCACCCGCAGTGGCACGCGGTGCGCGAGCATGTGCGCCAGGGTGATATCGGTGCGCTGCGCTACATGCAGGTGCCGTTCAGCTACTTCAACGACGACCCGGCGAACATCCGCAACGCGCACGACATCGGCGGCGGCGGTGTTTACGACATCGGCTGCTACGCGATCGTCGCGGGGCGCTGGTTCTTCGAGGCCGACCCGCAGCGCGTGATGGCGATGACGGACATCGACCCGAACTTTCAGACCGACCGGCTCGCAAGCGCGCTGCTCGACTTCGGCGCCGGGCGGCAACTCGCGTTCACGGTCAGCACCCAATCGGCCCGCTACCAGCGCGTGCAGCTCGTCGGCACGCTTGGGCGCATCGAGATCGAGCTGCCGTTCAACGCGGTCGAGGGCGGTACCTCGCGCTACCTCATCCAGGCCGCCGGCAGCGCGGAGCTGCGCAGCGTCACCGTGCCGGCTGCGAACCAGTACGCCTTGCAGTGCGATGCGTTCGCGCGGGCGGTTCGTCAAGAAGCGCCGAGCGCGGCCGCACTCGACGATGCCGTGATCAACATGCGCGCGATCGGCGCCGTGCTCGCGTCCGCGAAGAGCGGGCGCATCGAGACGCTCTGACGACGATCAGTTTGTCTTGGGCTCGGTCCAGCCGCCGCCCAGCACCTTGTACAAGGTCATCAGGTTCTGCGCCTGCAGCGCCTGCACCTGCACCAGCGCCTGCTGCGCGGTGAACAGGCTGCGCTGCGCGTCGAGCACGTCGAGGTAGCTGGCGGCACCGTTGCGGTAGCGCAGGTCGGCGAGGTTGAACGAGATTTGCGCGGCGTGGGTCTGCGCCGTCTGCGCGCGCAGCTGCTCGCCCAGCGTCGCCCGGCCGGCGAGCGAATCCGAGACCTCGCGGAACGCGGTCTGGATCGCCTTCTCGTACTGCGCGATCGCGATGTCCTTGTTGACCTTCGCGACGTCGAGGTTGGCCTGGTTGCGGCCGGCGTCGAAGATCGGCTGCAGCAAGGTCGCGGTGCCGGTGAGCGCGAAGCTGCCGCTCTTGAACAGCCCGCTGAGCTCGGTGCTCGCGGTGCCGGCATTCGCGGTCAGCGAGATGCGTGGGAAGAACGCGGCGCGTGCGGCGCCGATGTTCGCGTTCGCAGCGAGCAGCTGTTGCTCGGCGGAGCGCACGTCGGGGCGGCGTGTCAGCAGCTCGGACGGCAACCCCGCAGGCAACTCGGTCGACACCTGCTGCTCGGCCAGCGGCAGCCCGGCCGGCAGATCGGCGGGCGGCGCCTGGCCGAGCAGCAGCACCAGCGCGTTCTCGTCGAGTGTGCGCTGGCGCTGCGTCTGCGCGAGCGTCGCGCGCGCGCCTTCGAGCAACTGCTCGGCCTGGCGGAAGTCGAGCTCCGACGCGGCGCCGTTGTCGAACTTCAGCTTCGTGAGCTTGAACGACTCGTCGCGCGTCTTCAGCGTGTCGCGCGTGACGCGCAACAGCTCGTCGTCGGCCAGCAGCCCGACGTAGGCGTTCGCGACCGACGCGACCAGCGTGATCTGCACCGTCTTGCGCGCCTCCTCGGTCGCGAGGTATTGCGACAGCGCAGCCTGGCTCAGCGAGCGCACACGGCCGAAGAAATCGAGCTCGTAGCCGGTGACCTGCAGGCCGACCGCATAGGTGTTGACGAGCCCACCGGCGCTGCCGGGCTGGCGCTGTGCGGTGACGCCCGCGCCCACGGTCGGGAGCTCGTCGGCGCGCTTGACCTGGTAGGCCGCGCGCGCCTGCTCGATGTTCAGGACCGCGACCCGCAGGTCGCGGTTGTTGGCGAGCGAGATCTCGATCAGGCGCTTCAGCCGCGCGTCGGTGATGTAGCGCTGCCAGTCGATCTCGGCCGCCGCGGCGGCGCCCGCGGCACCGGCCGGCGTGAGCTCGGGCGCGTACGCGGCCGGCACCGGCGCGGCGGGACGCTCGTAGGCCGGGATCAGGCTCATGCAGCCGCCGAGCAGCAGCGCCGATGTCGCCAGCGCCGTCACCGTGGCGACGCGGTGGAGCGGCGCGCGCTTAAACATGGTCACCTCCGGTTGCCGCTGCGGGCGCGGGCTTGGCATCGAGGTCGTGCGCGTACAAGTGCCGCTGTCGTTCGCTGCCCTTGAACAGGCTGCGCACGACGACGAAGAACACCGGCACGAAGAACACCGCGAGCACGGTCGCGGTGATCATGCCGCCCATCACGCCGGTGCCGATCGCACGCTGGCTCGCCGAGCCCGCGCCCGACGAGACCACCAGCGGCAGCACACCGAGGATGAACGCGACCGAAGTCATCAGGATCGGGCGGAAACGCAGGTGCACCGCCTTCAGCGTCGCCTCGATCAACCCCATGCCCTCGGCATGCAGATCCTTCGCGAACTCGATGATCAGGATCGCGTTCTTCGCCGACAGCCCGATCACCGTGATCAGCCCGACCTTGAAAAACACGTCGTTCGGCATGTCGCGCATGCTCGCGCCGAGCACCGCGCCGAGCACGCCCAGCGGCACCGCGAGCAGCACCGCGAACGGAATCGACCAGCTCTCGTACAACGCCGACAGGCATAGGAACACCGCAAGCAGCGAGAACGCCAGCAGGATCGTCGCGGTCGAGCCCGACAGGCGCTCCTCGCGCGACTGGCCGGTCCACTCGAAGCCGAAGCCCGCGGGCAGCTTGACGGCCAGCGCCTCCATCTCGGTCATCGCATCGCCGGTGCTGTAGCCGGGCGCGGCGTCGCCGGCCAGGCGCATCGTCGGGTAGCCGTTGTAGCGGATCGTCTGCATCGGGCCGGTGATCCACTTCGTCGTCGCCATCGCCGACAGGGGCACGAGCTTGCCGGCGCTGTTCAGCACGTTCAGCTTCAGCAGGTCGTCGGGCTGCATGCGGCTCGGCGCGTCGCCCTGCACGACGACGCGCTGCAGGCGGCCGGCGTTCGGGAAGTCGTTCACATAGGTCGAACCGAGCGCGGTCGACAGCACGCTGTTGACGCTGTCGAACGACACGCCGAGCGCGCTGGCGCGGTCGCGGTCGACATCGATCTGCAGCTGCGGCGCGTCTTCGAGCCCGTCCGGGCGCACGCCGGCGAGGACCTTGCTCTGCGCCGCCATGCCGAGCAGCTGGTTGCGCGCCGCGAGCAGTGCGGCGTGGCCGTTGCTGCCGCGATCCTGCAGGCGGAACGTGAAGCCGGTCGCGGTGCCGAGCTCGGGAATCGCCGGCGGGCTGAGCGCGAAGATGAACGCATCGCGCACGCCCGAGAGCGCGCCGAACGCGCGGCCAGCAAGCGCCTGCGCCGAGTGTGCGGCGCCCTTGCGTTCGTCCCAGTGCTTCAGCGGCACGAACGCGAGCGCGGCGTTCTGGCCGCTGCCCGAGAAGCTGAAGCCGAGCACGCTGACCATCTGGTCGACCTCGGGCTGGCTCAGGAAGAACTTCTCGGCCTGCTCCATCACCGCGCGCGTGCGCTCCTGCGTCGCGCCCGGCGGCAGCTGCACGTTGGCGATGATGTAGCCCTGGTCCTCGTTCGGCAGGAACGACGCCGGCATGCGCAGGAACATCAGCACGACGACGCCGACGATCGCGACGAACACGGCCACGAAGCGCCAGGTGCGCTTGAGCATCTTCGCGACCCAGCCTTCGTAGCCATGCGTGGTCGCGACGAAGCCGCGGTTGAACCAGCCGAAGAAGCCGCGCTTCTCGTGCTTGTGGCCGGCTTCGACCGGCTTCAGGAAGGTGGCGCACAGCGCCGGCGTCAGCGAGAGTGCGAGGAACACCGAGAACAGCATCGAGCTGACCATCACGAGCGAGAACTGGCGGTAGATGTTGCCGACCGAGCCGGAGAAGAACGCCATCGGCAGGAACACCGACACCAGCGTGACCGTGATGCCGACCAGCGCCGCGGTGATCTGCCCCATCGCCTTCTTGGTCGCGTCGCGCGGGCTCAGGCCTTCTTCGCTCATGATGCGCTCGACGTTCTCGATCACGACGATCGCGTCGTCGACCAGGATGCCGACCGCGAGCACCATCGCGAACATCGTCAGCACGTTGATCGAGAAGCCGAACGCGAACATCATGCCGAAGGCCCCGAGCAGCGACACCGGCACGACGATGGTCGGGATCAGCGTGTAGCGGAAGTCCTGCAGGAACAGGTACATCACCAGGAACACCAGGATCACCGCCTCGACCAGCGTCTCGACGACCTGGCCGATCGAGATCTTCACGAACTTGGAGCTGTCATACGGGATGTCCCACTTCACCCCGGGCGGGAAGTAGGCGGCGAGCTCGGTCATGCGCTGGCGCACGGCCGTCGCGGTGGCGAGCGCGTTGCCGGTGGGCGAGAGCTGCACGCCGATGCCGGTCGAGGGTTTGCCGTTCAGGCGCGCCGAGGTGCCGTAGCTCTGGCCGCCGAGTTCGATGCGCGCGACGTCGCGCAGCCGCACCGTCGAGCCGTCGGTGTTGGCGCGCAGGACGATGTCGCCGAACTGCTTCTCGGACGTGAGCTGGCCGTTCACGACGACGGTCGCGAAGATGCCCTGGCCGGCGACGTTCGGCAGGTCGCCGATCGTGCCCGACGAGACCTGCGCATTCTGCGCGCGGATCGCGGTGTTGACGTCGTTCGGCGTCAGGCCGAAGCCGACCAGCTTGGCCGGATCGATCCAGATGCGCATCGACCGCTCGGTGCCGAACAGCTGCGCCTGGCCGACGCCGGGAATGCGCTGGATCTCGGGCAGCACGGTGCGCGACGCGTAGTCGCCGAGCGCGATCGGGTCGTAGGCCGGGTTGTCGCTCGACAGGATCGTGAACAGCAGGAAGTTGGCGCGCGCCTTGTCGACACGCACGCCCTGCTGCGTCACCGCCGCCGGCAGGCGCGGCGCGGCGCGCGAGAGGCGGTTCTGCACGTCGACCTGTGCGAGGCTGGCGTCGGTGCCCGATTCGAAGGTCAGCGTGATCGAGCCGACGCCGTTGGCCTGGCTCACCGACTCCATGTAGATCAGGCCGGGCGAGCCGTTCATCTCCTGCTCGATGACGCTGATCACAGTGTCTTCGAGCGTCTGCGCCGACGCGCCCGGGTAGGTCGCGGTGAGCACGATGGACGGCGGGGCGACGGTCGGGTATTGCGCGATCGGCAGCTGCTTGATGGCCACGCCGCCGAGCACGAGGATGAACAGCGCGATCACCCACGCGAAGATGGGTCGATCAATGAAAAACTGGGCCATGGGGTGCGCCTTATTTGGACGACGCGGCCGAGGCCGGGGCGGCGGCCGATGATGCGGCGCCCGCCGGCGCCGAAGCGCCCGTAGGCGCGGCGCCGGAGGCCGCCGGCTTCCACGGCACCGCCTTCACCGGCGCGTTGCCGCGCAGCTTCTGGAAGCCGTCGACCATCACCTGCTCGCCGGTCTTCAGGCCGTCGAGCACGACCCATTGGCCTTCGACCGAGGTGCCGATCTTGACCGGGCGCGGCGCGACCTTGCCGTCGGCGCCGACCACCATCACCGAGTCGCCGGTCGAGCCACGCGTGACCGCCTGCTGCGGCACGACGATGCCGGCCTCGGCCTGCGCCTGCTCGAGCCGCACACGCACGTACATGCCGGGCAGCAGGATGCCGGCCGCGTTGGGCACCTCGGCGCGCAGCGTGATCTGGCCCGAGGTCGGGTCCACGGTCAGGTCGCTGAACAGCAGCTTGCCGGGCTGGCCGTAGTCGCTGCCGTCTTCGAGCACCACGCGCACGCTCGCGCCATCGGCACCGGCGCGTTTGAACTGGCCGCCCTCGACCGCCTTGCGCAGCCGCAGCACGTCGGTGGTGGACTGCGTGAAGTTCACGTACATCGGGTTGATCTGCTGCACGACGGCGAGCTGCGTCGCCTCACCCTGGCCGACCAGCGCGCCTTCGGTGACGAGCGCGCGGCCGATGCGGCCGCCGATCGGCGACGTGACCGACGCGTAGCCGAGGTTGATCTGCGCCGTCTGCACCGCGGCCTTCGCGGCGGCCACATCGGCCTCGGCGGATTTTTGCGACGCCACCGCGTTGATGTAGTCCTGCTTGCTGATCGCGTTCGCTTCCATCAGCGGCTTGTAGCGCTCTGCTTGCGCCGTGGCCTGCGTCGCGTTGGCCTGGGCGCGCGCCAGCGTCGCCTGCGCGCTCGCGGCGCTCGCTTGATACGGCGCCGGGTCGATCAGGAACAGCGCCTGGCCGGCCTTCACGTCGCTGCCTTCCTTGAACAGCCGTTTTTGCAGGATGCCGGCGGCGCGGGCGCGCACCTGCGCGACGCGCGAGGCCTCGAGCCGGCCCGGCAACTCGGTCGCCAGAGCCACCGCGCGCGGCGCGACCGTGACGACGCCCACCTCGGCCGGGGGCGGTGCGCCGCCCGCCGATGGCTTGCCGCCGGGGGCCTGCTGCCCACAGGCCGCCAGCAGAACACCGAGTGCCGCCACAACGGCAGTCCTCGCCACGACGTTTTGCAACGCAGCCATGCGCAACCCTTCAGATGGAGATGTGGCGCGCGGCGGCGCCGAACGAAAAGATTCTCGCCGACACCGCTTGAGCGACATCAAGGCGGCCCGACTGTCGATGTAGTATACATACATCCTTGTATGTATATAGACTGATTGCCGCACCGCAACAAAACTTCATGGCCCGCAGAACCAAAGAAGCCGCCCAGGCGACCCGCAGCCACATCCTCGACACCGCCGAACGCGTGTTCGAGCAGCACGGCGTGTCGGGCACGTCGCTGCACGAGATCGCGAAGGCGGCCGGCCTGACACGCGGCGCGATCTACTGGCACTTCAAGGACAAGGCCGACCTGTTCAACGCGATGATGGAGCGCGTGACGCTGCCGCTCGAAGAGACCGACGAGCTCGGCGGCTTCAAGAGCCGCGACATCACGCTGGCGCAGGTGCGCAACGGCTTGGTCGCGGTGCTGCGCAAGATGACGACGGACTCGCAGCTGCGTCGGGTGTTCGAGATCGCCACCCACAAGGTCGAGTACGTCGGCGAGATGGACGCGGTGCGCGAGCGTCACCTCGCGATGCGCAACGACTGCCTCACCGACGTCGAGCGCGCGCTGCGGAGCGCCGCGCGCGCCGGCGAGCTGCTGCCGGGCCTGTCGGCGCGCAGCGCGGCGATCGGCATGATCGCGCTGTTCGACGGGCTGCTCCAGAACTGGATGCTGGACCCGCCGGGCTTCGATCTGCCGCGCGTCGCGGGCCAGGTTTTCGATGCCTACCTGCGCGGCCTGCGCCGGCCCGGCACAGCGACTACTTGAGCCCGCTGTAGTTGACCGGCACGAACGCGTAGCCCTTGCCCTCGGCCCGCAGATGGCCGAGGCCCGGGAACGACAGGTGCGCCGAACCGATCAGATAGCCCTGCTTCGCCGCCTCGGCATACGCCTTCTTGCGCTGCACCGCCGCGGCCTTGCTGTCGGTGTCGAACTGGATCGTCACCGACGGGTTCGCGAATTGCACCGCCGCGACGTGCATCAGGTCGCCCCACAGCGCGAGCTTCTGACCCTGGCTCTCGACGAGGTAGGTGCTGTGCCCCGGGGTGTGGCCGTGCGCCGCGACGGCCTTGATGCCGGGCACGAGTTCGGTGTTGCCGTCGAAGGGCTTGAACTTGCCCGCCGTCACGTACGGGTTCAGCGAGGCCTGCGCCCCCTGGAAGAAGCCCTTCATCTCGGCCGGCGCCTTCTCGAGGTTCGCGGCACTGAGCCAGAAGTCGGCGTCGTGCTGGTCGGCGCGCACGATGGCGTTCGGGAAGGCCGGCTTGTCGCCCGCCATCAGCCCGCCGACGTGGTCGGCGTGCATGTGCGTGATGTAGATCTCGTCGACCTGCTCGGGCTGGTAGCCGGCCGCCTTCAGGTTGGCGAGCAGGTTGCCCAGCGTCGGCCCGAACAGGCTGGCCGCGCCGGTGTCGATCAGCACGAGCTTGCTGCCGGTGTTGATCAGGTAGCCGTTCACCGAGGTGTCGAGCGGCACCTTCAGGAAGTCGCGCTTGAGCGCCTTGTCGACCTGGCCCGGCGTCGTGTTGGTGAGCAGCTTGTCGACCGGCAGCGCGACGGTGCCGTCGGACAGCGCGGTGACCTCGAAGTCGCCGAGCATCACCCGGTAGTAGCCGGGGGCCTGCGTCTTGACCTGTGGCGCCGCCGCCTCGGCGATCGGGACCAGCAACGAGCTGCACGCCGCAGCGAACATGCCGAGACGAATCCAGCGACTGAATGCCATGTTGACTCTCCGTGATGTGGGACGCGCAGCATAGCGGCGCAACCCGATTCACGTCGAGCCCGTCCGGGTGTCCCTGTTCGTCACTGGGCCGCGGCCTGCAGCGTCTGCGTCAGCGCGCTGGTGTTCTTCAGCGCGCGCTTCAGATACTCGCCTATCGTCGGCATCGCACCCGCAATGCCTTCGCGCACCAGCTCGAGCGCCAGCTTGTCGTGACCGTTCTTCATCAGGCGCGCGAGTGGCGCTTCGTCGGCCGGCATCTTCGCGGCGATCAGGTTGACCACCGAGCCAAGCAACGCGCGCCGCAGATCGGCCAGCGGCAGCAGCGACGGCTCCTTGCGGCGGCCCTCGTCGCCGAACACGCCCTGCTGCGGTTTCAGCGCCGCAGCGAGTGGCGATTGCACGTCGGCCCCGTCGAGCATGCCGGCCACGACATCGGCCGCGGCGCCTGGGCCCCACAGCCGGTTGATGACCTGCTCGGCGGCGAAGCCGATCTGGATCAGCGGATCCCACGGGCACGGGTGCGGCTGCGGCAGCGCGAGCTCCATCATCTCGAAGTCGAAGCGCGCGAGTGCGGCGACGAGGAAGGGCCAGCAGTAGCGGCGCCCGCTCGGTGCAAGCCAGCGCACCGTGTTCAGGTAGTAGGCCTGGATCTTCTTGTACTCGGGCGTCGGCAACCCGCCGACATACAGGCCGTTGAACGGGTTGCCCAGGCTGTCGCTGCCGGCGCCCGAGCCGTTCAGGTTGATGTTGACGAAGTGGTGCCAGGTCGAGTCGCAGACGACGCGGCCGACATGGGCCGCGTCGCCGTCGTAGGCCGAGATGCCGCCGAAGCTGCGCGGCTTGACCGGCGGCTTGGTGCCGCTGGCGGTCGGCGCGCCGCTGACGACGAAACGCCCGGCCGACATCGAGACCGACACCACCTGCGCCGCGATGCGCGCGCCACCGCCCACCGGCGTCGGCCACTCCTCGATGCCGGCGAAGTTGCCGGCGGCCGGCGTCGGCGCCAGGCACTCGCTCTCGTGCGGGTGGTCGGGCATGCAGTCGACCGCGCCGGAGGGGTGGCGCAGCACCGGGTGCACGGCCCAGCTCGAGGCGACGAAGTCGTCGCCGCCGTTCGAGAAGAACACCGGGAAGGTGCGCTGCGGCACAGCGTTGGCCTGGTCGTTGAACTGCTTGATGTTGTCGATGCCGGCATCGAGCACGGTGTCGAGCCGGCTCGGCGACGACATCGGAATGCCGGACCAGTTGCGCATGCCGCGCACGCGCGGGATGTTCGCGCCCATGCCCTGGCCCAGCGTCTCATGGTCGCCGGTCGCGAAGACGCCGCCGCCGGCCTTCATGAAGTTGGCGATGACGGTCTGCTCGGCCGGCGTCAGCGGTGCAGCGCTGAAGCCGAACAGCCAGATCTGGTCGTAGTTGGCCGTCGTCACCGCGGTGGCCGCGGTGCTGAAGTTGAAGGCACCGGCAATCGTCGCGGAACCGCCGCCGCTGCGGTGCGCGGTGCTGACCGTGTGGCCGGCGCCCGTGACGATGGAGACGAACTCGGAGAGGCCGAAGAAGCCGGCGCCGAAGCCGAGCGAACCGTCGGTGACCATCAGGATCTTCTGTGGGCAGGGATGCAGGAAGAGGATTTCGGAGAAACGGTTTCCGACAAAGCGCGAGAGTTCGATGTTGGCGAATTTTTCGAGGTTGGGCATGGCGGCTCCTGGGTCGCGGATGTTGAGAGGCGCGATCGGCAGACCGCACAGCGTCTTGCGACGATGGGCCCAATTTAGGAAGCGCATGCCCGGGCTTGAATCCCTAGCAAAGCCGCTACAGCAGCGGTGCTAGGGAGGCGACAACGCGCACGCGGCACGTAGCGCGCGCGACCGCTGCGCAGCGATGTTCAGACGCCGGCCTTCGCCAGCACCACCACCGACACGCCGCGTGCCGGGGCCAATGCATCGGCGTTCTGGTACGAGTGCGCGAGGTTGCCGGGAAAGGCCAGCACATCGCCCTCGGCGAGCTCGTAGCGCTCGCCGGCCACCATCAGGTTGACGCGGCCGTCGAGGCAGGTGAAGAACTCGCGCGTGCCCGGCAGGTGCGGCGTGCCGCCCATCACCGCCCCGGGGGCGAAGTCCATCACCTCCATCATCTCGTCCGGCACCGGCTCGGGCACGAGCGCGCGGATCGACACGCCGCGGCCCTTCACGCGCGAGGCCACCTCGGCGGCCGGCCAGCGCCGCACCATCGCACGCGGCGACGCGAGCAGCTCGTCGATCGGCACGCCGAGCGCCGCGGCGACCTTCACGAGCACGACCAGCGATGGATTGCCGACGCCCGACTCGAGCGTCGCGATCGTCGAGCGCGGAACCGAGGCGGCCTTGGCCAGCGCGCCCTGGGTCAGCGCACGCGTGTGACGCAGGCTCGCGAGGTTGCGGGCGAGGTGCTGGGCTTCTGCGGGTGAATCGCTCATCGCCCGCATTGTGAGCGGGGCGCGTCCGCCGCATCAACCATGCGCCGCTTTGGCGGACACAGCGCTCGTGGCGCCACCGATGCACGCCTATCTTCGCTTCATCGACCAATCCACGAGGCTCACATGAACAGCACCTCTTCTCCACTGCGCGTCGCCGTCACCGGCGGGACCTCCGGCCTGGGCCTGGCACTGGTGCGCGCGCTGCACGCCCGCGGCGCACGGATCGCGTTCGTGGCGCGCGACGCGCAGCGCGTGCGGCGCGTCGCGGCCGAGCTGCCCGGCACGCACGGGATCAGCGGCGACATCGCGAGCAAGGACGACACGCACCGCATCGCGATGCAGATCACCGCGGCGCTCGGCGGGCTCGACGTGCTCGTCAACAACGCGTCCAGCCTCGGCCCGGTGCCGCTCGCGCTGCTTGCCGACACCGATTGCGAGGACCTCGAGGCCGCGCTCGCGACGAACCTCGTCGGGCCGTTCCGCCTGACCAAGGCGCTGCTCGGCGCGCTCGGGGCCGCCGCCCGCGAAGGACGCAGCGCGCGCGTCGTCAACATCACCAGCGACGCGGCCGTCAGCGCCTACGCGCACTGGGGCGCGTACGGCGCGAGCAAGGCGGGGCTGGCCCAGCTGAGCCATATCTGGGACGAGGAGCTGCGCGAGCACGGCGTGCGCGTGATGAACTTCGACCCGGGCGACATGGACACGCCGATGCATGCGTTGGCGCTGCCGGACGCCGACCCGGCGGCGTTGAAGCGGCCGGCCGATTCGGCGCGCGAGCTGCTGACCCTGCTGGAGCTGGCGTGATCGCCGCACGCACACCGACGCAGCGCCCGGCCGACGCGAAGCTGCTCGTGATCGAGGCGAACGGCGGGCTGCAGCACGCGCCGCGCCACCGGCTCGCCGACTTCCTGCGCGCTGGCGACGTGCTGATCGCGAACGACGCCGCGACGCTGCCGGCGAGCCTGAGCGGCATCCACCTCCGCAGTGCGGCGCCGATCGAGGTGCGTCTCGCAGGCCGCGCCTCGCTGGCCGCCGACGACGTGCACGAGTTCGTCGCCGTGGTGTTCGGCGCCGGCGACCATCGCACGCCGACCGAGCAGCGCGCGCTGCCGCCTGCACTGCGCGAGGGCGATGCGCTCGCGCTTGGGCCGCTGCACGCGCAGGTGCTGCGCACGCTGGATCACCCGCGCTTGATCGCGCTGCATTTCGACGGCACCCCCGACACGATCCGCGCCGCCATCGCGCGCCACGGCAAGCCGGTGCAGTACGCGCACCTGCCGGCGCCGCTGACGCTGTGGGACGTGTGGACGAGCGTGGCCGCGCGCCCGGTCGCGTTCGAGCCGCCCTCGGCCGGCTTCGTGCTCGACTGGGCGCTGCTGCACACGTTGCGCGAGCGCGGCATCGGCTTCGCGACGCTGACGCACGCGGCCGGCCTGTCGTCGACCGGCGACGCGGCGCTCGACGCGCGCCTGCCGTTCGACGAGGCGTACCACCTGCCCGCCGCGACGCTGGCGGCGATCGATCGTGCCCACGCGCACGGCGGCCGCGTCGTCGCGCTCGGCACGACCGTGACGCGCGCACTCGAACACGCGGCGTCGCGCGGCCTGAAGTCGGGCGACGATGTCGCCGATCAGCGCATCGGCGCGCACACGCGCCTGCAGATCGTCGACGCGATCATCAGCGGCACGCACGAACCCGGCACCTCGCACCGCGAACTGCTGCGCGCGTTCGCGAGCGACGCGCTGCTGTCACGCGCCGACGCCGAGCTCGCCGCGCATGGATACCTGACACATGAGTTCGGCGACTCGGTGCTGATTGCGGCTTGACGGGCCGAGCGCCGGGCCGCCATGGGCCACGAAGCGGCCCACTTCGTGGCCCTTGGCCGGCCCGTATCCCCTCGGGAGATCGGCGAACGTACTCGTTCGCCGAGGGGCTCCATCAGCCGCGTTCGAACTTGAAGACCGCAACGCTCGCGCGCAGGTTCGGCCAGCGCCGCACGGCCGCGCCGTTCTGGATGCCGAACGCGTCGAGGACGCGCAAGCCGTCCTTGCGCGCCAGCACCTCGAAATCGGCATAGGTGCCGACGCGGATGTTCGGCGTGTCGTACCACTGGTAGGGCAGCACCCGCGTCACCGGCATGCGCCCGGCCGCGACCTGAAGCCGGTTCGGCCAGTGCGCGAAGTTCGGGAAGCTGACGATGCCGATGCGGCCGACGCGCGCGGTCTCGCGCAGCATCTTCTCGGTGTGGCGCAGGTGCTGCAGCGTGTCGATCTGCAGCACCACGTCGAAGCTCTGGTCCTCGAACAACGCCAGGCCTTCCTCGAGGTTGAGCTGGACCACGTTGACGCCGCGCTGCGTGCAGGCCAGCACGTTCGCGTCGCTGATCTCGATGCCATAGCCGCTGCACTGGCGGTGGTCGCGCAGGTGCGCGAGGAACTCGCCGTTGCCACAGCCGAGATCGAGCACGCGCGAGCCCTTGGGCACCAATTCGGCGATGAGTTCCATGTCCTTGCGATCACTCACGCCAGCTCCTTCGCGATGTTGTCGAAGTACGCGCGCAGCACGCCGTGGTAACGCGGGTCGTCGAGCAGGAACGCATCGTGCCCGTGCGGCGCGTCGATCTCGGCGTAGCTCACGTCGCGCTTGTGGTCGACCAGCGCCTTGACGATCTCGCGCGAGCGGGCCGGGGCGAAGCGCCAGTCGGTCGTGAAGCTGACGAGCAGGAACTTGGCCCGCGCCGGCGCGAACGC
>Ga0307517_10007369_pt1 | contig 16050 bp, 13 predicted proteins | sample 23_EM_MG_FD_194515 | JGI IMG/M metagenome (GOLD analysis project Ga0307517, IMG submission 194515) | Populus trichocarpa ectomycorrhiza microbial communities from riparian zone in the Pacific Northwest, United States - 23_EM | ecosystem: Host-associated > Plants > Roots > Unclassified | place... | reverse complement strand
CACGACAGCAGCAAGTTCATACCAAGGATAATCCGACATCCACAACATCCACAACATCCACAACATCCTCTATATTCACAAGACTAGAATCTCCAAATCAACTATCAATATAAACAAACCCTCAACAGACATGGCGCAAAATATCAATATGCAGTACGTATTCTTGCCAAATGCCGGAGTGGTTGCGCCGGGAGAGACAGATCAACTCCTGCCTGGTGCGGCTCAAGGGGCAAAATGCATGCATCGCATCAACCCAGGCGGTCGAGCGATTAGCGATCATAAGCTAAACATGGTCTTCACACAAGTCCAGGCTCAAAAGAAAATGTAGACACAGTGGCGGAACTGTGCGAAGGATCTGATGATCGCAAGGGGCTTTGCACCAGCTGGGCGAATGGCCAAAGATTTCTCTCACGCCGACTTCCTGCCAATATACACAGGCAGGAGGACCGTGTGTCCTGCCTGCGATCTCAGCTTCTCCGCAGTGGCAGCCAATCATATGCATCGTTTAGAGGATATTGCGGAGTCAGTCGTGGAACTGGTTAAGGACAGTTGCCGGAAGTTGAATGACACAAATAACAAAGGCAAAATGGTAGTGCCAAATCCCGCAATCCCCCCTAGGCAGGTGGTCGTGCACACATTGTTACTACCGCCAGGGGCCCCAAATCAGTGGAGGGCTGCGACAACTATAGAGAACCCAGGTCAACTTCCTGCAAATCATCCCCCAGCCCACGTCCCTGCATGAGGACAACTTGGACAGGCTCCTCCTGGTGTGGCAGGTCCAAATGTACCTGCTGCACAGGTCAACGTCCCAGCTGTCGGACAACTTGGACAAGCTCCTCCGTGTGCCGCTGGTCCAAACGTACCTGCTGTACAAGTCAACGTCCCTGCTGCCGGACAACGTGGACAGGCTCTTCCGGGTGCGGCTGGTCCAAACGTCCCTGCTGCGGGACAGCTCGGACAGGCTCCACCGGGTGCGGCTGGTCTAAATGTACTGGCTGCACAAGTCAACGTCCCTGCTGCCGGACAACTCGAACAGGCTCCTCCGGGGGCGGCTGGTCCAAAGGTCCGTGCTACCTGACAACTTGGACAGCCACCCCCGGGTGCAGCTTGTCCAAACGTACCAGCTGCACAAGTCAACGTTCCTTCTGCCGGACAACTTGGACAGGCTTCTCCGGGTGCGGCTGGTCCAAACATCCCTACTGACGGCCAACTCGGACGAGCCCCTCCGGGTGGGGCTGGTCCAAACGTACCGGCTGCACAAGTCAACATCGCTGCTGCCGGACAACTCGGACAGGCTCCTCCCGGTGCGGCTGGTTTAAACGTAACTGCTGCACAAGTTAACGTCCCTGCTGCCGGACAGCTCGGACAGGTCCGCCTGGGTGATGTTCCTGCGGCGGGTCCGGATGTACCTGTTGAATCTGGGAATAATCCTGGGCACCCACAAATGGTACGTGATTCGGGTTCACCGGATAATGACCCTTTGCCGGCGCAAATGTTACCTGATCCACCGCATAATGGCCCTGCTGCAGTCCAAAACCAACCTATTGCCCCTGGTTTTGCCCGGCACTCACCCGTAGGCCCACAGGTTAGTCACTTCCTAAACTATCAGCCTGTTTCAGGTTTTTACTTACTGACATATAAGATACAGATTGGAGCGGTGTACTTGGTCGTCCGCGCGCCGTGCGTATCGTTTATGTCCTGCCATCGTGACGTGGTCTGGCACCCTCCCAGTTTGAAAGGAATAAGGTAAACGTCGCCCCAAACTATAACTTACTCCATTGGCATCCCCCTCATGTCAAAGGGGTAGTGTTCGCCGGGTTGGATTCCTATGACATCCTTGCAATCTCAGCTATGATTTACAGATCCGTACCTCACCACCGAATCCGCTACATACTTGGTGTTATTGGCGAAGGGCGTAGAAGGTTACGTAGGTCTCCTATGCGAGAGTTGGATAGCATGGATTATGTCTTCATCGACTGCTATGAAACCGTAAGAGCTTGCCTCCTTTTAAATCCTGTGCTTGACAACCCCCTGGATCTCATGGTGTACTGTTAGCGTGAGCAGGGTTCACAGTGGCAAGACACCCCGGGGCTGAGGAGAGTCGACTATCTCAATCCAAATGACCTCCGAAACAGGGCCAGTGATCCGGCACCATGTATAGGCCGGATGTATTCCCGGGAATTATTCGATGACAGACCTGCTGGTCGGAAGCAGCGTGATATGGAAGACGCGGGTGAGCATGATACCTCTCATTTATCCGAGTCGTCCTCGGCCCTCTCAGACTCTGCACATGGAAGTGAGATCCTCTTTACAATATTGCCACTTCCGCCTGTAGGACACGCTAAACGGCCGGCGAATCGTATCCCCCTTCTTGCCAAATCGTTGAGCGAGCAGAATCAACAGCTACCATTAGACGTCCTCCATCACCCGGCTCAAGGCGAAGATGACCCCATGCACGCTATACAGCTCAATGAGGATAATCGTACGGCGGATACGACCAAAAAACGCTGTTTGAATTACCTTATCAAGGTGTATCGAAGATCCGAGGAGAGGCGCAAACATCGTGCTTGTTTCGACGGCGCGAGCACAGAGGACAATAAGTCTAAGACAGTGCGTACGGGTGCTGGTCAGGAGAACTTGACAGGAGAACTGATGGATTCGGTGGCGCGCCGACTCTCGGCAATGTGTACCTAGATGAGCCGTGGATTAGTTGTCTGGGCTGTCATTTCAAAGGGTCATTGATTGTTTCCTTTCCTTTCTTTCGTTTGATCATTGTGTGTGTGGCTCAAAGCGATGTTTAATCTCGTTCCTTCTAGATCATGTGCCCGTCCCGTATACGTGCAGAATGTGATGTTCCGGTAAACAGTCAGCGTTTGTGCGCCAAGACTTGTGCCATTGATGATGCGGCTCTTATTGCGGCTCAAACCCTTGTGTGATTGTCAGGGGGGAGTATCATGCCGATTGACGACACACCACATCGTACCCCATAGCGCTATCACAGAACGAACCTCATACACACAAACGCCTGGCGAAATTCCGACAGTCCGACATGCCCACAGCGCTGCACATGTGGTTGTCTACGCACAGTATAACAAGGCCACCTACTGCCCATCCTTCCCCTCTACACCATCCGTCTAGCTTCACTTCCACACTGGCACATCTTCTCCCCTCGTCCGTATATCAAATGGCTCCATTGAGAAAAACGCATGCCTCGGGGGAATGGTCAAAGTAAGGACTATCTCTTCTTCAATTTAGGAGCGCATTACCTTAAGGTTTCTGTTATTCCCAGACGCCAAACAATCCAGCCCTCGGGGGTTGATGCCACCAGGGCAAAACGCCGAAAAAGCCATCCTCGTGCGGCTGCCATTGCCGGTGAGGTGTCAAGGATGTAAGAAATCTTCTCCATTTAGCATGATTACACATTCCAGAACATCCAGATATGATCCAACTTTTTAACATCAATAGTCGTTTCATTGACGTCCGGCGCAAGCCCACCCTTTGAGCCAGGTGTGAAGGATTGGAGGTGAGGGTCAAACATACTACGCATATGTCAGAAATTTGTGACCTAACCCCCGCTGGAATCAGGGGGCGCTATGGTGATAAATCCTACGCTAAAAGCTGGTGTAGGTTTCTGAATGCTCGCGAGCCTACAGCTGGGTACAAGGGATGGCGCGAGCAAGTCAAAGTATTCATCACAGTGCTCGGGTAGAACCCTACGAGTCTGACTGGCACCCAAATGGACTCGGTACTCAGTTTCGCATGCTCCCTCACGCTTGTAAAAGACCGAATTAAATTAATCATAACAAACCAGCGCCCTGAAGACGTCGAAGGTCAAATAAGAGTGTTGGTTAGGGATGCAGCCAAGAACCTTCAGGCAACGAATAATCGTCTCCGTTCGGAACGGGCAGAGGATCCAATAGAAGCAGAAGTCTGTGATGTTCAGAGTAAGTGTTCACCCCTATTTACATTATGTGATTCTACGACTAGTACTTACAGTTTTTCCAGTGGCCCAATACGATTGGGCCTCTCCGTACTGCCAAAGCCCAATCAGGATCCATATTATTCAACAAACAGGTGCAACGAAAGCCGGGGACGCCTTCTTGCACTACCCCTGGTATGACGAAGACTCAGGCGGAGAGATTGCGTGGGGAGTCTTAGCATCGCCGAACTTGCAATCCCTACTCGGCGTGCTCAAGCGACAACATGTGGAGGACCCCATCCAATATCCCCGATATCTCATCGGAGCCACAGGGCAAGGAGCCATCGGGTTACGCCGGCGACCGTCGGATCCCCTCCCCCTCTCGGAGCTCATATTTTTATATACAGACAATGACATCCGGGTGTGGCTGCTCGCTAAACCTGGCAAAGATCCTCTTGATCTCCTGATACTGGATTCACGCCATGATCAGGGAGAGGTGTAACAATCCTATTGTTGAGCACGTATGCAACAGGCAACGACCGTCGTTTCTTGCGTAAGCGAGTCTCGCTTTTCTGCACCAAGGCGTAGGAATGTACGATCTCTTCAGATAGTACGGAACTGGCTTGCTTGTCTTGGTTATTCCGTGAGAGGTACTATCTCTTCAGATAGTAAGATGGGTGGATTGTCGTGCTTGGTAGAACTATCACAATAGTCCTATGTTCGGGCGACCTGTCGAGACTATCACAATAGTGTCCAGGTTCTTAGAGCGTAGGCTCTCGTAGAGGAGGAGTGTATGTAAAGAGAGTAAAGCGTGATCGTATTGCAATATCTTAAGTATAGAAAAGTACTTAGATGGTTGCGTGAAGATCCTATCTCTTGGTCGGTTTTTTTTCTTTTTTTTTTTTTTTTTTGTAATCATGCGTTCATTGTTTTAAGGTACAAAAAGCCTCATGCAGCGCTAGCTATGGAGACAACAAAACCTATAAATCAAAAACATAAACAAAAGAAAGTCACGGCACCAGTAAATATCCACTATCGTGCAGGTTTCTCCTCCGCCGGGCCAACGGCCTCATATAATAAGGAAAGCACAACTAACAACTCAGTCGTCTGGTAAGGAAAGCCTACATAAGCCAAAGGAAAGAAACCCAAAGACCCTAAACCTCAGCCAACGAAAAAACACGAAAAACCGGGGGGTGCACCCTGGGGGGTGAGAGAGAGAACGGGGGGGAAGAAGGGGGAGTGGTGGGTGGGAACATCGTAGGGGGAAATCCCGTGGAGGTGACGCCTATGAAGGTGGCGAGCCTTTTGAGTAGCGGGAGGGATGACCAGAGTGGGGCTTCGGGGCCGACATCAGTGACGCCGTGGAGGAGGCGCGATCTGCTGTGTTGTCTCGAAGGGCAGGATAGGACGGCGTGCTCGAAGGTTTCAGGTTCCAAGCCGCAGCGGGGGCAGGAGGTATCGGCGTCGGGGGACCTCCAGGTTGGATGGGCGGCCAGGTAGCTTTTCCCGGCTCTCATCTGGTGGATTCTCCCGGCAACGAACTTACCCAAGCCCATGAACGGCCTCGGGTGTAGCGCGGGAGGGTGCAGGTAGTACCCCGGGGTCGGGAAAAGGGAGGCCCACTCCGCGAGGAGTGTCTCCCTTACCCTCTTCTTCAGGGCGGAGTAGGTGCTGTCCATCAGGGACTGGGGCGGGAGGATGGGGGTGGGGCACACGAGGTGGGAGTTGATCATAGGCATCTTGGACAGCCCGAGGGTGAAAGGTATCGTCCGGTGAGCCACCGCGTCAATGGGCAGGTGGTTCCTTATCGGCGGGACAGGCCGGGGTGATTTCCAGTGTAGGGGGAGGTAGACGGATGACAGGCCCCTTGTTATGGCCCATGAGGAGTCAGGCGCCCGGTGCGCCAAGAGCAAAGGAAATCAAGGGTGAAGTCGGGCGGTTGCCGGGTTCACGCTAGGAGGGGAGCAGACCAGCCTGAGCGCCGCCAGCCTCTGCCGGTGGCTGATCAGGAGGGAGACGGGGGGGAGGCAGGACTCCACCGAGAGTATCCCCGTGGGCGTCGCCGAGAAGCAGTTTGTGGTCCATCTCTGGACGTTTCGCCAGAATGTATCGAGGCGGTTTGTCGTACCTACGCTAGGTGTAAACAGATCTGCGCCGTAAAGGAGGATGGGGGCGATCAGTGATGTTGCCAGCCTGTGGCATAGGTAGGGGGGGAGGCCCGCGCCGGGCGGGCTGAGGCGGCGAATGAGGGCGAATGCCCCCTGGGCGCGGGCCAGGCGGCGTGAGAAGTGCGCAGCGGGGTCAAGTGCCGGAGTGAACCAATACCCGAGCCACCGAACGGCGTTGCCCGGGTGAAACAATTCTCCCTTGATCTGAATGGGTGAGGTGCACTTTGGTGAGCGCCTTTGGCTGGGGGTTCTCCAGTGTATCAGTTCTGTTTTCGCGACCGAGAAGGAGACGCCCAAGCGGGCCGCCTTTCTTTCAAGCCTGTCGAATAAGTCCTGGAGTCTGCGAATGTTGCCACGGTAGGAAAGTGAGGCCACTGTGAGGGCGAAGTCGTCCACATACGAGATCATCAGACCCCGAGGGATCCCAAAATGTAGTGGCGCAACGTAGAGAAGGAAGAGAAGCGGGGAGATCGGGGAGCCTTGTGGGGCGCCAACGTTTACAGGGGCTGGGGTCCCTGGCGCCCCTTGAAAAACTAGGGTGCAGCTTCGTTCACCCAAGAAGGACGAAACCCAGGAAACCAGGTAGGGGGGAATCCCGCCTTCCCTCAGGATGCGGGCTAGGGTTTTATTGTCGACGTTGTCGAATCCTGCTTTTATATCCAGAAACAGGGAGGAGACTTTGAGGCGGGGCCTCTGCAGGGTTCTAACGTCGTTGGTTAGGGTAAGGCACGCGTCGTAGGTGCTGAGCCCAGGGAGCGATCCGCATTGGTTGGGGTGCAGCAGCCCTCTGATCCGGGCTGCCGCAAGTAGGCGGGCTGCTATGATCCTCTCGAGGATCTTTGAGATCGTGCGGATCAGGACTATTATCCTGAATGATGAGGGTGACTCGTAGGAGGATTTTCCTGGTTTGTCGAGTACCACGCCATTTGAGCCTTTCAGCGACGCGGGATGGTATCCCAGCAGGACCAGCGGGGCAAGTACATGGAGGAGGATGGAGGGGTTGACTTTGTTGACCTGTTTCCAGATAGAGTAGGGTATCCCGTCCGGGCCCGGGGCCGAGGTCGGGGAGCACTTGGAGAGAGCCGCGGCTATCTCGTCTGTCGTTAGGGGGGGTGCTGACCTGTCTGGTCTAAGCCTGGGTGGTGGGGAGAAGGGTTCCTTGGGGGGGAAGAAGTGGTCCAACAGGACTCTGTTCATCTCTAGTGGGGTCTCGGCCCCTGGCAGGGAGGGGAAACGTGGTTGGGCGCGCCCATAGGCGAATCTCTTAGCCGTCCAAAGGCTCTGGGGGGTGGCCGTCAACAAAAAAGAGGACCAGTGTTTGTTTTTAGCGGCCTTGATCGCCTTAAAGTACCCCCTCTTGGAGGTGCCGGCGACTTCCCTCATGTGTGGCGTGTCGTGCTCCTTGGCCGTTCTTGCTGCCTTGTGGTATTCGCGACGGAGGATGGTCAGGTGGGGGGTCCACCAAGGACCTATCTCTTGGTCGGAACCAAGCTCCTTTTATAGGCATCTTCCCACAACCCTAACCCTGGTGACTCGTCACCATCGTATAACATAGCCCCCATGACTCATAATTAGTCAGGGTGCGAAATCCATCAGCTGATTCTTACAAATCAACTGCGCACATCCTTTTCACTCGATCCAAACCAATAAACCCGATCATACGCTCGAATGAGTCGTATGGGTGAAACCCATGACTCGTAATCTGAGTCATGTGCGAAATCATTACATCGTATGACGTCACCATCGTGACGTCATGAAACCATTAACTAATCATAATCAACCAATGACTCGCAAGTGCGTAGTCATGTGAAAGCTATGAGTCAAATGACGTCATAGTGCAAAACCCCAACATACCTTATGACTAATAAGTATTAGTCATGTGAAATCTACCTTGCTTAGTCACGATTTGTGACACGATCGGACGATTCTTTTTGTCCTAGTACTATACTTGGGGGTAAGCAAAAGTCGGGCGCACTTCTGAAATGGGTAGCTGATTTCTATAAAGACTATAACAACTGGGGAAATGTGAGTCATATGCTATGATAACGGCTGGAGAGGAACAAAAATCAGGCGTACTTCTGTTCTAGGGAAGGTAGCAAGTGATATCTCATAATCACGGTCGTTCGGGTACCATGATCATGGTCACTCAAGTGGAAATATTAAATGTATTTTGCATACTACTGGATACACTTAAAACTAATAAGCCGTTGGGCCTCCCTCAGCATCAATCACAGCTTGTTGCCGCTGTGGCATACTATGAATTAACCGCTCCAGCCTGTCACCAGGTATACCTTGCCATACCGTGTTTAAAGGATGAATCAATGCCAGATATCCCCAATCCGGCCCCAGGATTCCCCCAGTTCCATCTCCATATCCAGCCAAAGTGCCTCTATGAGGTTCAACTCCGGGAACTGGGCGGGCCAAGGGGAGATGCTCCATCTCATTCAACTGTCAGTAGTGTTTGGCAAACCCTTTATTGCCCGGTGCCTCACCCTCCATAACCGCTACCTACCCATAAACCTCGCAGCATTGGTGCCAGAATGGAATAAGATGGGATTCTATCAAATTTTGCATATATAGTGCAGAATCCAGCATATCTTTTCTGGGAATACTGACCAGGTCAGACTTGACTGTACCACACAATACACCCCACACCATCCATGACAGGGGTCCTGACTCGTATGTGATGTCGATACAGTCTGAGTGGTACTTTTCGGAGGCTTTTCGTGTTACCCAAGGCTGATGAGCAATGCCAGCGGTGGAAAGAGTTGACTTGTCAGTCCACAGTACCCTAAGCCAATCCTTATAGGTCCAGTCTAACCGTCCTTGACACCAGGCTACCCTGATTGGCTGATTGGCAGGTCGAATAGCAAATCTTCGCTGAGGCATACGCCGATTGTATTCCATTGATTCCATTATTCTTTTAACAGTAATTGGACTGCAGGCATTGTTCATTTCAATGCAGATTGTGTCCCAACTTAGTTTTCGTGTTCCTGAATCCTAGGTAATGAACACTTCCAACTACGCTTTCTCGGCATCATCGAATATAGGGCAGCGACTTGTTCGGTAACAATTGGATGAGCTTCCAGTTTCCTCTGTCCACTAATAAATCTTTAAAGTCACGGTTAGCTTTATTCTCTCCAGTTTTTTGTCTTTATTTACCTTTTAGTATGTTCATCTATCAATATTCAAATGGGGTCCTATCCTTGTCCAGCCACAGCCGGCATGATCTCTTAAGGTAATCACCTTCATTCGTTCGTCCCGAGTGGTTTCACGATACCGGACTCCATTCGGCGGTTGCTCACGCGTACCCGTCTGCTACATGGCTGCATATGACCATGTTTGTGGATAATACGGTGAGTTCTTGGAGCTTCAGAGTGGTTACTACAAGTTACCGGTAAGAAGCACTTGAATAGAGGGATTAAAAATTTGTATGGAGGGCTGTCTGTGCGGGTCTAAGTCCCCTTACAAAATTCTGGCGCACAGACAATCGGCCATACAAAAATTTAATCCCTGTGTTCAGGTTGTTCTTACCAGTACAAGGGACAGGCATAAAAAAGTGGTACGATGCAGGGGTGGGGTGAGTTGATTTTGAACACAATTCTGGTATGCTGCAACCAAATCACACTCAGCCAGAAAATATGTTGAGATGGTAAAGTACATCTTAAACCCTCTCCTTTACCATACAGTTACCAAATCCAAGGGGTAAGTATTTTGAACCAACACCCCTGTGTGTAAGAAAATAAATGAGTAAGGATGACAGAGCAGAGTAGCCTCTATATATAGATCCAAAAAGAATATTGATTTCTTCAATAAGCCACTGGGCTTTAAAGCACACTTATCATAAGACCAGCATTAAACATGGTCCCAGTTTAGAGGTTCAGGTGCCCTCTTGGCGGACACCTCTTGGGGTTTGATTTGATAGTAAATGTGTTAAAGTAGAGGCCATCTTCATCACTCATACATAATTTCCTTTATCAGTTGCATAGCATGGGAAGAAACATGGATTCTCATAAAGTTTCCCTTCTCAAGTGTACCACTACTTCTGAGACATTAGTTATGCACCGTACCACTTTTTTATGCCTGTCCCTTGTAACTTGTACCATGCCAAATTACATGCGTGGGGGCTTGTGGCACCACGCCCGAAATACCCTTGACCCCTAGTACATGTACATAGTGGGTGGCGGGTGTCACTCGGCTTCTGCACAAGTTTCGCTGATCGTTGGGGGCTTCAACGATGGGGATTCCGGTGCTTTTCTTCTCCCTCCTCGGAATTGGTATGATAGCTTATCTATCGTACATAACATACCTCCCCTTTTCATCCTTCCCAGATGACAGATAATGGCAGACGCTTGTGCGGGCAGGTGGTAGAATATGAACGAATAACCTACCTCACGTTTGACAGCACCAACACCAAGTTATCATTTCCAACGTTATTTGGTCATCTAAGTGTTCCTATGATACAGTACAGTGCAATGCTGCTCCGAGGTCTAATCGTAACATAGTTTCAGCAGTCGTCAAGCCATGTATGAAAAAAGTGAAAGTTGGAGAAACGAACAAGAAGCAAAGAGCCAGTCATCAACCATACCGGTAGTCGAATATCGTCAAACAAGTAAAGCTCAAGACATACTCCCCCCACTCCTATTCTGCCCTACTAGTCCCGCCATCTCTAGCAATGCCTATTGAAAAGAAAGGGGAAAAAAGTTAATAAACCACCCAGTTAGTAATAACGACAAGTAAAACCCACCCTATCCACCTCAGGATCCTTCCCAAGCGTAATCTGCCTGCGCAGCAGCGCTTCCCGCTCCTCCCACGCCCATGCCTTCCTCTGTGCCTCGGCCTCGCTATTCCCGCCACAGCCCCACACCTCAATCTCCTCTATTTCGAAAACGTCCCGGGAGTAGTAATCTGCGTCCCCAGTGCCATGGTAGGCGCCGCCGTTCCCGGTGTTCTGAAAAACACCGTACTCGAGTGAGTGGTCGAATGTCAATGACACGGGGCCGAGATTGAGAAAGCCTTGGTTGTGGTGGTGGTGATTTTTGAGCCTCTGCATTGGCGAGCCGAAGCCTATACCATCGTCTTTATTAAAGTAAGCGTACTCCGCGGAAGCCCCAGACGCGTGGAACACCTCGTGCATAGGCTCCAGCTGAAAGAGCAGAGACTGAGCGTCGCCGAAGCAGTCTATCTTTTCGTCAGCGAGTGCGGCATGACACGGAGAACCTATGGTTGGATTTGTCAAACCTTTGTGCGAAAGCTTCCACGGGACGTTCAGGAACGCGCCGAAGACTAACCTTCCAGTATGCTGGGTGTCCGAAGGTGGGGGGTATTTCTTCGCCGGTATGCGGTCCAGGAAGGCTTGCTGCGCGTGGATTTCTGCGGGGAAGGGGATGCGCGTGCCTGAGACTAGGAGGAGGGTCGGAGCGGCCCATTTTAGCACTTTGGTCTCGAAGGAGCCCATGCTAAAGCCTGCCTCTGAGCCGGCGTAAAGGAGCCGGAGCCGGCGCCAGAGGTGGGTGCCCGGGATGAAGAAGGAGAGTTGGCTGAGGAGATTGAGGTCCATTATTTGGCCATTGGTGGAGAGGAGTGGTATTGGTGGCTCGGGGTTGTTTGAGGGGGTGGATGCGGACATGTCGACTTTTTTGCTAAAGAGCAGGTGTTCGAAGAGGGGTCCTAGGGGGGTGAACATGGTTGGCTATGCGGGTTAGATTTCGTAACTTGGATAATTCGAGGGAATCAAACCAGTGCTTTCTTGATCCTCGGTTTAAAGTCTCTGTATAGCACCCCTTTCCCATCTTTGCACCTAAACCCTCTAAGAATACACTCCGCAGCACCACGCACTCCTACGAGAGCATCAGGGGTAAGTCTGTCTGCGAACTGTGCTATAGGTTGGTTAGGCTCCAACGGAGCAATTACTAGCAAAAAAACAATCAACTTCCTCAAGTTATCTAACGGGATACGTGCATGGTGAATGTTCGACTTCTCAGTATGCCCAAAAACTTCAATTGCGTCCAGAGCGTCCAAAGCCGCAAGCGACAAGTCATCCTCCTCCTCTTCGCCCCCTTCGTCTTCCAGCGAAAAGTCCACACTCACTGCCTCCCCTTTCCCCTCCTCCGCCCTACAATCACCCTCCCCCTCTTGCCGAACCCCTCGATCATAAACTGCCAAAGACCTAAACAACAACCTCAAGGAATCCGGCTTCCTCCGCTGAATCACACTCTGGTACCTTCCCGTAAGAATAACCACAACCTTAACCAGCGCCTCAAAGTCCAATACCACCGGGGCAAGACTCGGAAAGGGAAAGGCCCCGATATATGACACCGCGCGGAACAGTATCGCCCCCACCTCCAAGCAGTCCGGGATCGCCAGGAACTTAACTAGTGTATCCTCGCTCCAGTACAGGAGCCTCTCGCGGCCAGTCTCAGACTTATACACGTCCGCTAGCGTACGGAAGTTGTCCTTGAATGAGTAGAGCTCTACGCCGTTGAAGCTCTGGTCTGCGAAGCGCTCCGCGAGGCAGTGGGAGAGTTCCTCTGCTGGTTGGACGGCTTGAGTCAGTCGCAGTGGCTAGGTAACAATAGGAATTGTAATTAGACTTTGGGAAAATGGGCGGGCTAGACAAACCGGAAGTTTGAGGGCGCTGTTTGGAAGAATGTGTTTGGCCCATTTTGGTTTATATTTCTGCGAGTAGAGTGGTTGGCAAGCCGTTCTGAAAAACGTGTTGGTGGGGAGTGTCAATGAAGTCATTGGTGGTCTGACACTTGGGCTTGGGCTTCTGAGGATCTACTCGAGCACACTCGTAATCGTACCCTGTAGCAGGAGCCTAACCCTAACCCACCACAATCGCATGCAGGTTCTTGACGGGTTATCACTCCCTTACGGAGGTACGAGTACAGGCCTAAGTTTTGTATGTTCCACAAGCGAGGTTTGCTGCCCTTATCCCCTGTGGAACATACAAAACTCAGGAGCTGTACCTCCGTAATCTTACAGTACTCGAGTATGCTCGAGTGCTTAACTTATATTGTATGAAGGACAGATATCTTCTAGGATCTAACCAGCCATCCCTCCGAAATCTTCTACCGTAGCTATGGAAAAATAGAAATGACAACACAAAAATATCTATCTATTAATATAAACCAACGCCGTCCACCTTTTCCGCAATAGGTGTCATGAACTTTTTATACACAGCATTCTCGGTCTCGTCGACGAAGGGGTATTTGAGATTGACGAGGAAGGCTTCCAAGTCCTCACGTTTACCTGTTGGGACCTGAATGCCCGCGAGGACCTTTCCGATATCTGTTTGAAAAACTGTATCAGTAGGCAGTCCTTACGAAGGATCCGGGGGGGGATACCTCCACCCTGGTTCCTGTAATGGAAGAGGGAGATATTGAAGTCGGGATGTAAAGACTTCAGAAACTTCTCAAGAGCACCGGGGCGCTCAGGGAACTCTGCAATCAATCGTTAGCCTGATCCAATATCAACCCAGAATCACCACAAACTCACCAAACCTATATATCCTCTCTTTGGAATCACACCCATGAGGCAATCTCCCGCCAATAAGATAACGAACATGCGACTTCGCCATTTCGTTATCACTAATATCTTCGGCATAACAACCCCTATCCCTAAGAAGGGTCAAAATTCTGGGAATCTCGGAAGCACGATCATGAACAATAATAGACATGAAAATAGACGCCGATTTAGAGTCTCCAAAACGGTAGGAGAATTCAGTTACCGGCCGAGGAAGGACGCACTGCATCATCTCGAGAAAGGATTTCGGCTTCTCAGGGATCACAATGGATAGCAAAACCTCCTTGCCTTCCCCAAGCCTGGCTCTCTCGGCCACGAAGCGAAGGCGATCAAAGTCCATATTGGCCCCAGACAAAATAGCACAAAACGTGTCCTTCTCGTCAGCCGGGCGGTTAATAGCCACATATTTCTTCAATCCGGCCAATGCAAGAGCGCCAGCCGGCTCGACAATGGAGCGGGTATCTTTACGCTGTTAGAAACGTGACCTGCCCAGACTCAAGTGCGCAACTCTTACCAACAAACACATCTTTAATAGCAGCGCAAATCTCATCAGTAGATATCTCAATGATCTCATCGACACACTCCTTGCAAATCTTAAAGGTCTCCTTCCCCACAACTTTCACAGCGGCCCCATCTGCAAACAACCCCACCTCTTCCAAAGTAATCCTCTGGCCAGCTTTCAGCGAGGCCACCATAGCGTTTGCATCATGAGTCTCAACCCCAATCACCTTAACATGCGGTGCCAACCTCTTAATATAAACGCCCACACCAGCGATAAGTCCGCCACCACCAACACAGCAGAAAACAGCCTTAAGGTTCTCCAGATTGCATTGGCGCAGTAATTCCATGCCGATAGTTCCCTGTCCAGCGATCACGTACGGATCGTCAAACGGCGCAATATTGGTGAGTCCGTACTTAACTTCCAAGCTCTTACAGTGTGCTTTAGCAGCGTCAAAATCGGTACCGTAAAGCACTATGTTTGAACCCAGCCTACTCACATTCTGGTGCTTAATGTCTGGCGTCGCGGTAGGCATGACTATGGTTGCGGGAATGCCGAGGTGTTTAGCAGCGTAGGCAACACCTTGGGCGTGGTTTCCTATAGTCGAGCGTTGTGATTAGCCACCGTTGATAGAAATACGCGGAAGAGAGGAATTGGCAAACCAGCGGAGCAAGCAATAACACCCTTCCACCTCTCCTCGGCCGGTAAGTGAGCCATCTTATTATACGCCCCGCGAAGCTTGAAGCTAAACACGGGCTGCAAATCCTCCCTCTTGAGAATAACCCTACACCCCAGCGCAGTACTAGTATTCACAGCAGGAGTGACGGGAGTCTCCTTGACAACATCGTAAACCCTCGAGGTAAGAATCAAACGTAGGTACTATTTTCAAACGCCACATCTTAGCCCAAATTCAAACACACGAAACAGGAAAAAAACAAACAAACAGGGGGGGGGGCAAGCAATTGACTCACATCTGGACTCCCATCTTCATGCTTAAAAACCGAAGGAACAGAGGAAACAGGACTACTTGTTCCACTTCCCCCTCCAGGGACGTTGGAAGAGTACTCTGTCAGCGCATTCGCGGTAAGGCAATTAGAAGAAGTTTCCATTGCTGGTGAAGAAAAGTATAACAACAGCAGCAAGAATCCCCCTAAAAAAGAACAGGTTGGTGGGGGGGGGGGGAGAGGGGGTGGGAAGGTTTGTCTTGGTTGTTGGTGGTGGTGGGGGAGGGCCTACGGTATCTACCTATCGATAGCGTTAGGGTAGAGATTGCGTGTGTGGGTGGGAGATCAACGGAGAGAAGAAAGAGGAAAGAGAGAGCAAGACCCTTAGACCTTCAAGTTGACGAGAGGCTCAGGATCCCAATCCCTTCCGATCCACCATAGCCCGTCCTCATCCAGCTCTTTCTCTCAGCAAAAACTAAGTAACCCTTAATATTTCTATGATAATATTATTATTATGATATGATACAACGCCTGTAGTTACCCAGTCAGTGAATGAGAGCGTGTAGTCAGTTTAAGCTGCATAAACGCAGTACTGAGTACATATACGGTAATGGCCTTGGCGTCGTCGTCGTCGTTTAAACTTAAAGACAGCTCTTTCAATCAATCCAATAATCCAGAGCCTAAATACCATCCCGGCACTACTATCATACCTCACCTCATCCCAACTCCAACCACTCACCACTCACCCATCTTTACTCACAACCTCATAAAAAAATGTCCCCCCGCCCACTCCCTTCTTCACTCGACGGCGATGCGTAGGTCATCCCACCAATCCCACTACCCCTCACTGCCAACCCCCCCCCCCCACTATTACCTACACTACAGTACCTAACTCCAAAACCGCCACCTAAAAGCAACTTCTATGAGGAATCCCGCCTCTCAAAGTTCACCCGTCGCCTGAAAGAGGAGCCCCTAATCCCCATAGGTCCCCCC
>Ga0307517_10007368_pt1 | contig 16052 bp, 17 predicted proteins | sample 23_EM_MG_FD_194515 | JGI IMG/M metagenome (GOLD analysis project Ga0307517, IMG submission 194515) | Populus trichocarpa ectomycorrhiza microbial communities from riparian zone in the Pacific Northwest, United States - 23_EM | ecosystem: Host-associated > Plants > Roots > Unclassified | place... | reverse complement strand
ATAAAATTTATTATTCATATACTTGAAAAGGCAACTGAAAGAGAGAAAAAGAGAACCAGAGACAACCAAAGATTGATCTTTGAGTGACCTAGGATGCTCCCAGGATGTCCTAGAACGTCCTAAAGAAGTCAACATTTTTGACCTTGCTCTGGGAGCGCTCCCAGAGCAACTTGTGTAGCTTTGAATTCTTGATGTCTTTATGTCTCTAACACGCTTTAGGACATCCTAGGACATCCCAGGGCATCCCAAGGACAAAGTGCATTTTCCTGATGCTAACTACCTATATTATATTAAAAGGTCAATGAACAAGCTTTCAACAAAGTAGAAAATATAAAATGGATAATCTGTGGATTATCCATATCTGGATATAAGTACATTCTCAACTGGTCGTCATCAAGTAAATCACATGCAACACAATATGAGCTCACAAACATTCAAGGCATGTATAGCAATTAGTTCATTGGCTATTTCCCAAGTTTTTGGACATTACAGTAATAGTGGGGGTGAAGATTTGAAATTGAATGAATATATAATAAATTTGTACTATATGTCTATTTTTTCAAAAACTAGAACTCCAATATTTGTAATTAGCATATAAATTAATTCCCCTCTTCAAAAGCTTCCTAATGCACCCAGATTCAAGCAAAATGGATAAGAATGAACAGATATCTGGACTGTGCTGATCTGAATTATATCCAAACCATGTTTGGTAAAATCTGTGGTTCAGTTATGGATTGGGTCCAGATCTATCCATGTTAGTCCCTAGGCAGAGGACAAGGGAGCTGTGACATGGCAGAGAACTGGCATGTAAAGCAGTCTTGGTGTTGGGTTGGGCAGTCAGACAACTGTGGGTATGGAAGTGCCAGTGCATATGGTCAAGAGATTCAATGTCAGTGTGGCTGCCAGCATAGGCAGCTGTGACGTGGTGTCAACATGAGTGATGAAGGTGCAGTGAGCAGATGACGATGTGCAGTGTTGGTCAACGTGGCAGGTGTCAATGTGTCATGCAGTGGTCAGCTATTGCTGCTAGGCTTGCCACATCTTGGTGGGGTCTGTTGATGTGGGAGGGGGCATACAGCCTGGTAGAGTTGGAACTGCAGAGATGACAGTGAGTTGTGCACTGCGAGCCATTCTACAATTGTACCTGGTGGGTCTCCCTCTGCTAGGGCCTCCCCTTTGTTACTTCAGATCCTCTGCTGCCATCTATGACTAGGGTTTGTCAAGGGTTTGGAAACCCATGCAGGTTGTGGGTAGGGTACACCAGGGTAAGAGTACAGGTTGGATTGTCCAACCCTCACCATACCTGTACCCCTGGCACAGGTTGGCGGGTTACTTGCAGGTTACCTGCCTTGGTTTTCAATAATTAAATCGGAGTTTGAATCGAGATCAACCATGACCAACATGGTTGATCTCGCTTTCCACCACTCCCATAACATCGCTCTGGGCTCAAAAAACATGAAAGGACATGGTGAAGGGTGAGTAATCTGTTTACAACCCTCTTTCTCTATGCATGCTAACCTTGTTCCTTCCTTTTAGGTCCATCCACACCCAAACTCAGTGCCACCTGGTCTCTCCCCTCCAATGAGGGATGTAGGCCAACCAATATCAATGTTGATGGATTTCGGGAGGGTGTGTGGGTTGAGGCCAGGTAGAAAGAATTAGGGAAGAACCATGGTATGGGAGACCCACAAGGTATGTGAGAAGATGAACCATAATTGGTTCACCTCCCTTCATCTATCTTCCCTGCTGCCTTCTAATGTTGAAAATGTGTTACCATAGCTTCGATAACCCACGGCACTGACTGCCACATCGTCAGCAACCCACACTGTCATCAATTCATCAATAACCTATGGCATTGGCTGCCACAATGTCGAATCATGGCGTCGAACTGCCACATCATCACTGTACCCCAGACCTTCACAGCCCAGCCTCTGCACCCCAGTTCCCATTTATATGACCTCTCTAACCTCACAAACCTGCATGGTAGTGTCAATTGACACTCGCACTGCACTTGCAAGGTTTACTGGTCATTTTCCATAGGACCCTGCAAATAGGTCTGTGTACCCAAGGGTTTTCAAAAACCCATACCCTTTGTCATGGGTATGGGTTTGCATGGGTAAAGGTATGGGTAGCCCTGGAATACCCCAGAGTTACCTGTGACAATCCCTATCTATGACCTGAGAAGGTCAGCCCACATCCCTGAGTGAAGGGAAGGGCACCTGATGTGGCCATGCTGCATGGCACTTTGTAAGAGCTAAAAATTTGTTAAAACAGTTGTAAAATTGAATATAAGAACTTGAAATACCTTTTTTAGACACTTTGAAGGGACAGTAGCCATGAGGGAGATATGAAGGGGGGACAGTGGAGGTAGAAACCAGGTTTTCTGGGAGCACTTCAGTTGGATGATTTTTCATTGAATGCTTCATTGAAGGTCTCTAAAGTTTTACATAGAAAATATATTACCAAAGACAAGCCTACATTTGAGGTGCAAAAGACCAGCAAAGACCAGTTACAGCCAGTCTTTACTTGGTCTTTGAATTTTCAAAAACACAATGGACCATAGACCAGACCACAGTTATGGTCTTCACCAGTCCTGATTATTTGTGGTCCTGATCAGTCCTGGTCCAGTTTGGTTATGGTCTTTTTCCAGTCTTTTAACTGGACTTCCAAACACTACCCATACTACACCTGCATCAAGCTCTATCTTGAGACCTCCTACTTCAGAGCATCCTATTCCCCATTCTGGTATGTGCTCTTTGATGATTTCATGAATAACTGTATGACCTTCAAGCGAGGTCCATGAAAATGGTATAGGTGTTGTCACCATAAGCTAGCAAGTGCATATACTGTACTATTTTGACCAAGTGTTCATGTCACAGGTCACAAGCCCTTGTGAACTGAACACTTGGGCAATTGTCACAAGTCACAGCTCACTGTGAACACTGGCTGAAAAAAGGTTTAATTTCAAAAAATTTCTCCACCAAGGGACCCCTTAAAATTAAGTGAACACTTGCCCTAATGAATGCTTTTTTTATATATGTCACAGGTCATAGCATGCAGTGAACACCTCTCCCAGTGAACACTAAGGGTCACATGTCACAAGCCATGAACACTTAGTCGAAATAGTACAGTGTGTGTGATTGAAAAGTAGCTTGTTTACCCTGTTACTAGTAAATGACATAGTATACGCTACACATGATGTGATATACTAAAGCTGATCAGGTTTACATGATTTGTAACACTGAATAAACCCAGCCTGCCAACTGGCTCCAAGACAGACAAGACTAGCACATGCTTGGTGGAAAGAATTTGTGAATAGTCACATGATTATGATCACATAATCATTATTTATAAATTCAACCCCAGTCAAAATTGCTTCCTACTAAATTGAGCAGAAAGTCTGAGATTTGGAAAATCCAAACGTCTGGGTGTCTGCTGCATCTGTGTGTCTGGCATTTCCAAACATCATGCATTGCATCCCTGGCACATTTTGTTGAAATGAATGTGTCTCTGTCATTCACTAGTCTCTCCTAGACAGACTGCAATATATGTGATGTACCCTACAGCTCATGATATATGAAGTCTGTTCATTACCACACCCTCCCAACCATGTCAGAAAGCTGTTATGTAATCTTTAGACTTTGAAAATCCAGTCGTGCTCACATAATGAGATAAAGGCAACACTTTCTAGAGAATTTTATAGAGATAGTTTTTTGAAATGTTCTAGTGAGCATTGTGTCAAAATTTGAAGAGATAGGGCTGTGATATGGAAAAGTTAGGGAACTGGTTGGCAGGTTGCTGATGATCATGTGATATCATTCTCTTGTCAAACACATTGCTATGAAAAGGATGACCAATTTCCTCTTCACAACATAATTTTTTTAATTAGTTCTCCTTAAACTATATAGATACACTTTGTCTCCAAGAAATATAGAAAAACCTACTGTGTCACATCCAGTTGATGCAACAGTCATTGAAACTCTGAAGATTACATAACAATTTTCTGACACAATTCGAGGGCTTTGACTCATTACAGCTGTTTGAGGAAAGGTTGGCACTATCGTGATCACATGAAAATGAATAGGGTGGTTCATGGTAGCCCAACTTGGTCCCAACTTGGGCTCTAACTTGGATCCCAACTTGGATTCTAACTTTGCTCCCAACTTGCACTCTCCTTCCTCGATATTCTTCTGCCCCTTATTGTAAGGGGAACTCCTCCCCTACTCCTTCTTGCCTTCTTGCCTTTTCTCTATCTTGTCTCTCTATACCCAGTCCACTTTTTATTTTATCCTACTTCTTGTCTAGATTAGCCTTTGGACCCTTTGGTTATGCTTAGATAAGTTTCCCACACATTTAGTTGATATGTAGTGTCACACCCATGGTGGAGCTCCTTAGTTGTTTCTCTAAGGATCTCCCCCAAGGTGTGTCATAGATAGCCTCTCCACTCTTTCCAATACATCCTAAGGATTTTCCCCAAGGTTGTTGTGTTGCCCCCCATAGCTCACTGACAACAGGGGTCTCTGTCCTTACACTTATCTTCTGAGTGGAAAAAATTTGACTTTTATGTAGGAAATACATGCACCTAATATGTTCTTATTTTTAGTTGATTAAATATGTGTGGCCCAATGCACAAATCTCAAGTTGGTGTGATCCAACTTTGAAGTTGGCTCTGAAATTTGCTTGGTGGTCATTCACGGCAGTGCCTCTGACTTGGCATTTCAACTTGATCAAAGTTGGGACCCAAGTTGGAACCCAAGTTGGGACCAAGTTGGGCTACCGTGAACCACCCTAATGTAAACAAGGGCCAATAGGACCCTAAGTTAGGGTTTGGCCATTTCGTCCACTCCCTTGCATGCCGCTCCATATTTCTAGCTTCCTAGTGCCCTTTCCAAACCCTGCTTTCATCTTATTTGTATCTAAACACCATAATGCCATACTGAAAGATGTCTCGTGACCTCAAGCTCACTGCAATACACATGCATGATCAAGAAATTCTCTCAGTGGCAGATATAATTGACTGTCTAAACATCAGCTGCCACACTTTCTACCACATACTAGATCTCTGGAGAACAACATTGTGCACTACACCAATGGAGTTCGTGGGAGGCTGTGCCTTCTGCACTTCAATGATATCAACTACCTTAGGCAAATTATCAGGGCTTGTCCAGACTGGTTTTTCAATGAACTACTGGAATTGCTCCAAACTAATCGGTTCATCTTGGCTCATTACTCAATGATACATTGGGAACTTGAGCGTGCTCACATATTGACCAAGAAACTGAAGAAAATTGCTGCAGAGTGCAATGAAAACCTCCATGCAGACTACATTCGTCATATGGCTCAGTATTCACTGGAACAACTTGGCTTTTTGGATGAGGTTTTGAAGGATGAAAGAACCTCTGCAAGGTCTCAAGGCTGGTCCAGGACAGGCACCTGTGCTGTGAAGAAAGGTGTATTTGTGCACAGTTGTTGCTTCTCTGCCAAAGGTCTTCTCATCATTGATGGCATGGTTTCCAACACCGTTGTTCAATACTTTTCATTCCCCCACTGATTCCCCCTGGAATCCAGGGGGAATCCAGGGAATCCAGGGGGAATCCAGGGAATCCAGGGGGAATCCAGGGGGAATCCAGGGGGAATCCAGGGAATCCAGGGGGAATCCAGGGAATCCAGGGAATCCAGGGGGAATCCAGGGAATCCAGGGAATCCAGGGGGAATCTGCAGGAATGAGCTGGAATTTGTAATCCTGTCACATGATTACATACACATATATATAGTTCCATGCTAGATTAGATCAGCATCTTAGCTTTTACCTTTACCTTGTATGTTGTACCCCACCGCCTTTCTAAAGACAATAGAACTTGGTCCTGTTCTGTTGGTACGACCACTCTCAGTGTTTCTGTTGAAAGCCACAACAGCCTTACAGAATTCCGGAATTCCAGCTCATTCCAGGGGAATCTGGGGGGGGGAATCTGCGTTCAATTCACTATCAAAGACATAATTTAAAGTATATATTTTATTTTATTTTTAATATATCGAATATTTAAATTAAATTAAATACATTCCCCCCCAATGGGCGGCGTGTGGAATACACACCATCCCGTCATCATTGACGACAGTGGAGAAAAAAACCCCCAACAAGGGGGGGTAAATGAAGTTAAACGAGGGGGCGGCATGTGGGTTATACGCCGCCATCATTTTTAAAAGGATCCCCCCCATCAACGGGGGGGTGAATAAGTGGGAATGGGGCGGTATGCACACATGCCGCCCCCTGTCGCTGATGTTGCAGAAGCAAGGGGTAGGAGTGAGGAGGTGCGCATGTGCGCCATCCTCCACCCCCCGTCGTCATCATCGTCGTCGAACACTACAGAGGACAATGATGCACCTGTCATTGTCCCCCTGCCCTCCACCCTCCCCCATTATCAACAAACTCTGGGGAACAATGATGAGTGTCATCGTCATCCCCCTGCCTCTATTCCCTCCCACTCTTCCTCTGTCGCCCCTTTTCTGGTTCTATCAGTGGTGATGTGGCACTGGGGGTCAGGGTTGGGGTCATCGTCATCATTGGCCAGTGATGACGTGGCAGTTGGGATGTTAGCAGTGATGCGGGAAGGTGGGTGGTCATTGTCGTCGGGTGACATAGCAGTGATTCAGGTGGTGCTGGGGGTTGAGAGGGGCGGTGATGTGGCAGTGGTGGCAGTCTAGATGGGGCGGTGGTGGTGGCAGTGATGGTGGTGGGTTGTAGGCGGTGACATGGTGGTCTTGGGTCACATGGGTGTCAATGAGCTCGCCCCAGGTTGGCCCAAATGTGGGCGTTAACTGGGGCACTTGACAATGGCAGCAGCAGCAGCAGTGCGTAGTGGTGGTAGTGGTGGATGGTGGTGGTGGTGAGAAGAGAGATGGGATGGTCATGATGTGTGATGTTTCAACCATGGTTGCTTGATTTGGCAACATGCAGGTGCTTATTACTAATTAACTATAATTGTATTAAAATAATTACTATTAGTTATAAAAGTTACTGATAAAATTAGAATTCATTACAAATGGACCCGGATTCCGTTCCAGTCAATTCCAGGTGTGATTCTGTTCTGGGTATTCCTGTGACCGTTCCAGCAGAATTTGAATTCCAGTCTGAATTCCGCCGGAACAGAAATTACAATTTAGCAGGCACCTCTGCTAAATTTCCATTCCCCCGGAATTTCTGGAATCACCCAGAATATGTGGGGGACTGTAAAGAACTCATGTGACTTCACATCAGGGCATAATGCGAGGCAGTGTTTCACCTACACACTGCATCACTGGTCCACGCAATGTAACATTGTATTAGAATTATAATGTAAGTTTATATATACTGTAAATGACAATAACCAGTTATAACCAGTCAATAACTGGTTGTAACCATGACTGGTTAGGACCAGTTGTGTAACCAGTGACTCACCATGACTGACCACTACTAACTGGTTAGTAGCAGTCCGGTTAGGTTATTTTGAGTTTCATGGTGAGAGGTAACTGGTCTCGGTCTCAGTTAGAGCTCATGAGGGCTCAATAGAAAAAAAGAGGTGGCATGTGGAATTCATGCTGCCTCATTGTCCATGCTGTGGAAATAATCCAGGATGAAAGGATAGAAACATAGAGGCTCTGTTCATGCCCCCACTCTCTTGTCATAGTCAAGAACCTAGGGGAATGATGAATATCTTGTCATTCTCCTGCTGTGGACCTTCCCTCCTTGGGTGCATTGTCCCCTGCCAGCGCTTATTATCTCCCAGCTTGCCTTTACAACTAGGGCTGCACACCAGCCATTTTATGGGTACAGCCATTGAATTACGGCCATAGAAATCTCATCCCAATTTCCAACGGTACAGGTAGGTACAAAAACAGCTGTAAACGGGTATTATGGCCGTTTTCATGTCATGACCCTAACCAGCTGTGAGTAACAGCTACGAGCAATTTCCCATAGTTTTAGCAATCTAGAAATATTTTGCAAGACTCAAAAGCGTGAAACAACCATTGTTTAAATATTTATTAACTGAAAAGATATCATCTGGACTGGGGCAGCATGGAGTTTGAAATGCCGTGAACCCAAATGAGGCAGGATTTTCAGTTGATAGACCTCATTTACTTTGACAAAATACATTCCAGCTTGCCACCACCTCATATGCAACATGATCCACTTCAAAATCCCATGAAATTTGCACAAAATTGTAAGTCAGACCTGTCACCCATATGACAGCCATAACAGCTGTTGAACAATGGCCATAAAAAAATGAACCCAAGCCCTAAACAGGACAGGTGTTCACCCGTAAGAACCAGCCATTGTACCCATCACAACAGGTATGGTGCGCAGCCCTATTTACAACCTCAGACCTCTGACAACCTCCCTCACCATTCTGCTGCTACTCTTCAGCAGTGATGTGGCATGGACATTAGTTGACATTGGGCATACATGGTGATGTGGCAGCTATGTGTGTCAAGTTGACTGTTGGGCAGTGTGACATAGCAATATAGGCATTATTGGGTGGGTTGTCAGATGCTGACATGGTGGGTGTTTTTGTCAATAGGTGGTATTGATGGGCACTGATATGACAGTGGCATTTGGGATGGTTGGCATTGTGGTGTTGTTGGGAGGAGGGGACATGGCACCATTGGGTGGCTTTGTTTATGGCATTGGGGGTGGTGGTGAGATTAACAAGCACACCCTGGCTTGGCCCAAGCATGGGCACTCACCAGGGGCTCAACAGTGGTGGTGGTGGCTGCATATGCTGGTAGTAGTGGTGGGTGGTGGTGGGGTGGTGGTGTTGAGAGGAAAGATAAGACAGTCACAATGTGTGATGTTGGTGATGTTTCAACCATGGTTGCTCAATTTGGCAACTTGCAGGTGCCTATTATTAATTAATGGTGATTACTATTAAATAATTACTATTACTATTTTAAAAAATCCCCCAGATTCTGTTTTGGTGCAATTTCTATGGCCATTCCAGCGAAATTTGAATTCTGGTCTGAATTCTGCTGGAACAAAAATCACAATTTGGCAGGCAAATTCCATTCCCCTGGAATTCCTAGAATCAGCCAGATTCCAGTGGATTCCTGCAGAAATACCAGGAGGACTGTAAAAAAACTCCAATTTGCTAGTTCTACATCCAAAAAAAAAAAATTTTTTGACTCTGATTTAATCCTTGCTTAATTTTTTCAAAGTTTTGATATTGTGAAAAGTGCAAAAGAGCCATGTAAGAAGCAAATTGATTGATTTAGTGCAAGTTACTGTTAATTGATTAATTGATACACATCACAATTTCAGTTAGCTGAAGATTTCTGCCCTCACATTTATTTATTTAAATCCAAGATCATTTATTATCATTGTAATTTGAAACAGTGATTTTATTGGCAAGCCATTTATACTAATAAAAGAAATACATCATAAGAACTGGATCAAAACTAGATTCCAAAGTGGACATAGGGAACCCATGTCAATAGTGCCTCTTCTGTATCCCCAAGCCTCTTTCGAACATTCTGGATTGCATAATGGAGTGCATGAGCAGCATTAGCACTGTTCATTTTCTTATCTTCTGAACTTGTTTTCAAAATATAGATATAAAAGTCTTCTGCAATAATAGGGGCATACTGATCTTTGATTGGCCCCATTGCTGCCACCACACTTCGATATCCAGCTGCCAGCATTCCAGCTGCAAGGTGCATTGCCTCATCTGGGAGTTTTTCATCTCCAGTGCTTGTTTGGCAAGCAGATAGAAAGACTAGATCAGCATTAGGAATTTTTTGCTTTATTATCTCCAGGACCTCCAACCGGCCATCATGGAGCTGTACTCCACTCTTCAGAGGTTCTGCTATGTCCTGAATTGCATGGCAGGCAAAGTGTACCCAGCTATGAGTTTTCATCTCCTCTTTGACCTGGATCACAGTAGCAGAGTCATTTTCAAGCAATAGTGATTTTGGTAGTGGCTCAATGAGATCCTTGAGTCTGTGAGTTTCTAGTTTTGTAGCTGGGATTAGACTTTGGCCTGGTGTTGAAGGCTGGTTGATCAGAAGCAAACCAGTAGAGCTTTGGTTTGCAATAGATGCTTCTTTGATCTTGTTAAGAAGAGTTGTGATAGTGGGAGTATATGAGGAAACCACATAGTCAAAAACACAAGATCCCAGAGGTGTTTTCTCATTTCCATAGATCCCAGCAGCATGTATAGGGAGATATGAAAGTGGACCAGTAGGGCACCACCAAATACGAGGCTGAATTTGGTTGGAGTTGTGAGGCTTAAAAGGCATCAGTAATAATATAATTTGCAGACAGAAATAGAACATACTAAGTAATTGAGGGCATCTAAGACAGGTTTAGCAACATGCACCCAGAGTTCATGAAGAACTTTGAATATGGTAACTCTCTGAGAATCCTGTAAATTTATTTTTGGATGTGCTACCCTCAGGCAAGCATGGTAGTTTGTCAGACATTGGTGGATGCCATTATGCAGTTGAATTGCCTGTTGAAGGCTAAAGGTTTTAAGTGATATATGAAGAGGAGACCTGATACCAGCAATAAGTGCAATAGCATCACATCGATCTTTGTGGATATTAAAGATAATTACTGGACCATCCAGTGGTAATTCTGCAAGAAGGTTTAAGACATTTGGAGGCTGAAGAAATTGCTCAAAACCAGGGATGTGATGAATTTCCGACAATAGCTTTGTCCATTCTTGAGCAAGATTGACATGAGTTCGTCTTCTGTCTTGGTCTGCAATAACCTGGTCTGTCACAACTTCAGAGAAGGGTTTGGATTTTCTTTTATAAAAATCCAAAATTTCCAAGCCCTGTGTAATTTCTACAAAGCGGAAAGCAAGTGAGGAGTTATGTGCTTGCAAATCATGCACAGGTGTGTAAAGCTGATCAAGTTGCTTCCAAATAAGACAGCGGCCTTGTTCAAGCCAGACTAAAGCAGTCTCAATGTGGTTATACTGAATAGCAGTGGCAGTAGCAAAAGTGACCAAATCAGATATCTTAATGAAATTACTATGGTGCTTGAAGATTATTTGTTCAAGGTCAATGATCTGTGGAAGAAGCCCAAAGGCAACATGAAATGCATCTATTGACTGGGATATGTCAAATGGATATGACAAACTAGCCCACTTTTGGGCAGCAGAAAGACGGTCTGAGGCATGTCCAACAATATAAGTAGCAGATTGAATATATATAGAAATTGCTTGTTTAATAGCTGTTGGTTCATGTGTAGATGCATAGGAGTGTGCAAGGTTGTTGAGCCTAGAAGGCATGTTTGCATGTCCCTTAGGAGTAAGCTCGACTGCTCTTTGTTTATAGAAAATAGCACTTTCAATATCTGCAAGATCACCAGTGTGGTTGAAGCGTGACTGGAAGGAGTTACCAAGATTATTGAGCCAGGAAGGCATATTTGCATGCTCCCCAGAAATGAGATTGATGCCTCTTTTTTCACAGGAGATGGCACTTTCAATATCTGCAAAATTACCAGTGTGATCAAAGTGTGACTGAAAAGAGATTCCAAGATTGTTGAGCCAGATGGGCATAGTTGCATGCCAGTCAGGAGTAAGCTTAATAGCCTTTTCTTTGATAGAAATAGCACTTTCAATATCTGCAAGATCACCAATATGATCAAAGCGTGACTGGAAGGAGTTCCCAAGGTTCATAAGCCAGGAGGGCATTTGCACATGCCTCTCAGAAGTGAGCCTGATAGCCTTTTGTTGGAAGAAGATAGCACTTTCAATATCTACAAGATCACCAATGTGATCAAAGCGTGACCGGAAGGATATTCCAAGGTTATTGAACCTAGAGGACATGTCTGCATGCCCTTCAGGAGTGAGCTTGACAGCCCTTTGCTGGAAGAAAATGGCACTTTCAATGTCTGCAAGATCACCAGTTTGATCAAAGCATGACTGGAAGGAGACTCCAAGGTTATTGAGTCTAGAGGGCATGTCTGCATGTCCATTAAAAGTGAGATTGACAGCCCTTTGTTGGAGGGAGATGGCACTTTTAATATCTGCAAGATCACCAATACGATTAAAGCATGACTGGAAGGAGATTCCAAGGTTGTTGAGTCTAGAGGGCATGTCTGCATATCCCTCAGGTGTGAGCTCAATAGCCCTTTGTTGGAAGGAGATGGCATTTTTAATATCTGCCAGATCACCAGTACAACCAAAGCGTGACTGGAAGGAAACTCCAAGGTTGTTGAGCCTAGAGGGCATATCTGCATGCCCCTCAGGTGTGAGCTCAACAGCTCTTTGTTGGAGAGAAATTGCATTTTCAATATCTGCTAGGTCCCCAGTTTGATCAAAGCGTGACTGGAAGGAGACTCCAAGGTCATTGAGCCTAGAGGGCATATCTGCATGCCCCTCAGGTGTGAGCTTAATAGCTCTTTGTTGGAAAGAAATTGCATTTTCAATATCTGCTAGGTCCCCAGTTTGATCAAAGCGTGACTGGAGGGAAACTCCAAGGTTGTTGAGCCCAGAGGGCATATCTGCATGCCTCTCAGGTATGAGCTCAATAGCTCTTTGTTGAAAGGAGATGGCATTTTCAATATCTGCAAGATTCCCAATATGATTGAAATGTGACTGAAAGGAGTTTCCAAGGCTGTTGAGCCTAGTAGGCATATCTGCATGCCCCTCAGGTGTAAGCTTAACAGCTCTTTGTTGGAAGAAAATTGCATTTTCAATATCTGCTAGATCACCAGTTTGATCAAAGCATGACTGAAAGGAGACTCCAAGGTTGCTGAGCCTAGAAGCCAAGTCTGCATGCCCCTCAGGAGTGAGCTTGACAGCCCTTTGTTGCAAGGAAATGGCACTTTCAATATCTGCAATATCACCAGTTTGATCAAAGCTTGATTGGAAAGAGTTTCCAAGGTTGTTGAGCCTAGAGGGCATGTCTACATGCCCCTCAGGTGTAAGCTCAACAGCTTTTTGTTGATACAAGATGGCATTTTCAATATCTGCAACTTCACCAGTGTGCTCAAAGCGTAACCAAAGAGAGTTTCCAAGGCTGTTGAGCCTAGAGGGCATGTCCGCATGCCCCTCAGGTGTGAGCTTGACAGCTCTTTGTTGATAGAAGATGGCATTTTCAATATCTGCAAGATCACCAGTGTATTTTTTGCCCAAACGTAAGACACCTTCAAATATTTATATGGTTTACAAAGCATTGAAATTAAATATGAGGATACTTACCATTTATAATATGGATGTCATGGGAAGCTAATACTTGCTCCAATAATTTTTTGGGATCAGAAGCCATTTCCTCATCCTGTAAAACAAGCAACAGTTTTTTACATTGAAAATTGAAACAATCAAGACATCAATACTCACATCTCTGAGTGTTGATAACCAATCCTGGTCCTTTGTGATAACCATCCTACAATCAGGAAACTAAATTCCAATATATATTATTTATAAAGCCAGCAACAAGGCATAAATTCTCACCTTTAGCAAAAGTTGTTGATTCACATCATCTGAAGGATGATATGGCTAAAGGTCAATACAGTTTATTTTCTCATCAATATTGTGTCAAGGGATGGAATACTTACAACACATGAGTCAGGTGTTGTGGATATCATAATTCTACCCTCCTTGCCTGTGGCATAGCTCTGAGTCCCAGGTGTTCCTTGATAGGATCCAGGTTGGTTGGAAGATTTTGAGTTGGAACCACTTGGCCTACTTCCCGGTGAAGGGTCCAAGTTTGTTCCAAAAGAGGTGTTCAGATCCTCAACTGTAGTTTTCCCAAGATTCTGCATGAGTTTCACCCACTCAGCATTGCTGAGAGTGGCATTCATAGTTCGCACAAAGAGGCATTGATTACGAAGTATCATGTTGGGAAGGTGGGGGCCATCATCATAGTTTCTCAAAGCCTCAATCTCATGTCTGTCAGGGCCAACTCTCTCCTCTACCATCCCAGAACATTCCCAGGTATAAGCGGTTGTAGAAGAATTTCCAGTGTCCAAAGTTTTGAACTTGAGCCTGCTTGTCATTTGCTGTGACCCACCCGACACAGTGGCAATACCCCAGGCTGTCGCTTTGTCGCATCCAATGACCAGCCGTATTTGGGTATTACGAATTTTCCTTTGCCCACGTACTCTGTAAACAAATTCATACCATTTCCCCATATTGGCCTCAAGATAATCGCTAAAAACAGCGTCATTCTCAAGGTCAAAGGAAATAGCACCTTCAGGCATAGTCAAAACTGCCCCTTCTGATGCAGATGTCTCGAAATGTAATCCCCTGGAGTCGCTGGCATTGATTAACTAGGACGCACTTGAGTTGAGAGCCACGCACTTAACATTTGAGTCACTTTCTTTCTTTTCCATTAACGCGCTTGCCAGGTAGCTGCCCGAATTGAACCGGGAGAATTGAGTGATGTCCAGGTCAGTTAGTGTGGGATGAAGCGGGGAGAAACCTTCTGGAAGGATGTGAGGATTTATAGGGTGATTGCGTGGGACACATATGTTGAAGAGGAAAGAGAAGCCACCATCTCGGGTGATAACTCCAACGTCCCCGATACGGGTACCCAGCCTCTGATACGTGACAGGCAATTGCCTATTCGGTTGGGGTACATATAATGCAAAACCACGTCCCTTTCGCCGGAGAAGTCGTTCATAGATTTCATTATCTTTTGGTGAGTCTACATCGGCGGCGGTCTGAATAATATTTCAAGGTCGGTCAGATGAATCGTAAGCGGCGACGTAGACACTAACACTTTCCGTTGCGTAAGGAGTTCCTGGATTATCCGCTGGAAGTTCAAATCTCATCGTCAACATCCCGAATATCCAATACAGTAAATCAGACAGACATACAGCCTGAGGGGATTGTATTCACGGTGTTAACAGGAAGAGGCGGCGGTGGTGTTGGTGATGCGAGCATTAGTACCTGCATCGAATTAATCCAGAAAACATTTGAAGGTCTGGGATTCAGTGCGTACTGTGGGGTTCAGTTGTTCACCGGTGTTCATAAAGTTTGCTGGTTCTATAGATTTGATTCGCATCAGATGAAGATTGTATCTAAGTTGCCGAGACGTACGATGGATATGCACTGCAAATTGAGGGCCTGAGGTGCTGGCGAAGTGAGCAGGGGCGTTGAAGATCGTTCCCGTAGCGCCTGAGAAGAAGCTTGAAGCAAGAGCCTGCGTGGGCGCTTCACGCCTACAGAACAGATCGAATGTCAGCGGTCCACCATTCAGAGGATTTGACATGCACTGTAAACTCAACCACCTACCGATTGTTATCGTCTCTAGTACTCGTTTGATCGACCCCAGATCGGGGATTGGGATTAAGGGACAGTTGAGTCGGCTCCGATGAAGCACCACTTCCCTCAGATTCAAGGCCAGAGACCGACTCCTTCGGCTGTTGCTCAGGCTGGAATAAAAATGAGATAAATTGTATTCCGGCCTCTGCGCACGACTGTCGTAGTACTAACCTCAGAGTCGCTCCCACCTTCCTTGAATCGGGGAAAAATTTTTGCATCCATTCAATTGTGTTTGTTGAAGAAGTCGTCGTGATGGGATTGGGCTGGGTCAGATGGACAGTGGATCTATCTGAGAGGGGGAGGGAACGACCCATACGTCGACCACCCACCTTTCGACCAGTCACACCATGTAACGGTCCAAAAAAGGCAGGAATTCAAACTCAGCACGGCATATCGTCGACTAGCGTGACAGAGGCACCTATCATCATGCGTGACAGCGGCCGATTTCAGAATTTCAATTTCCTTGCAGCTTTACACCAAAAAAACACTGCAATTGTGATAATAACATATACTACAGCACATGTACAAAGTTTGAGCTCATTTGGAGCTAATGTGGTTGAGATATTCGAAGTGGTCGAAAGGTACCACATATGTCAGCGGCTCAAAAAAGAAAAAAAGTCCCACGCAACGAAGTGAGATGTATAACGAATATCAGTAACGGGCGAGAACGGGCGATACTGTACCATTTCAATCAATTCGGCAGGGCCCGTGACGCGTGACGGACCTGCCGAAATTTTGGTTTCGGCGACCTCCCAAACTTGCCGTGACATGCCCAAAATTTTGGGCATTTTTCGGCAGTTT
>Ga0307517_10007367_pt1 | contig 16052 bp, 5 predicted proteins | sample 23_EM_MG_FD_194515 | JGI IMG/M metagenome (GOLD analysis project Ga0307517, IMG submission 194515) | Populus trichocarpa ectomycorrhiza microbial communities from riparian zone in the Pacific Northwest, United States - 23_EM | ecosystem: Host-associated > Plants > Roots > Unclassified | place... | reverse complement strand
CAGGGATTGAGTGGTGTGGTACCGGAGCATGTTGCACCGGTACGAGGTGTGGCACTGTCCGCCAGCCGCGTCCTCGTCGCGCCTGCCACGTTGCGACGGATGTGAGACCGGTCTGCATTATAGTAGGTCACGTGAAGTGGCTGTGTGGCTGATACCCTGTGGCGTCATGTGTGGCTGTGGCGTTGTGGCTGTGGCTGGTGAGGCGCATGGGCACGTGGCTGGTAACACGTGAGTGGCTAGAATACCGTGGCTGGAATAATTTCCTATTGGGGTAATTCCCAATTAGGAAGTAATTTCCCGACGTCCCGATCGGGTAATTACCGCCCTAGGTAATTTCCGTAATAGGAAATATTCCCGTAATAGGAATTATTTCCCGTTCAGGTAAGTCGAAACGTTTTAGGAAATGTGATCGCTAAATGCGGTACACACCGATCGGCATGCATGATTGAGCCCATGCATGTGCATGAACGCACACGCGTCATGCAGTCATCCTACAGGGAAGAATTTTTCACGCCTTCGGGGGTTGTTAGATTCCCCCTTTCGGAGATCCGTCCGGTTCCGCCTATCTTTAGGACACCGATCGCCCGCATGACGCACCTCGCTACGGATACGAGGTCGCCGACGCACGCGATAATTGCCTCACACCCTCACGTAGGTATTACGTTCGAGCGGAGAGGCCCCCGTCCACACCATCACACCATTATTGCGCACACCACGCGCAATATTCGTGCTTACGCCCTGAAATAGGTGAGTGAACACGTTTCCGACCAAGGTAGGGGACACTTCAGCGATTCGCATAAAGTATCCCCCGTTCCCCCCCAGCGCACTGAAGAGTCCCCATACCACGGCGACGAAACAAGCATCCCTCTCGATCCCTTCATTGCCTCGAGACTTGTCTGCGCTTTTACCTCCCCGTGTTTACTTAGATTCTTCCCCTCTTCGTCTCTTTCGCCAACAGGCACCCCCCGGGTTACTCACAAAGCCGTGAGTAGTCTGCTCCCTAACCCTAAGATGCCAGCCATGCAGAGGTGTAGCAGTACAGTCCAAGTGGATTCAACTGTGCGAAGTGGGAGAAGGAATGCAGACCAAACATCCGTGAAGTAAGAACACGAAGGACAGACACCGAGTCTGATTGGTTAAAATGCTGACAGTACCGACCGAGCAAGTCAGGAGAGAGTGCAATACCCTGCGAGCTGTGCCACAAGGGAAACTCTTTCTGCGATAGCTCGAAACTAGCAGTCCTGTATTGACGGAGGAACGAGGGTTACCAACAATGCAGAACATAAAGCGAACTGTGTTCCCAAGTGCAAGGTAAGTGGTAGGAATGTCAACGCAAGGGTGCTTAAGCGAGGAAAGAACTCAATAAGGAAGGAATCCATAACTCCTGGAAGGGGAGATCAGAGGCCCCAGAGAGAGCAAAGAGATGAGAGTGTCATAATCCTCCGAGCAGGTACCACGGGGGGGAGAGATCAGAGGTGAAGCAGACTCTCATGATGATTTCTCATGGTGTTGAGATTTCAATCGCAGGAGGGCGAGTGGACCATAACGATAAAGGAAATATGGGGATGAGTCCGCCTTATATACAGGGAACAGCTAGCACCGCCTTTGCCACCCGACTCATGCCCCAGTATCAGTCGCATGTACCCGTAACCAAGCAAACAATACAATTTATCATAACCTGAGAAAAGAAACCCCTGATAGCAACCGTCTAACAAAAGACAGCACACCAAAGTTAACACAAACCATATCACACTAGGTGACGGCAAGATGCACGTCACCTATGAATGATAAGATTACCGTCCCCAAGAAGAGTGTAACCTCTGAAGTTGTCCATAAACCGATATCAGGTCCAATTGTCAGAAATAAGGGAGTACTCAAAACCAAAAATAATGCTGAGGGTACATTGGAATAACTTCAGGCAAGAGTGGTTGCACACAGATTTTCTCAAGCTCGAGGGCTACCAGTTTGAAGACCCTTTGGCTCCCGTGATTCACTTTGAATTACTTCTACCACCCATTGCAATATGTACCAGATACAGGTGGCTACCACAACTATTCCGCGTTAAATTCTGCTTCATTACAGCAAATTGGAAGAAAAGGTTTAGAGGATACTGCCACTGGGCTTTAGTGATCATGACAAAGTATGAAAACTTAACTAATGCAAATTTGGACATAAGCAGTCTGCAAACTACGGATATGCTCTCTCTGCTAAATCGTTAACCTCCACAGACTTTACCTCACACCAAGACCCTTGTATCTAAATCTAACACAAGTTTTACTGCTATAGTGCGCTTTAAGCAGATGACATTGCAATATATTCAGTGACCACAGCACACATTGCCACTCCTATCAGCGACCTGTAAACCAGATTTTGACAATTCTTATGGCGGACCGCGTGCTTAAAGACAATTTGTTTATTCTACTTAATATTCAATGGTTTAACAAGTTTGCTGATATATGCAACAAAATTATGGAAAAACTCACATATTTGAGAATATTTGCCTTATTGGACAATAGCTCATAGGGTGCAGGGTTGAAATTTTTCTTATATTTGCTTCATATATTTATCACACTACAGAGTATTCCTGTACTTAGATTGTTTATAGCCCCCCCTGTCCAGTGCTTATATTACAACAGCCAAGATATATATGATGATATTTGATTGGTTGATTCAGGATAATATTACAAGATTGATAATCTGGTTTGCAATCAGCTGTTCAGGATTTTACGGCTTTTATGGTATCTCTTATCAACTATGGATAGGTTAGGTCTATCATGGGTTATGCGAGAATGGGCTTGGCATCGGTGTTTTTCTTTAAGTAGTTTCTCAGTTGTATGACCAATATTTGTAAAGGCAAGCGAATTCATTAAGATAATGGTTGATATAACGAGACAATAATAAACCAGGCAGAAGAAAGGAACAATCAGAAACCAAATACTAGTCTGGGGCTAGCTATACAATCACGCGGTTAGAGATCCTTTCTAAGTTCACAGTCCGATGTGTTGGGGGAATGTTGCTGCCGAGCTAACTTGTGATTATTGCCAGCGATATATCATACTGCAACCTAGGTCAGGAACAGGGCCTCATAACTGCCAGCCATCGGCTATCCAATCAGCTCCCATAGTGCAACGCGGATGAGTGAGGTATCTTACATACTGGGTCTTAATTGTTTTCCCTAAAAGTGCTGGGAAAATGCAACTTTGTACATGCTGCAAGTAATCGATTGAGGCCTTATATGAGTCACATCTCTATCGTTCGTGACACACAATTTGGTTTCCGAAATGCTGACTTTAGAAGCCCAGGTTGCTGCTCTATGGTTCAAGCTTTTATTATTCCATGCTCCAAGTCCAAGACCTGTGTTTGTTCCCAATTGTCATAGCTTATCTACCCCTTGCAGTTTTATGAATGGTTGGTGTACTCTTTTTCCAATGCAGAACAATGGTGTTTTTCGTTAGTGAGTATCAATTGGTAGGAGTTGTTTCATTATTCTGCATGGACAAGGTTCGTCATGACTATCTATTAGCAAAAAATCAGGAAAGGCCGCGGGGAAGGCATTGTAAACTGCAATATTATTGTGGTCATGCATCTCGAAGTAATTGAGGATATTGAGTACGTATGGGGCAGTGGAAGCGTTATGGAACGCAGTTCGAATTGACTGTGCTAATGTTTGATGCCCTATAATATACTCCTTAGCTGTGGATCGGAAACGACTCTGTAATGAATGCTTTAGTCCCACTATTGGGAATTAATATGCATAAGGTAAGGTTTCATAGTCTTTACCTTAACCGAGCATGTTAGGGGGCAGAGACACATGATTAGCCATCTGGCCTTCGTGCTAATAATGATATCCTCCCTGATTGCAAAAAATGGTGAACAGCTATCATGGTGTATTATAATCTCATCTGGTTGATAAGGCTAGTCTTTGCCATAAGTAGTAAGGATCGATTCTAGTAGTTACAACCGGGATATATCCGGTGTGGAGCTAGTTTAGTGATTCTGGTAGAGGGAAAGTAGGGCAGCGCATCTGCTAGGACATTGCCTCTTGTTGCAATATATTGCGCTTCAATCAGGACCATGTATTCTGTAGCAATTAGTAACAAATGTCGCAGCATATTTGTTCGGGTTGCGCTTATTGTCTGGTTGACCAAGCAATCTGTAACGACCCTATACATACGTAGCTACAGTAGACTAGACTTAAGCCCATATCGTATACCAAGAGGTAACTAAGTCTTCTGAGTATATTACCGGTAGACATGAGTTGGTACAAGTGTCTACAAAGTGACAGGGTGACATAGGGTTGGACAGGGTATCCTGCAGAGAGTATGTTCGAGTAAAGCTAAGGAAATATAGTAAACATTGCACAGGTCTCTGGAACAATGTTTTATATTGTCGCGCGGACTCCGAAGGAAATAAAGGCATAACAGGGTGAACTTGGCACAGCTTGGAACCATGCTTACACCACCTTGGGAACCCAGTTACCCTACTGAGGTACCCCAGTTAGCCTACCTTCACCGGCAAAGTCATCTGCGGACTTAGAGGCCAGTCATCCCACTATAGTGGGGCTCTTAAATGTGTATACGGCAACTTCGTATAGTACGAAATGGGTTACTGACAGAGCAGGGGTGGTCTGAACCTTCTGTAACTTTCAGGGGAGATTCCTAACACACCCCTGAGCCCCCAGTGTTGGGACGGCGCGACAGCACTGTACGGCTGTGTAGATGTGTGCTTTCTAGTGAAGTGAGATTGATAGAAAGGCTTCCACAACACGGTATGAGTTGTGGTTGTCCAAACAACCAGAAGCTGTGCGCAGAATATATCAGGGGTGTGAGGGTGTCCGCCTCCTGGGGCTCCACCTGAATGACACCTGGGGACCACCTACAGGGATACTTTGACCTCTGGGTTGTAGTTTGACCTCTGGGTTGTAGTTTGACCTCCGGGTTGTACTATGGTTGAGAGTAGAGGGCCTGGGACTGACTGGGGATGCTGCAAGGCTTCCAGGACAACAACTCCACTGCCAGTCCTGGGCTACCCCGTGAACTGTAGAATTACCAAGGGTTATTAGTGCACTCTAGAGGTGTGAGTCTTGTCATGATTTAAGAAGGTCCCACGTGGTTGGCTCTGAATAGCGCCCATGCAGTCAATTGGCAGCAGAATTCTTATAGTGGGACAATGCAGTATCGTTTTGAAGCCTGGTATAGGCAAGTAGATAGGCCGACAAACTGCGTAGCTTGTATACACGAAACCACCGCTGGGCCAGTGAGTCCAAATAGATATTTTCTCTATGGTAGGTAGTTCCGTCAGCCACTGATATGCCACCGATAGGAAAGGGTTTTCGCTCATGTAGATGTAGTTGGCGACAGATCACCAGAGCAGTTCCTATTTCTGGAGATATTTAATATCCAAGCTGTCCGACTGCCTCCAAGTGTCACCTCACTCTAGGCAGGTGAGTTGGACAGCCCTGAGCTGAACAGGGTGCTCGGGAAAGGTCAGAATGCTTGACGGGTGTCCTCTGGCTTTACATTATTCTACTGAACTAAAGGGAGAGACACCCTATTCTGATAACCAACGATCCTCACGAGAACGTAGTAAGTGAAGCTTTCAGGCTTAACCATATTAACCTTTACCGTTTGATGCTACTTTGAATTATGTGCATCTTTTTTTTCCTTACTTCTACTTTGAGTATTCGGTGCAGTCGCAATCTTAGAATCTGTCTTCCTACAGAGTGCCCCAGTTACACCCTCATATAAAGAAGAATTAACCATATTGCATATTACTCTTTTTCCTTTCCATCTTACTCCACTCTAGAGTAGTGCCTTACGAAGAGCTCTGATCTCGTTTGGGTTGATAGCTTCCAGTGTACATAATAGGTAAAGAGGTAAGGCAACGAAGAAGGCTGATCCTGTGTTAGGCTTGGGGTTTGTTTGGGGATAAGTATCAATGTAGAAAGGTCCAACAGCTACTGTCCCAGCAGGGCCTGACAACAATGAAATTATCCCTGTAACACCTTTGTGTTAAACATTTCAGTGGTACTGGCTAATGCTTTCTACCACGAGACGAGGTCCTCCTCAGCAAAGATATTACCCTGCGTTCTGTGGGCTCTAGGTGTCTCACCCACCGGAAGCTGGAACCATAAGTGCGAATCAGGACAGAATCACCCTGCCAGACACCATACGAGATGTAACTTGTGATAGCACCTAATCCACAGGAGACGCCTGAGGCAGCTACTGATACTCAGGACGCCCTCTGACCCCAGATCAGATCTTCCAGTGACAAGTGAAGGGTCACCATTTTACTTCTTTCGGACCTTGGTCACCCAGGTCACATCAGATTTCAATTTGTCAAACTAGTAAATTGACTATAAAACAGCTTCTCTTGTTCTAATAAAGAGGCAAATTCAGATCCAAGCCTGAGCCTGGCCTCCCCAGCCCGGGCCACCCCTCCTCAGTGTCCCCCCCCTTTCTGGAACCATATAGGTCGATGGGGAATTAGTGCCTCAGCAGGTACCTGATACCACTGTGTAGCTGGCGTCGAGCCCAACAGCCTCCGGCCATCAGACACAGGATCAGAACATGGGTTGCAGAGGTATCAGTCATCAAGTCCGCTGATCGCCAACACTCCATTCGGCAAAGCAAACTGATGAATAAATGTCGCGGAGGGACGGACCTTACATCATTCTAAAGCGGGCATCAAGCCCAAGAGCCTCCCTTACACAGATTCAGAATGGGCACAGCAGCCCTGCAGGAATCCTACATCCGGCCTTGGTGGCGCCAGTGTAGCCATAACGACAACCCCTATAAGCATCAGCAATTTTATGAGTCTTCATTCCACAGATACATTCTTAATACTAATGGGTAGCTAGCATCAAGCCCAATAATCTGCCGCAAGAGGATTTCGGATGGAAGAACTAGACGTAGAGGAATCTGCTATTGAGCACTGGGATATCCAGCAGCCCACCCCCTTCAACCCTGTTAATTCATGAATAATAGCCCTCTGGGGATCAGCCTGATACTGGTATATTGCTGTCATCAAGCCCAGTATACTTCAGGTGTTGGATTCAGGTCTAATTCTGTGGCTATAGTGGGGTGTTGCAGCTGGGGCTCGGGAATGTCCATGTTGAGTGTGGTGATGAAAGAGTGTGTCGCGTCGCCTCCAGGTTGACGCTAAGTATTGAGCAAGCACCAGGCTCTATAGTAGAGTGTCATTGCTCTCACTCGCTTTCAGACTGCGGTTATCCAACATTTTCGCTTCGTCAAAGATAAAGTTTGGCAAATAAAAGTCTGAGTCTTACTCAATGTCTTCAGTACCGCAAAGTCAGATTAAGGATGCGATGGGTTTACTTACGTGATGCCAGCATCAACCATATTTGCACTTGGAAGAAATTGCCCTTCCTTATCGTGGGCCTGTATCTCTGAGAAGGCAGAGCGAATACTGAGGGGAGTCGTAAATCCTGATATGTGATGGTGTTGTTGTCTAAGTCGTCAGGATGCATCGTTGGCTAGTGGAATGCATCTGGATGGAACCCTGGGCGGCTGGACTCATCAGCCGCAAGTAGACTTTACCGGGAATTGCAATTCAACTCAGAATGTACAGGACAGATGAGATGCAGAAAATGTGTCGCTTGCCTCAGAATGCAACACGTATTAATGAGATGCAGGCGCTATTTGTCCTGATGGCTGTGCGCCTTGCACGATATTTGTCTATAGTAGTTCTATTGCTCTGGTGGAAATTAGAATGACACTGGTCTTTTATAACTGCGTCAGGGAAAGGGGCAGCCGTGCCGTCCAATTATATAATTCAAGTTGGGATATCATGTTAGCCCTAATTGCCTGCGTAGAGACTGAGACATTTAATCAATGACAACTTGTACCAGCCGCTGTGCATTTGGTAGCCTCTTATCTGGTAGTTGCATTATTATATTCTTCTGTATCAATCTTGATACCCACAAAACCAGCGGTTGTTCTCTTCTAGATTTTTCACTCCTTAATTGAATGACCTAGTCCCTGCCAGGGTTCGCTAAATCCTGTTGTATAATTTTTGATATCCATGATAGCGATTGCAAGAACTATTATGATGAAATCATCCCGGTAGTGGATATTCTTTGCCACTAATTCCTGTCTCTGTAACACAGCCTCGTGAATCGAGTGAAATACATCAAGACCTATGATCAATATGTAAACTACTGTGTTAAGGACAAAAGGCAAGCATTCTTCTACAGTGTAGGTGTTTTGCCTGTTGGAAGCAGGAAGTAGTGTACCCAGTGGAGAAAGTGAAACGTGGCAAACAGCGCTTTGGAAGTCATGCTTGATTACTAGTGTTCACCTATTTCTGAAATGTTGAATAGCAGATATTGGCTCGATCATACCGCTATAAGAGATTGTCGCATCTAGTCCAATTATTTGGCTGTAGATTGTGCCTGTGTCATTTGACATATATGAGATGGCGGATTCGCTGCTTAGTACTAAGTGACATATCTGTAAGGCAAAAGGGTCATGCTATAAAGTATCTTGAAAAGGCATTATCGCTAGAATACTCCCTAAGATGTTTTCTCTTTATCTTAGCCTCTATTTTAGCTGTCAGTGTATTAGGGCATGCAGAAGCTCCGGACAATATTGGATAGATAGTCATCGAACTTCTGAGTCCTTTATGACTAATTCCTGCACGAAATTAACATAAACCTAGGATTGTTCCTATTACTGGATTGTGCTTGTATTCTCTTCCAAGCCATTTCTATCCCTCGTACTAGGGCTAGTCCCCTTGAATTGTGTCAGAATTAGGAGAAAAGATTGTATAGTAGAGTGTAGTATTTGGGGGTATAGGTGGTCTGCTGACATGGGTGCTTTTGGAACTAGAATTGTATGTGGCTAGTATAACACACATAGTAACTTGTATAGAATATAGGTATTAAGAGCAGTAATGGTGATATAGTACAGTGAGTATAGTACGAGTGTGAGTAACAAGAGAAATAGTAGACAAGCAGCACAGACATCGTGTATGTTACTAATAGGAGAGCAGATGACGCATATAAGGACTAGTGTGGGCAGGGTGAGAGTGGGCTGTATTTCCTTCTGTAAATTGAGGGGCCTTATTGTTGCTACTACTACAAGTCATGCACATGTGATACTAGCCGTAGTATGTGGACTGCCATTCAGGGTTGATCCAGTTCCCCCTACCTGAGTAGTAGTTTGCCTAGTTGCATCGCCCCAAAGAGCAAAAGAGGTGCCAGTGAAGGGGTGAGTAGTACTGTACTGGTTGCCTTAGTGTTCAAGAAGTACATATAAGATTGTGGCGGTAGAGCTAGGATGTAGAAAGAAGGAAACAGAGTGACTTTCTTGCATTGGAACCTCATAAGCGCAAGGCCTTACTGGAACAGAGCTCTCCTAGCAAGTTATCCACTCCTATTATTCAATATAGGGATAAGCGAAGAACCTTGATAAACTCAGTTTGCTCCCAAGTGGCTGCCAGTCATCTGGATGCCAGTGACTGATACTGTTGCCTGCCGCAACATGTTTATGCTGAAATTCGAAGTAAAATGCCTTTAGCTCCTCCTATTTGTATTTTTCTAGAACATGATAGAGATTGATGGTATAGATAATTAGTGTTATTGCTAGCTCTACCTGCAGTGCCTTTGATGCTCGTTTAGTGATAATTCTGCAATAGACTACCCAAGTCTCACAAAATCTGCTCATCTTGTACTGACTTGCCTGACCTTATTTGTTCACTTGTATGAATACTCCTCCAATGTTGCTTGCCTTTGTCATTGTGCCTGTTACTTCCATGATGCTTATCTTTCGTGGATATTTGTCCGTTTGCAGAGATTCTCAATTTTCTCCACCAGACTACATGGCTTGACATTAGGAAACAGTCATTCAAGGGATTCGGCAATGTCAGACGCGTGGTTTAGCCCCTCTCTTTTGAAAAGGGTAGGTACAGTTATATGTAGCGAGTACTCTTAATTCCTTCCATCTTGCCTCTCCTTGCTCTAGGTCCAGTTCAGAGGGTAGTTCTATGTGGAACTCTGGATTCCCGGCCGCACAAATGAAAGAAGCCATGAGTCCTGGGGTATAGGATATTGTAATTATAGTGCAACAGGACATACAATAGCTGTATATTGCATTTGATTCGTGGTTCCAGAATGAATGTTGTCATAGTAAAACTCGTAAAAAAGTGTGATAAATAAGAGCCAAAGAGCATGCAATAGATACACGATACATTTTGTTCCAGTTGCAAGAAAGGAATAAAGTCACAAGTTGTGATAGAAAGTAAGCAGTATAGCAAGGACAGGATTGGTAACAATTGCGTTTTGACAGTCTTGATTGATTGCTAAAGAAACCAATATGTCTACTAATGTGAGGAAACACAGAGAGCAATAAATGAGACAAGCTAGGGACCCAGTATATGTCTGTTGCATATCCTAGTACCTGGGTCCAGGAATGATAGCATACAGAGAAACAAGTATCGGAAACTACAATAACACAGAGCCACTGGCCATACGAGAGCTGTGTGTTCCCTTACAATGCTGGCTTTCGGAAGGAAAGCAGCTGTACTGACAGGTGTCATGGATTGGAAGAATACACAGCAACATGCCACAATACCAGGGGATTATAAGTGGTTTCAGGTTTCATGTATGAAAGGAGATACATGAAGCGACTCATTGACGGGAATAGGAGAAAGCAACAGGGCGAACACTTGTTGGTTGTTATATTTTATTCCTGGTTTCACGAATGAAGGTAGCCAGAGTGAGTGGGGTGCTAGACTACAATAACATAAAGCAATAAGCGATAAAATAGAAGTTTGTCATATTACTTCCTTAGTTAGTTGAATGAAAGCGGCTATAGTAACACCAGCCTTGGATAGTAATACCAGAGAGTAAGAGGCCAAACAATAGTGGTAAGTTACATTTTGTTGATAGTTTCAGGAAAGAAAGTTGGCACCCTGATCAGGGCAATCGACAGTTATAATTGTCAGCAAGAGGCTTTACAACGTCTATCATTTATCTTTTGTACTCGGTTCCAGGAATGTCAAAAGTCACGGTAACGGGTTTGACAGTGTCGGCCAGTACTAATATGTTGCAAAAGGCTGTACAATATCAGCCTGTTAGAAAATCTTTCATAGCTCCAGGAATAACAATAGCCATACTTATATGAGCTAAGAACAGAAATATCCAGAGGCAACAGGCACTACAATAGCTATCTGTTAGATTTTGTTCCGTATACGTGAAATGGAAATAGCGGCACTCACGAGTATTATAGAGAGAAATAAAAGAGAATAATAGCGTGTGGCATATCAGTTGTTTACACTTTGTTGATAGCTTGAGGAATGAAAATAGTGAAACTGAGAGGAGTGAAGAAGAGGAATAGGCAGAACGAACAGGACATACAATAGCTATATGTTAGGTTTTGTACATGGCTTAAGGAATGAAAGTTGGCCTACTGACAGAGGTTAAGAACTGCAATAATCAGAAGTAACTGTGGATAGAATCCATGTGTATTACTATGCACTCATGCCTTTTGGAATGAAAGTAGTCACATTAAGAAGGGTGAATGAGAGCAATATCAAGGATTAAAACATCATACAGTTTAAGTCAATTACTTCTTGTTCTAGAGACATAAATGAAACCAGCAATCTGAGCCAGGGGCGAGGAGTGCAATGGTAAGCAGGAATAGCTCCTTCAATATGTGTCAGGTGGATCTAAATCCTGGAAGAAAAATAACCATTTCTACAATAACATGCTACACATAGAGGAATAACAAGGAACAATAGGGGATATTATAGGTGACTTTGACATTTGGTTCCCAACTGAAGTAATCAAATTGACTATAAAGGGACAAGCCAAGTAGAGTGGTGAGAATCAGTAAATAGCAAGATAATAGCTGTCAGTTACGTTACGTTGCTGGCCCAAAGATGAAATGATACTACAAGAATACTGGTTGTGGATGGCAAAAACAAAGTGGAAAAGGGGATAGAATGAGGGAGTATTACATTGCAATAGTTGTCCCGGGAATGAAAGCAGGAAGAGTGATAGCAGTCATAGACATAAATAATAAGAAGCAATAGAGTATATGGTAGGTATCAGTTACTCTTGAGCAAACCGACAGCGGCCATAAAGAGGAATAACAAGTAGCAGGAGAGTATACACAAGGTCAAGGAAGGAAAGTAGCAAAATTGACACGGGTTATATACTGTAATCTGAAGTACCAATGGAAGAGACAATAGATGTCGGTCATCATTTAAGACAGATACAAATAATGAAAAGAGCCACAGTTACCGGAATTAGGAAAAGGAATACAAAAGAGAGGAAGGTAATTCAAGAGATGTCGGTTGAATTTTGTTCCTGGTAAGCGTGAGGGAGGTGGGCATCATAAGGGGCAACAAGGGTACAAATAAGGGGAGCAAGAAGTAATACATGAAGGCGTAAGATAATTGAATTTCGAGGGCAAGGAACGCAAGTGGCCTCAAGGATAGTAGGTAGGTAGAGTAGTAATCGGCACAAGGAGACTCTACAATAGCGGTGGGAGAAATTTGAATCCTCAGTCAGTGACTACAAAAAGGTATGGGAATCAGGGTGATAAATATGGTCGCGAAGCGGGAGTGAAGATATCAGGATATCCGTAAGTTGAACTTTTAGATACTGGTTGGGGAGATATAGCTAGTTAGGAGTGCTGGGGCGAAGTAGATTGGTAACAACTAGGAAGAAGGCAATACTGAGAGGTTGTTTAGATTTTATGCTTTGTTTAAGGAATGAAAGAAGCTAGGGTAAGGGAGGTTATAGATAATGGTGATAAGAAGTAAGGGGCAATCGGGAATAGGGTGGAGATTTGATTCCGTGAGCGGCGAAAGAAATTATGAGTAATACAGTATAAGAGGCCTTGCAATAGATGTCGGTTGGATTTCGTTGAAGGTAAAAGGAGTGAATCAATTAGGAAGACACTCCAACAGGAAGTGGAATAGATGTCGGATATATTTGGTTCCTTGAACAAGGAATGAAAGTGTTAGTAAAACACTGCAACATGTACCAGAATAGATGTCTGTTAGATTTCGTTGCTTGAGCAAGGAATGAAACCCTTAGTAATTCTCCGCAACATATACTAGACTAGTTGTCTGTTACATTTCGTTCCTTGAGCAAGGAATGGAAACATTAGTAATACTCTGCAACAGGGCCTAGAATGAATATCTGTTACATTTCGTTCCTTGAGCAAGGAATGAAATCATTAATAATCCTCTGCAACAGGGACAAGAATGAATGTCTGGTACATTTCGTTCCTTGAGCAAGGAACAAAACAATTAGTAATCGTCTGCAACACATACTGGAATAGATGTCTATTACATTTCGTTCCTGGAGCAAGGAATGAAATCATTAGTAATCCTCTGCAACCGGGCCTAGAATGAATGTCTGTTACATTTCGTTCCTTGAGCAAGGAATGAAACCATTAGTAATCCTCTGCAACACATACTGGAATAGATGTCTGTTACATTTCGTTCCTTGAGCAAGGAATGAAATCATTAGTAATCCTCTGCAACCGGGCCTAGAATGAATGTCTGTTACATTTCGTTCCTTGAGCAAGGAATGAAATCATTAGTAATCCTCTGCAACACATACTGGAATAGATGTCTGTTACATTTCGTTCCTTGAGCAAGGAATGAAATCATTAGTAATCCTCTGCAACACGTACTGGCATAGATGTCTGTTACATTTCGTTCCTTGAGCAAGGAATGAAAACATTGGTAATCCTCTGCAAGACATACTGGAATAGATGTCTGTTACATTTCGTTCCTTGAGCAAGGAATGAAACCATTGGTAATCCTCTGCAACACATACTGGAATAGATGTCTGTTACATTTCGTTCCTTGACCAAGGAATGAAATCATTAGTAATCCTCTGCAACCGGGCCTAGAATGAATGTCTGTTACATTTCGTTCCTTGAGCAAGGAATGAAATCATTAGTAATCCTCTGCAACACATACTGGAATAGATGTCTGTTACATTTCGTTCCTTGAGCAAAGAATGAAACAATTAGTAATCCTCTGCAACACATACTGGAATAGATGTCTGTTACATTTCGTTCCTTGAGCAAGGAATGAAATCATTAGTAATCCTCTGCAACACGTACTGGCATAGATGTCTGTTACATTTCGTTCCTTGAGCAAGGAATGAAAACATTGGTAATCCTCTGCAACACATACTGGAATAGATGTCTGTTACATTTCGTTCCTTGAGCAAGGAATGAAATCATTGGTAATCCTCTGCAACACGTACTGGAATAGATGTCTGTTACATTTCGTTCCTTGAGCAAGGAATGAAATCATTAGTAATCCTCTGCACCACGTACTGGCATAGATGTCTGTTACATTTCGTTCCTTGAGCAAGGAATGAAAACATTGGTAATCCCCTGCAACACATACCGGAATAGATGTCTGTTACATTTCGTTCCTTGGGCAAGGAATGAAACCATTGGTAATCCTCTGCAACACATACTGGAATAGATGTCTGTTAGATTTCGTTCCTTGAGCAAGGAATGAAATCATTAGTAATCCTCTGCAACACGTACTGGCATAGATGTCTGTTACATTTCGTTCCTTGAGCAAGGAGTGAAACCATTGGTAATCCTCTGCAACACATACTGGAATAGATGTCTGTTACATTTAGCCCCTTCCGCAACCAATGAAACTATTAGTCACCCTCTGCAACAGGTACTAGAATACAGTGGTTACCATAGGTTCCTCCCTGCCCTGACGTCAACCCTGATCTTATTATTTGCATTTCACTCTCCCCAAATGTTCTCTCCATGCCTCTTAACCTTTTTCTCATCCCTTCTTCCTTTATCACAATTTCTTTTCATCTCTATTTCATTATGAATCACCATATTCCTTCTCCGTGGTTAGTTTAAATTAATATTTTCTTCTTGAGTGGTTGGATATGTTTTTTCGTTCCTTGATCAGAACTACTCCCTTGCAACCTTCGTCGCGTCTCCCATTACTGTTTTCTGACTCAATGGTTAGTCTATGTTTGTTCGTCACTTAAAGTGGAATAATATATTTCAATTTGTATCCTAATCTCAATAAACATATTTGCTATCACCTGTTACCCTCTCATTTTTGCTTACTTGGCCAGGAATCATATTTTTCAAATGGTATTGTTGTAATCTCAAATCATATTTTGTCCTTGTGGTGCTCGCATATGTTTGTTTGTTCCTTGATGACCATTAATACCTGTCAATCTTTATCACAATCACAATAAATATTATCTCCCCCAATAGTTAGCATATATTTGTTTGTATCTCAAACCGGAATAATATCTTTCCTTCTTTATTTAACCCGCACTAATATCTTTTCTTCTGTTTTTTAATCAAAATAAAGATTTTTTCCGACCGTGGCTAGACTATGTTTGTTCCTTCATTGACAACGAATCATATTCTTCAATCTGGATTTTAATCCCAGTCCATATTTAGTTTGTAAGTAGTTTGCATATGTTTCTTCATTTCTTGACCAGGAATAATATCTTTTGATATATATTTTTATCTGAACAATATTTTTTCCATCCCTAGTTACCACATGTTTCTTTGATCCTTATGATGCATAATATTTTTCAATCTTTCTCGTAATTTCAATAAATATTTGGTCCCTCAGTACTTTGTATATGTCCGTTCCTTCCTTGAACCCAAATCATATCTTTCAATGCGGATTTTATTATCACCATATAATTTACTCTAAGTAGTGAGCATATGTTTCTCATTTCTTGACATTTCTATCATGTTTTCATTGGCATGTTAATCTCAATAAATATTTTGTCCTTGCGCACTCAGTATATGTTTCTTAGTTGCTGCTCTAGGAATTATATGCTTTCATTTCTCCTATTATTCTAAAATCTTTTTCCATATCCTTGGTTATCATATATTTGTTCATTTCTCTTTAAGAAATAAAATCTTTGAACCTATATATATCTCTCACTGCCCAGTTAACTTATATTTGTTCGTAGCTTATAGATGAGCTGTTTCTTTTAACTAATATTGTAATCTCGATAAAGATATTCTTTGCGCCATGTTTCGCTATCTTTC
>Ga0307517_10007366_pt1 | contig 16053 bp, 7 predicted proteins | sample 23_EM_MG_FD_194515 | JGI IMG/M metagenome (GOLD analysis project Ga0307517, IMG submission 194515) | Populus trichocarpa ectomycorrhiza microbial communities from riparian zone in the Pacific Northwest, United States - 23_EM | ecosystem: Host-associated > Plants > Roots > Unclassified | place... | reverse complement strand
GTCATCTTAATATTTTTTAAAAAATATCATTTTGAATTTTTAAAAAACTAAATAATGTATTTTATTAATCATCTGGTTATTTTTAGACTCACTAAATCAGCTAGTTCATGCCAAGATAATTTTTATGCTGGTTAATTTTAAATTAGAATTAGATAAAAAAATCAAGTTAAAAGATTTAATTTACAAATTAAATTATTGAATGGGATTTAATAACAAATAATAAATATCAAATAATTTTGTAACTTGAATATTTCATTTTTTTATTTTATTTGAACAATAACGTATGGCGTTCCAGTAAATTAGTTGTATTCTTACAGCATTATCCATAAAATACAGTACCTTTTTTTTCTTCAAAAATTGAGGTATTTAGCATATCAGTGTTCAGACATCCTATTACGTGGCACATTTTAACTAGCAAGTTCACTTTTTCTCTCCAAAGGAAAAAGAAAAGGAAAAGGAAAAAGTCCACTCTCCCACTTTCCCACACTTTCTCACTGCCCAAACAGACCCTCACTCATTCTACCTTCAAAATAGAAAAGAAACTTCTTTCAGCACCAATATCTCATTTCTACCCACCAACGCAGCACTCAAATCTCTCTTTACTAAGCTCAAACAATGACCAGCGGTCCAGCGCGACAAAAATCTCAGCTTTGAAAGAGTAAATTCGAAGCATTACTGGGGGCATCTTGGAGAAGAGGAAAGGGGGGGAAGGCAATGTCGGGAGGCCCACCTAGAGTGCGGGCCATGAACAGCATCAGAGAACCGGAAAACAAGGAACCAGAAAAGCCGGCGACGAAGAAGAAACCCACCAACGAGAAACAGCCGCCGCAAGAAACGGAGTCCAACAACAAGAGCAAGAAGAAGGGTGGCAGTGGCAAATTCGTTGTTTTGAGACAAAAGTCCATGAATGCTTCCTGCTCCTCCTACGCCTCGTCGGAATCCTCGTCGCCGCTTAGCCGGGCGTCTTCGTCTTCCTCGTCGTGGTCTAGTGGGAGAACGGCGGTAAGAAGGAACGCGGCGATGGTAAGGAAGAAGCAATGTGGTGGTGGTGGTGAGAACGAAGTACTGGTGGGGGATAATAGCACCGATGACTTTCAACTTCAAATTAAAAAAAGATGTGCTTGGGTTACACCTACTACTGGTAACGTTTTTTTATATATTCTCCCTCTCTGTTTTCTGTTTTCTGTTTTCCTTACAAGTTTGAATTAGGTGTGTTTTTACTTGAATATCGATGTTCTTGTGATTCTTGAAAGTTCAAGAATTGAGAGGTTTGGACGGTAATAGTTTTAAAGGGGTGTATGTGTGTATTTGGTTTATGCGTGTATCAATGATCCTGCTAATTTATGGAAAATGGAGTTTTTTTTTTTTAAAAAAAGTAGGAAATTAGTCCTTGGTGACTAAGAGAAATATCAATCTATGTTGAATTGGGTCTAGAACATGCTAAAAGCAAGTATTAATGATCCTACCAATTTATGGAAAATGGAGTTTTTTTTTTATAAAAAAAGTAGGAAATTAGTCCTTGGTGACTAAGAGAAATATCAATCTATGTTGAATTGGGTCTAGAACATGCTAAAATCAAGTAGGTTATGCATCAAATTGCAAATTGTTGTACTCTTGTTATTTTTCATGTCAAGGAAGGCATTTTCTTTGACAGATGAAAGAATTTCATTAGGCTTTTGTGAGATTGATATTCTGCTTCCATTAGTAGTTAGCATCTGTTATAAGAATAGTATTTCGTACAAGAAAACCTTAGGGCGTTACTTGTCATATTTATCTGAATTTGGCCTTAGTTGGTTTTCGTGAATCTTGATAATGCAAAATATTTATTAATGGGAAAGATAAAATGGAATAACTTTTCAGCAATAAGTATTGAATTAGTTGCTAATAACCTTTTGTCACTTAATCTTGAATTAGTTTGGCATAAAACTCTAAAGAAGTGATTTTGTATCACAATCATTCTCATTTAAGTGGCAAGATGTTCATAAATTGAGGGGTTAACTGACATACAAATATTCCTGCATTAGTAGATGCAAGATTTTGAGGTGTGTGTTACTGTGCATTCAGAGCATTCATCTCCATCTCATCTGTGGTCATGCTCCAGGAGCAAACTTCTACCCTTAACAGTCCTGCAGGGCTAGGCCTCACCACAGATAATCGATAGTGAAATAAATTCCTGTCCCATTAACTTTAAAGTTTCTTTATCAGAATGTTTTGGACGCTCGTTTTGCTAAATGATGTATAGATGAACTAAGAAACTACGAGATGCTGGTTTGTTTTGTGGCAAAGCATTTTGGCGTGTTTGCATGTATGTTATGGGAATACCCCTATCAAGAGGAGGGTGATGAGTAGGCATAGACGTAACTGAATCTACTATATCATTTTTTTTTAATGGAAATGGTCCATGTATGCCATGTATGGAGACTTGATCTAAGCTATAGAATAGGATGGAATCAAAAGGGGAGCAGTTCCAAGTGAAGAGGCTGAAGCTCAATGTTCCGTTGATTTGGTTTATAGGATGGCCAATCAAACAATTAAACAATCACGTGGCTAGAGGATTCTTAGATGCAAAATTCTTTATTTCAGGTCCTGTAATTTACTGCAAACCATCTCTAGAAACAAGATAATTAAAATCCAGCTAGTTAATTCGTAACTGTTCTGCATTCAGTGGCAGGCTGCAAAATGCCAGATAATTTGCTCACTCGCAATTTTCTTCCCTTGATGTGATTATAATTATAAGTTTTGAACTTTTCTTACCAAGTTGAATTTGCTAATTAATATTTTCCCCGCTCTAAAAGATCCAAGCTATGCCACTTTTCATGATGAAGAATGGGGAGTCCCGGTCCATGATGACAAGTATGCACTCACAAAACCCTTGGGATATCTTCTTCTAAAGTAAAAGCGGATCTGGTAGCCCCCTCAGTCTCTGATCATTTCTTTCAACGTGCAGGAAGCTGTTTGAACTGCTAAGCCTATCGGGTGCTTTGGCTGAACTTACATGGCCTCTCATTCTTAACAAAAGGCATATATTTAGGTATTGATTATTTCGAATCAAATGTGTATGTTATGATCCTTTGATGCTTTTGCTGTTCTGGCATTCAATAATCAAAAGACGATGTGAATTGTTGATGCTCAAACTTTTATTGGGTATAACTTGATTGACTCAGAGGTGTATTTATTTGCATGCAGGGAAGTCTTTTTGGATTTTGATCCAATTGACGTTTCCAAATTAAACGAGAAAAGGATAGCAATGCAAGGAAGCCCTGCCAGCTCCCTACTGTCAGAGCTAAAGCTCCGATCAATCATTGAGAATGCACGTCAAATTTGCAAGGTAGAGACTTGGACTTTTTCAATTTGTTTTTTTCCCCCCTGATGTAAGCCTGATATTGACTTCCTGTTTTTTGTGATTTTCCTTAAATAACTTATGGTAAAGAAAGCTCTGGGTTTGATGTAATATTTTTGAAGATTGTTTCAACCATGACCTTTAAACTGCTGTAAACTCACATCTTGTTGATGCTGCAGGTCACAGATGAGTTTGGGTCGTTTGATAAATACATCTGGAACTTTGTGAATCATAAGCCCATCATAAGCCAATTCCGATATTCCCGCCAGGTCCCAGTCAAGACTCCAAAAGCAGAGCTCATAAGCAAAGACCTGGTAAAAAGAGGGTTTCGAAGCGTCAGTCCAACAGTCATATACTCATTCATGCAAGTGGCTGGACTAACAAATGATCATCTCATAAATTGCTTTAGATTCCAAGAGTGTACAACCAGGGGAGAAGCAAGGGTAAAGGATGACTATCTTGAGGCTAAGACCGAAGTGAAAGAACTTGAGGATCCAATAGATGTTGGATTATCTAGAGCTGTCGATGACTAGAATTCTTATACATAACCATAAAAAAATTTGTTTGGTAAGTTGGAGGTCATGCCAATTTCTGTGTCTGGCATTCCTTTCAAGTAGGGCTGTGTCTAATGGTTTTGTACAAAAGATAATTGCCTCTAAAGAAAGCAACTGCAAGCAGGTATATTTGCAACAATTTGATTCATGTAATTATTTGTATGAATGACATGGCTGTTATGTATACATATCATTTTCTTTGTTCAAGTGAATATGCTGAAAGACTCACCTGCGTTCAAAGTTAAACCTTCTTTGGGAATGTTTGGGAACGCTGCTGTGGCTGCGTTTCTAAAAAATTTAAATTTTTTTTAAAAAAAAAAAAATTAATATGGTTTGTATGTTTTGGATTGTTTTGATATGCTGATGTCAAAAATGATTTTTAAAAAATAAAAAAACATCATTGGTATGTATTTTGACACAAAAAGTTATTTGAAAAGCACCCGCAATCACACTGTCAAACACGCTATTTGTCCTTGATATGGTGTCTATTCTTATTAGCTTTTCAATTCCAGGTGAGATCTTATATCTCCTTGCAACCCTAGGGTTGGATTATTGTACTAGTTACTACTTACTAGTGACAGGCTAGGTGCTGATGACTTTTTTCTGTTGGCCGGTGGCACAAATATATTTATGTGTTGAATCCTCATGGATTTAGTGACTTTTCTAGTGTGTAATGGAATAACCATCTTGGTCCAACTTATTCTCTGTTGTTGGAACTTGAAAGAGATTTTTATGCTCTAGATTTCTGAAAGTCATCGTAATCAAATTCCGCACTGTTAAAAGATTCGGTGAATGGAGGTACTGCCACAAAAAAATCAGTATCAGTTATATGAAATTTACATATCTGTGTTTCAAGTTCCATGTTCCTTTCCTTTTCAATGTCGTGTATAGATTCCAGAATTCCTGTAGTCAAATAAGCTTTATCGCATACATTTAATCAGCACTTTTCCTTTGGGATTACGGCAAAATATTCTTCTATATAATATCATATATGGCTGCTGCTTGTCTAGCAGAAAGTTTGGGATGTCTTGCTAGGAATATAAGACATCAGCCGCACCCCAAATTCTTGGAATGCCAAGTGAATGAACTGTTGGTTTTGATTTGTTGGGTTGTAACAGGAAATGCATGTTCTTAAACTTTTAACAAGGCATCTAAAGATATCACAGCTAGTTTGAAAGCCTTCTCGTCATATAAGAGCATTTCAAGATCCTTGTAGCAATATACTCCTTTGGTTCATAATCATAACAAGATCCTTCGTCTAATGGTTAAGTTACACGGCAACTGGAAATCCATGATCTGAGTTAGCAAGTCAGTCCGCACATTGATTAGCTTCCCTCGAGGTTTGCCTGATCAGAACCCTCCCATGGTCATGAAGAGTCACATCTTCTGCTGAACATAGAAACAATTTCCTTACGAAAACGTAAAGAAAACATTCCTTTTTGGAGATAGAAGGATTGTCACAAGCAGATTGTTTGCCAAACACAAAAGACGTGGGATGTTAAAACACCAAGGTAAACGCCACTGAACTAGTCGGAACAGCAAGTATCAGAGGACATCAACCTGTTTAGGCCTCAATTAGCAACATTCTTACTCGAACAAGAGAAATCTAATAGGACATTAGTAAATTCTGAAGCATTAACCATTGACATTATTGTTAAAGTAATCCAAAATTCAAATTAACAGAAAACAAATACGAATATAAATGAAAAGAAATTTACAGTTTTTATTAATTATAATATTTTGAAGTGTTTTAATTAATTTAAATATAAAGGGATTATATAAAAGCTAAATTAAAAAAATTATTTTATTTTTAATAAATAAAACAAGATAAGTCAAAATAGCCCGCAAAAAATCTTGATAACCAGTCAAATTAGCCGGTTTTCTTTGACTGAAAAGATTATATTCCAATCCTCAAGTCTTCAAATCCCAACCACCTTGGTTTAATTTCACACTAGTTTTTGCACCTGGAACGTATGCTTCAAATCAAGTTTGAGAGAGAGACAGCCCCAGTAGTTCTGGATGGTTGGAAGTCATATACTTTTTGCTAAATGAAAGTTCAAGAACATAATATGACATAACTATAGTGGTCCTGGAATCCAGTTATGCTAACCAGATAGCCATTTGGCCAACCAGAACCTTGCGCACTTACAGTCAATTTAGGACATCTAATTGATGTACAATTGCTCCCCAAGATGTCTTCAAATGGCAATAATCCATTAAAATACACTAAAACTCACACTCTTATCACAAGGTTACCCTTGACTCTGAAAGACCATTCATTTTAATGGTTGATTATACCAATTAAAAATATATGAAAAACAGGCCATTATCCATTAAATGGGAAAAAACCCAAATCCAACTATTGAATCTCAAAATGAGTTTTGGATTCTTCATGTAATCATATACAATCCTCAAGGTGCTATCTTCCTTGGGACCTTTTGTTCCCCCATGTATCAAATGATGTATTTACAAATACATTGCCAAATTCAAAATGATCTTTTTTCGGATTACACCCCTTATCTCAAGTTTTGGACTCTCTGGATAATAGGTACTGTAACTGGTATTCCTGTGTACTAATGGAACCCTACATAATTTATAAAACTCCAACTAAGTTGGTAGAGATAATTCTTTTCCTATCTAAAGCTGAAATTTCACCACTTCTCGCTGTGATTTTGCTGAAACATTCTTCCTGAGATTGCTGAGGCCAGTGCTGCAGTGAAATTGGGATCTTTCGTCAGCGAAGAGGCCATCTGCTCCACCAAGAATTTCCGGACTTCAGGCGTATCCGCTCTTGGTTTTGAGCTCCTGTCATCATTCCTTGACTTAGATTTTGTGAGATCAAGAGTAATGGTTGGCCCAGATGAGGCTAGGGAGGCTATGCAGGGTGCTGGACCGAGTGTTAGACTACGGTTTGAACCTGATGTTGCCTCCATTGAAGGATGTGGATGGTTGTGCTCTCCTTCATAAGTTGCCACTAGAACAGATTGGTCATCGATACTCCTTTGAACCTGAATGAACCACAAAATGAGACAGAAGCATCTTTAGCATTCTACTCAGCCTTTTCACTCCAAACAGGAGTTGGAATTAAAACCTTTTTTCATTTACTGATGATTATAAAGAAAACTTGGACAAATTCATAGTCCATGGGAGTTGAAATCTGATTATATGCGATTTATCAGCCACCGTACGGCTAAATAGAACATGTGAGATATGGATGAAATTGACTCGATGCTCGTATATAAGCAATAGAGAACTGTGTTTATGATTCTGGCCTCACCTTCTTTTTGACAGGGCAGCTTGGAGCAAAAGAGCACTTGAAGTAAGCTCTTGGAGAAGGGTTATCTCTTGTGACTTTTTGGCCATATTTCCTCCATTGATATCCATCTTTCACAATCTGCAATAGATATGCAATTGCTTAGCAACCCATGAAAACATGTACATAGCATATAAAACATAACCTATAAACTTTGGAAGCAATCAAGATTTTTGCAACTGAGGAGTGTATTATATGGACTTACAAGGCTTGTATCACCAGCTTCAGTCCTGACATAAGCCTTCGAAATCTTATCTTTAATGACTTCTTCCCTTGGTTTCTTGGATGATTCTTCATCAGTTGAGCTACTCTCAGAGTGCCCATTCATTACAATGTTATTATCGTTGTTGTTGCTGCTTTCAGACTTTCTTTTCTTTGATGGGGCAAGAAGCTCCTTTTCTCCATTCTTGCTCATGTAATCCATCAACTGGCTTCTTAAAGCATTGTAGCTCTCACACATCACAGTTAGCATTTCAGTTAGCTTCCTGTTTTCTTCGCTCACTCGGTTCAATTCCACTACCAAAGCTCCAGTCTGGAATTAATTAAACAAAATAAAATCAACTTCAAAACTTCAAGAAGACTTCCAATTTCAGAAGCACCCTCTAATCAAGCTCAACAAGTTCCTAGCTAAAACTTAAAGACAGCTGATAGCTGGTAGTCTCTTTTGTACAAGTTCTTTTTATTTTTATTTTTTTCATGAAACAATGTTTTGATGTTATATAAAAAATGCTTCCTAAGCACCAAAAACATTTAAAAGGGTTCATCATATTGTGAATTCTTTCTTGAAATTAAACGACAAGAATTCATCATATCTAGTTCTTTCTTGAAGTTTGTTTGAAAAACAAAACCTCGAAGCCGTGTGTATTTAGCCTTCAATTGATGGCCAGAAACCATGAAAAAAAGGAGGTACACAACAAAAAACCATAGAGACATAAACAGATTACTGCAAAATGAGTATCTGTGTATATATATGTATGTATGTATGTATGTATATGTAAAGCTAACCTCTTCTTTGGCTGAAGGCTTGGTCTGAAAATCCATGAAAGTGGGTTTCAATTCTCTTGCCATCCCAAATCTTTCTGCATCTACCGGAACTTCACTTTTCACTCTTAAAGGATTAATATTAAGATCCAAAGAAGTATCGACCCACGATGAATAATCCATAGCCGCCTTGATCGAACGGGTCCTTATTGACAATCGCCTTCAAATTTATTGACCAGGTGATTTAGCTAGAAGCTTGTATAATCTTTAGACTATTTCAATCTTTCTTGAAAATCCTTGCAGCAGTAGGTAGTAAAACTAAAAACCAAGAAGTTGCTAAATGAAGGCAAAAGCTGGGGTATATATAGAGAATTCAAGAGGGCTCAACTTGGCCTGGTCGTGGAAACTTGGTGGAAAGGACAGGGAGAAAGATAAGATATATAGCAGTCCTAGCAGGTACACATACGTTTTGCTCACACGAGATCTGAAGCTGGCATGTGCTTTTAATTTTTAGTTAGATTGGTGGACGAGACCTTGTCGGTTGGGAATTGACAACGGGACATTTTTTTTTTGTCAAAGTCAAGCGCCCACCAAATAAAGGCGAAGGAGTTGTAGTATGGAGTAGAGCCATAGAAACAATGGGTGGTGCTGTGCTGTGTGTTGCATGCGTGTGTAAGGTCAAGTCCTTGGAAGTTTAATGCTGACCAGGTGCAGATCCAGCTTGATACAGCTGCCCTCCATGCCTATCTTCTAAGGAAGGCGGTGGAGGTAACTCAATTTCATATGTTCATGGCCATTTTGACCTTCTCAACAAGGGTTTAATTATTAACAAAAAAAATAAATAAATAAATAATAGTGAAAGAGAAGGGTTTTTTCTACACCCCTTGCGGTTGAGTCAGTGCTATTAAAAAAATAACATTCAGATTTTAAAAAAAAATTACAATGAAAAAATTAAAGAACAATGAAAAAAATTGCTAATTCACGCTTTCATTTTTGTGAAATTCATGCCATTAATATTTAAGTAATATTAAAATTTAGTGTTTGAGAGAATTGTTACACCTCCTGAAAAACTACTATTTATTAAATTAGTTTTTTTTTCTAATATTTTTTTTGATGAATGTCTTTTTTTCTAATTTTATTTTTTAATATTATATTTATTTTTATTAGGTTATACTACTCTTAAGATACGCTATCGCGAGTTACAAGATAGAAAATAAAAAAAACAAATTAATATGTTATAGTGGTATAAAAAAACAGAAGGATTGTCTTCTATATCCTATTTGGTTATAATCACGAGTTACAATAATATTATAATCACATTAATTATAAAACTCATACTAGCCCAGCATATTGACCCAAAACCCGGTTGACTCGGGATTTGATCGGTTTGGGTTTAAAAAACATAGAGGAAGGATTTGACCTCACATGACTTGGTCAAGACCCGAGTTGACCCACTACTCAGTCAACCCTAGATAAAACATGAGTCAAAAACCTGTTGATTTAAAAAAAATTCAAAAAGAGGCTGCTTCGATTTAAAAAAAACCGATTCAACTCGGGTTGACTCTACTGACCCATGACTCTGACCTTGCCGTAAATCGACTCCTTAGTCGGGTTTTAAAACTATGATAATAACCACGTTTATCCATAAGTTAACTCAAGTCAACCCACATTGACCCCTTGACTTGTGACCTGCGTCTTATCTCGGGTTGGCCCTCGAGTTAATTTTTAAAACTATAATAATAACCATTTTTATTCTTAAATTGACTCGAATCAACACAGGTTGACCCTCCTTACCCGTAATCCAAGCCTTGTCTTGAGTCAACATTCAAGTCGGGTTTTAAAACTACGGTATTAAACATTTTTATTCTTATATTGATCCTCTGACCCATGCCTCAAGCATTTCCTAATATCAACCCTAAGTTGGATTTTAAAATTATAATAATAACTATTTTTATCTTACTTTTATACTTAGATATCTTGGTTAATGAACAAATTTGAAATTGAAAGTTTCTTGTAAGGATTTTTTTATTCTACAAAATAATAAATATCGTCCCTAGTCCTTTATGTATCTTTTCTTTTAGAAATACAAAAACTCATTCTAAAATTATCTTAGAAAAAAATTATTTTTATATTTTTATCTATGTTTTTTTAATCAAATATATTTATGTTTTCATTATCTTTATTCATTCGATTTTGATATAATAAATAAATGCTAGTTTAGTATTAAATTTTACCTGGAAAAACTAAACGCCATCAAAATTAAAATTCTAGTTATTTGTTTTATTTATTTTTATAAAAAAAAACTAATTACTCTCTTATCGTTCATAATTTATATAGTCAGAGTAGTCAAGAGTTGACTTTTTTAGAGCTATTTTCACATGCTTCAAAGAAAGTATTTGAACACGTGACCTTCGTTTATTTGCAATGGGCTCACTATTATAACTAGATCTAGGATAAAATCTGATTCACGGATCGAAACTCTCAATTTTAAAAAAATAAAATAATAAAAATAATGTTGTTATGATAAATTTTTAACTGGGTCAATAAGTCAACTAAATTTTTTAACTGGGTTAGTTGGATTTTCTTTTTCAAACCAAATTGGTTCAAATCTGAGTCAATTAATCCCGAGTTAATCAACTAGGCTGAGTTAAAAAGGAGAGAGATGTCATTCACATCCAGGTGTAATTGAAAAAATCTCTCCAGGAACCTGTGCATGTCCAGGCCAAAGTCTTGAGCGTCAACTAAAGTAGCTAATTGAATACAGATATAATATTATTATTTTTTTCAAGAATTGAACGATTTTACTCGAACTCGAGACCTTACGGGCAAGAAATCTTCTTCTTGCCGTCTAAGCCAACTATTCAAATGAATCGTGAATTGTTTGACCTCAGGTACAAATATCATTAAAAAAAAAACATAAGTAAAAATAATAATTTTAAGATCCCTCATTTTTTTTTAAGTAAATAGAACTAAATTATTTTTAATTAAGATACATAGTGATATTCTTGTAATTTTAAGATATTTAAAGTTACATAAAATAAAATTAAAAACCTTCCATTTCAAAATCATCATTTCTCGTATTTTTGAAATTATAATTTAATATATTTTTATAAATGTTACATTCCATTTTTTAATTTCTTATCAAACATTTTTTTATGTTTTTAAAATAAAACAAGTGATATATATATAATAAAAATGTGACGAATGGAACTATTACGTATATGGCGTGAAACACACCATCTCCAATATTTAGAGTCCACTAGGTAATTGACCCTATACTGCATATCAAATCTAGTTTATCTTGAATATATAAAAAATATTAAGATATTGTTAATATTTTTTTAATTGAATTTTTTTTTAACTTTGCAGGACTTGACTTGAAATGACTCGATTGACTTTAGAAATCCAAAAACAAGCTACACGACCTGTATAAACATAATTCATCTCAATATATTTTTTTAAGATGATATCTTTTTTTAATATTAAGATAATAACATATTGGGCTGACTTGGATCAACCCGAGTTAACATATCAAATCCGTGATTCAAGTTATTAGACTATGATAACCTCATAGGAAACAAATCAAAATAAATTATAAAATCTAATTTTCAATCAACTCGATGCTGAAGGATAATATTGAAAAAAAATCAATTAAACAATGGATCTAAAAAAGCAACTCGGGTTAGCATGTCAAACTCGCAACTCAAGTCATAAGACCGAGATAATCCCATATAAAAAAAATAAAAATAAATTACGAAGTTCAATTCGCAATCAGCCTAATGTTGAAGGATTACACTAAAAAAAAATAATTAAAAATAAACATGAAAAATAACTTAAGTCCATCCGCCAAATGCATGACCTGGGTTATAAGACCAAGATAACAATATGAAAAAAAAATAACATGATTTAACCCAGATTAACTTGCCAAATCCGTGACTTTAATCATGAGACTATGATAACTCTGTAAAGAACAAATCAAAACAAATTATAAAACTCAATTATCAATCGATCTTATCGGACTCATTGTTGAATAATAAAATTTGTAAAAATTTTAATTAAAAAACAACATAAAAATGAGTCAAGTTTATATGGACTAACCCGTTAAGCACTATTTCTAAGTCATGGGATCGATCATAAAAATCAAACTGAAATAAATCATAAAGTCTAATTCTCAATCAAACACGATATTAAAAGATGATACTGAAAAAAAAAGTCAATTAAAAAAAACCGAGTTAACTGAATTGACTAGCCAAACTTGTAACCCGGATCATGAGACAGAGACAATCCAATAAAAAAAAGACCTGATTTAATCGGGGTTAAAATACTAAAACTCACAACCCTGATCATGGAACTAAAATATTTCTATAGAAATTAAATCAAAACAGATTGTGAAGTTAAATTCTCAACCGATCTAATATTAAATGATAAGATCATAAAAAATTTAAATTATAAAAAAACATAAAAAACAACCCGAGTCAACTCAGGTTAACCCATTAAATACTATTATCGGATTATGAGACTAGAATAACCTAATAAAAATAAAATAAAACAAATCATGAAAGCTAATTTCTAATTAACTCAGTATTAAAGGTTAACTTCCCATAATCAACCAGGCTAACCCACCAAACCTGAAATCCATGTTAAAAGAGTAGAATAACATAAAAAAAAATTGAATAAAATAGAAAACAAAACATTAATTAAAAAATTAAAAAAGAACAAATGTTTTTTTTTTCGATGCCACACCAAAACACGTGGGGGAAAGTACCATACATTATACATTACTACTACACTTTTCCCACGTGTTTTCAGTGTCTTCTTAATTAATTAACAAATAATTAATGTTAATGGTCGTGTACACCCTGTCTAAAAGCAATAACTTGACTTTCCGTACATATAAATTTAACCAAGAAAACTAAAGTCTGCATTTCAACACCCTTTGCATAATAACCTCTGATTTTCCTCTGTACCAAAAATTATGATCAAGCCTCCTTTCCCTGCAGGCTGCATATACAAATGTCAAGCTTGGTCGGCTGCCAAAACGACACTAATTCATGGACATAGACAGCGGAGATCACAGTGACCAATCTACTTTATATTTATTTATTTATTTTTTTAAAAAAACTTAATTTTTAGATTGAACACTGCAATTTGTTGGAAGAAAAAAATAAATCTATCAAGACTAGCAATTTTAATTTGAAGATTGTGTGGATGGCTACTAAAATTAAGGTATAGGAAACAAATTTATTTATGTTGGTTATTGGGTTAGCCTGGTCCGCCCATGATGGATGAGTTTGGTCCAAGTTATTAGAGAAGTTACTAAAGGAAGTAACCGCCTCCTCTAATCATATATAAAGGGACATAACCCATAAGGAAATAACAAGTTTTTCATTATTGAAAGAACATAGTTTTCTCTTTCTCTTCTCCCATCTTGACTCTCTGTATTAACTTGACAAGATTTACAAAGACGTTCGTACTGTGGAATATCACTTTGATTCTAGTAATTAAAATGGCACTGAAGTAATTGATCCAGGAATAAAAAAATTAATTCTCACAAGTAAGTTTTCCTTTCCGATCTACAATTTATATACTAATTCAGTCAAGACTCTTAAGAATAAACTATGTATTTCATTAAATTACAAAGGAGGAGATTATTTAAATCTTAGAACTTGCACGACTATCACATTGTTCTTTTATGCCCTCTTACGCTCTCCACTTGAATTGATTCGTAAAGGCACTGCGATTAATGGTCATTACACATTAAGAGTTTATTTATTTTTGTATTTTAAAAATAATTTTTTAAAAATTAAATTGTTTTACTTTAAATTAATATTTTTTTATGTATTTATATTATTTTCATGTACTGATATAAAATATAAACTTTTTAAAAAATTATTATTTTAATATATTTATAAATAAAAATTACTTTAAATAATAATCATTACCATTAATTCAAATAACCTCGTTAACTAATTGTGAATGATGACAGTATCGTGCCCCTGAAATCAACCTTTATCTTAAAAAGGTTGATATTAACTAATTAAATATTGACTTGTCAAATATGTGGACTTGACCTTGTAAATGGAGGATTAGACAACTAATTATACATGTTTAAAAGGCATGATAAGGAACCTAATATGCAACCTTTTTAGTTTTCAATAAAATGATTATATTATAACTGCGTGCTTCACAAGGTTGTTTTTGTTTTTTAAAAATATTTTTTTAAAAAATTAAAATTTTATTTTATTCTTTTTTAACTTTAAATTATTTTTTTAGTGGTTTGTGCTAATGTTAAAAATAAATTTTAAAAAATAAAAAAAATTATTTCAATAAATTTTTAAATAAAAAATATTTTTAAAAACAATCATTTTCACTTTATAAATACTGGAATTATCCTTTAAAAAAACTTCGAGGTACACGTGGAATTGTACTATCCTTTCACATATAAATATAAAATTCGTTGTAAAAATAATTTATGGACCTCACTAATGATAAAAGAAAATGTAAAACATGCCATAAAAGTTGATACTCTAATCGTGCAATTTTCCACGTAGAGAAGCCAGATTAGAAGGAAAACAATATAAACATGCGTGAATTCTTGTTTAGCATTTTTTGAAATTGGATAGACGGTGGGGGTGGTGCACGTCACCATCTCAGGTCATGTCCTTCATCACAAAGCAAGAGCTTTTGAACAAAAATCACTCACCTAATCCTCCTAGCTTCCCAAGACTCAATCATGGAATTAGACCATGACCCCATATATATATATCCCACATATTTTTCCATAACCCAATTAAACTAGTTAGATTCAATGCAAATCTAATTATTTGAATTTTTTTTAAAAAAATCAAAACTACTATACAATAATAAAAATGACTCATCAAACGAATTTCTTCTTTCATTAGCACAAGCAGGGGTGGAGACAGGAGGGCTGACAGGACCCCGGCCCCTGTAAAGAATTTTTTTTTAGTTATTCTTTTAATAATATTTATATTTTTAATTTAAGTAATAAAACAATTAATATTTTGTTTCTTCTTAATTTTATTTTCCTGAGCACAAGCACAATGAATGAACTTATTGTCTAAACTAGCATTATTAAAAAGTAATTAGCACGTAAATAACAGTCGTCGTGGAAAAGAAGAAGAAAAAACCTGTTCATCAATGCTAGCCATATTTTTTTTTAATTTTTTTCAGTTCATGGACCCTGGTCAGGGACGACGTCTGTAATCCGAACATGTCCATGTCCAATTAATCTACGAGTCGGAGAAAAAAAGTAGAAAAATGAAAAGCACGCACGAGACTGGATCGATTAATCCAATGTTTATTATTACAGTAATGGAAGAAAGGTTCATGAATTCAAAATTTCGTAATCTGTGGTCATATTTCCAACCCACATGTTTTAGACTTGAGCTACTCGAATTTCAACAGCTACCATGACTTCAAAAATGGCTGACATTAGAGGGCCCCTTCCGCCATAAAGGCTCCCAGATAGTACAAGAAGTAGCTCGGTGAAGGAATAACGTGGAGAAGGGAAAACAAAGAAACAGGCAGAGATCGAACTTCCTCTGTCGGTCCAATGAGCTTTAAAGAGTGATTAAGGTACCACTAATTAATTTGTTAATTTCCTTCCACTTTCCAGTTCCAACTTCACCTGTCTTCAGCTAGAATAATCAGGGGAAGAAAATGTGCTATTTTTTTATTTAAAAAAAGGCAAAGATTGAACTTTCTGCTCAAACTCCACGGATAAACATATAGAGGTTGATGAAAGATTGGATTCTCTCGTGTATTTTTTTATATTAGATGGAAGTTTAAATCGCTTGTGTATACTTTGATTAATTTTATAAATTTTAAAATTAATAATGATATAA
>Ga0307517_10007365_pt1 | contig 16057 bp, 4 predicted proteins | sample 23_EM_MG_FD_194515 | JGI IMG/M metagenome (GOLD analysis project Ga0307517, IMG submission 194515) | Populus trichocarpa ectomycorrhiza microbial communities from riparian zone in the Pacific Northwest, United States - 23_EM | ecosystem: Host-associated > Plants > Roots > Unclassified | place... | reverse complement strand
ATTTCCTTCTGTCCCTCTCTTATGCGTTTTTGTCCCTCGCTGATCTCAACCATGTCAGCTCTTATCCTTTTGACGCTCCTGCTTAATTTCCTGTCATTATTTTCTCGTTTCTGTTTCAAGTAATCTTAGATTGTTAGAAAGTAAACAAACAATAATGAAAATGACAGTCACAATTTGAGACGTACAATCTAATTCTAAAACACACAAGTCCAAAAACAATAAAACGAAGAATGGCATGCAATTCTAAATTATACCTGCGGAAGTTTTCTTCGAGTTGCTCCGAGAGAAGTCCTCTCGCCAACTAATTTTGTATAAATGCAGCTCTTCATGATCAACCTGCACATGCATGAGAGTTTTGCTACGGTGATGGTGATAACTTCGCGATCTAAGTGTTTATTTAGATCGCAAAATATATAAATAAACCTGTGAACGAAACGTAGGTCGGTCCGCGGATATCGAAAGCAAGTTGCCCACTCTTTTCCTCTGGGCCCCTCGCTATATTGGTTGGCATTAAAAAACGAAGAAGACAATAGTATTGTGTCTTATCTTTGATCGTGCGATACCACGCGAAGGACGCTGCCCGATCTCAAGCTTTCGCACGATGATGGCCTTGTGAAGAGCGAAACCGAACTTTGTTTTGACATCTGTACTTGTGATGCAGTTAAGTCTGACTTAGTTGGGAATCCATATAATTTAAGGATTTGGAAAATGCAAGTCATCTGTATTCGTTCTTCTCGGAGCATTAATTGTGATATCTCCGCCAGTTAGATTTGCGAATATTAGGAGGTAACCCATGCATCCTCTTAAACTTCGATCACACCTGAGACAGACGAGAGAGAGAAGTTGATATTCAAAAGGTAAAATTTTCAACAAAAAAAAGAGAGAGAGAGAGGTGGCAGCCATTCGAAGCAACTAGACTTTTTTTGACTTGCACCTTTCCTCGAAACTGCCGTCCCACACCTCCTCTCATTATATACTATTAATAATAATAAAAGACACATTGATGTCAATTTTTTTACAATCGGATTTTGAGCGGTTCCTGAAACTTCGTTCTTTTAATGGGAACTTGATGTTTTCCAAACTACCTGACATCGCACGATGTCGCTCTATGGCAGCAAGTCAAATAAATAAATCGTGAGATCACTTAAAGAAAAAAAACACTGCGCCCACGCACAACATCATACTGCCAGAAATCGTTCGACTAGGCCTGATTCCTCGCACGACTCAAGATTAGGTCGCGTGATTTTTCACGTTCTCGCTCGACTCAGACATTTCGATAATTATAACTTAATTCCTCCTGTGATTTATTAAAACTAATTAATTAATTGATCGTCTTATCATCAAAATCTTTAAATAATCCACCTAATTAAAATGCTGACCATCTTCAATTTCTTAAATTTTCATTTAAAATATATAGTAATTTTCTCATGCTATCCAAAAATAAAATAAATCGAGAAAGATCGAAGGATTGTCTTCAAAACAGATTTAAATATATAAAGATTACCAGATATAGTTTATGAAATTACTAGAACTAATTAATAATTTTAAAGATTGCCAACAAGTCATGGCTGATTGCTATATTCCGTGCACGACAAACAATTAAGGACCACTTCTTCGATTTCTTCCACGCATTTCTTGAGGTTCGCACCACGACGATGTTGTCTTCCATTTTTGCTTTATAGAGATAATTTTGTTTTATAAATCTACGGTGATTCACAGCTTATAATGTTATTAATTTCAAGAAATGTAAGATTAGTTATATTCATAATTAAAAAAAAACACAAAACAAGAAATTAGTTATTTATTATTTATATTGTATTTGAAAATGTGGTTGTTGTTGTTTTTAAAGTATTTTTCAATTAAAAATACATTAAAATAATATATTTTTTATTTTAAAAAAATTATTTTTGATATCAGTGTATCAAAACAATCTAAAAATATAAAAAATATTAATTTTAAACAAAAATAATTTAAATTTTTTAAAAATACAGGTAGTTCTCAAACGATCCTTTAATATCATTCATATGTAGTTTTGATTAATATTTTACTGTAAATAAAAAATATTTAGATATTATTAATATTTAATTTATAATATCACAATCCATCCTTCTCTTCTCTTCCTTATTTTTTCTTCTTTTTTTCTATATTTTTTCTGTAACAAACAGTTATTCCTTCCTTCTAATCTCAACACAGTTCCACCTTCTATAATGAGAATTCAATGGACGGTTTCTGTTTATAAATCCATAAATAAAATATTTACCAATGAATTATAAATATAAATACCGACAAAATTGTTATATCGGTGATGGAATTTGTACAAATTATCCTGATTCCAAGAAGATTGATGGGGAAATATCATCTATTAAACAACCCGACTGCTAAATGAGAACCAGCTTCTACATGGATCGAGTGCTGTAAAACACAGAACCAATATCCATTACCTCATTGTGAAATCATTGGTATTAGTGAGAAAATATTCTATACCGTTAACGTACATTATCTTCAACAACATTATCTTTAATATTTTTCTCATTGTTATCGCTGCAATTTTCCATGACGACGACCACTGATATTTTAACCGAACATTGCTCTCCGTATCTATCACTTGCTACAAGCGTATCTTCCTTAATCCCCATCAGAGTTGCCTCTCAAGCGGTTTTTCATAATATCTACGAAGAACAAGAAAATCTTAACTTTTCTAAAACGAGAATTTCTACTAAATATAAAAGTTTTTTCTAAGGTTATAATATACAAGAGACAATAGAAGGCCTAATCCTTACCATTAATTTGATAATAATAAAATTACACTCGTCAATTATATCTTCTCTCCTATATATAAAGTGCTCGTTCGATCATGCACGAGAATTCCACGTCCCTTTTAGCCATCACCCCTCCCAAAACTCTATTGAACAAATCAACTTGAATCGTCTTCATGCTCTACCAAACACGTCTTCCCATCTAAGACGATTTTTTTTTTCTCTGCATTTGAAAAATTTCGCTGACCACATATTTGAAAGAAATAAAAAAACCCTGCTATTTTCATAACCTCTTGTGTGTTAAAACTATTGAGACTATATTTGGCAATAACCTCTTGTGTGTTAAAACTATTGAGACTATATTTGGCAGTCTGACAGTGGTTATTTTTTAAATAATTTGTGTTAAAATATATGCTAATAATATTTTTTTATTTTTAATATCAGCACATTAAAACGATCCAAAACATACAAATCATATTAAATTTTAGTAAAAAAAAAATTAATTTTTTTGGGAACGCGGTTTGCACCGCGCTCCGAAACGGTATTTGAGTCTTTTTCATCTTCCATGCAGAGCTTATTTATTGACTTGATCATGCATTAGAATGGATTTAGCCTTTTTTTGTTCTTTACTTTCGAAAACTTTATTTAACCACATTTAGAAAGAAAAAAAAAACTGCTCTTAATTTAACCTCTTATATGTTAGAACTATTGAGCCGACGAAACTTTTTGATATGGAATTAATGTATTTGAAAACAAGGTGATTTTATATCAACCGTAAATAATAAACTTGCGTTTTATTACTAGTTTGCTAAGATCATATAACCTAATAAAAAGAATGATCACAGCATAATGGAAAAGAACACCACACAGCTATCCCCATGTTTACGGGAAAAGAAAATAAAATAAAGTTTCACTTGGAGAACTGATCTAGCTTAATCTCAAGTATAACCAATTCTCACGACAGTACTCTTTAAATAAATACTCTGTTAGTAAAAGTAATGGAAGATCAAATATATAGCATAGCTCTAATGCATGCTGGGTCAGATCACGTCAAAAGGAGAGTAAATTAATCCCTGTGTTCTTGGATCTAAAAACAAGTCATTCTCGACGATATTAATACCCAAAACAATAAAAATTTAATGTGATCTTAAATCTCTCCCTCACTCTCTCTCGATCTTTCTCGATAAGCTTTAAGCATCTATCTTTTTTCCAATAGCTTCGAAGATTTTTCTTTATTCCAATCCTACCATCCATATTTTAGGATTTGTTTGACATGTAAAAGCAATTTTTAGATTCTTAGCAGAATATGATGCTTCTTCTTGTGATAATGTCTTTTCTTTTCTCTCTCAAGAATTCTTATTGTGATTCTTAAGAATTATAAGTTATAACATAGAAGACAATGCATGGTAATCCGGCAATTACTAAACATGCAAACATATATGATACCTTTAAAATCTGGCTTTAAAATCAAATTACAGCTTCAATATAGGATATCATCGGTAGGGCCATAGAAAGCCTATAGCTTGTAGCGATTATTGATGGCGAATACTCTTTTATAACATGGGTGTATTACATTAAAAAAAAAAACAGCATACAAGGAAGAAACAACGTAAATTAGATTGTTCTCGCTTCTCGACAAGAAAAAAGAAAAGTACAAGTAATGAGAAACACGGTTGGTCATTAATCCTGGCCTTGCTTCTGTTCACAAACCCTGGTTTTGCCCATGTCCTGCTTTGTCATTAGCTCCCTGAAACATAACATTTAAACAAAAGATAACGTTAGTAAATCATATTGATCTCTTAAGATTCCATTAACATGCATATATCTGCAGTTCCAAGTCTTCTACTGCTATATACATTATTCAAGTTGGTCGTGACGACCGGTAATCAAATTAAACTGAAGGTACAAAGATGTGGAGAGGATCACAAACCGCAAGGCTTGAGTGAGAAAGGCATCCTTGGCAGAATCATTCTCTGCTCTCGCTCTGAGGATTTGAAACATAAGATCAATCCTGAGTTGATTTGCAGCACTCTGCTTGGTGATTAGATTAGTTTCCTCTTTTAGTTTGGCGGCCTCTTTATTTATCTCCTGAAATTGTTCCCTCACTTCCTTTTGCCCTTCCCTTATGCGCTTTTGCCCCTCGCTAATCTCAACCATATCAGCCCTTATCCTTTTGATGCGTCTACTTATTTGTTCGCCACTTTTTTTCCTTTTCTGCTAGGATTGTCAACAAATTATATACGTTAGAATTTCAATAAAGAAAAAAGAAAAAGCATGGACGACTGATAATCTATATATGAACAAGGAACTGATGAGAAGGGAGCCAAGAAAACAATTAACAACGATCAGAGGAATCATGACCAAAGTATATATATGAGGTGGCAGCATGGTTTATATGTATATGCATACCAGACTCTTCCTTGTTGTTCCGAGATAGGGCCTTTCCGCTACTTGTTTTGCATCCATGCTGTTCCTCCATGCTGTTCCTCATTTTAGTTCTTCTTAATTTATAAGAAGGAAATTTTCCTAAGTTCAATATGAAGTCAAAGACGTCTTATTGCAATCGCACGACATCGTGGAGAAAGCGGTACGATACTCGGAACTTCGCGCGATTGCTTTACATGATTCGACGAGGAACTTCCTGTTAAAATCTGTTAATTGTATTTTTTATTTAAAAATATTTTAAATAAAAAATATTAAAAATTTATGAAATTATTCCTTGATACCCCGAATAACATACAGTATTGGAGTGTCTTCTAGACACTGCGAGGAGGTCTTTAGTTTTGTTACGCTTATTAAGAAAATAAAAACCTTCTCTAAGAAGTAATAAATTGTAAGTTATTTTTGATATTTTAGTTGTTTTTTTAAAATAATTTTTTTTTAAAAGTCAGATTAAGAGGAGCCATGCATATGAATGTCTGAACTAACTTGCATATCTAAGAGGACTCAAGCTCGTAAATATTAGGGAATAAATTCAATACTTGACCAGTTAAGTTATCTCTCATAATTATGATTTTACATGTAGATACTTTTTAAAATTATTTTTTATTTAAAAATATATCAAAATATTTTTTTTATATTTTTAACATTAATATACCAAAATTATAAAACAAAAACACTTAAAATCATCGTTTAATATAAAAAAAAAACAATTTAAAAAGTAGAAAATATCACTACATCAAACAACCACTAATAAATTTTTTTGTTATCATTTTTCTCAAGCCAGGACAAATCATGTGGTCAAATTTCTTCTTTACAGACTCGGGAATGATGATGGTTCAACTCTGTAAAAACACCGATTCACGCAACACTCATCTCTAGATCGGATCCAAGGTGTCCACGTAACCCCCCACAAGCAAGACCTCAAAATTAATTAAAATATATATAAACTAACCGCATATCTACATTAATAAATAAATAAATAAACTCAAATAAAAGGCAAGTTATGATAGAGAACCGACAAACACATGTCGACACCGTGTGCATTCCACTTGAGAGTCAAATCTAATCTATTCATCACCGATCATAGAGATAGAAAGTACACGTATTTAATGAAGGCACGGTATTAGCTAATTGTCTCTTTCAAATTGATATATATATATTTTTTTACCATCTTCAACAACGCGCAAGCCATGAAACCTACAATTTGACAGCTTTTGCAGAAAACACGTTTTAAATCTAAATTTATGTCTCCATTTAACATTGATCACTTATCTCTCGTGTGGACATATTCACATGGGTTCAAGACTATATATGAACCCAGGGCAAATTGGCTCTATTTTTATTTTTATTTTATCGTTGTACCGGATATATTTCTCTCTACATTCATCTTCTTTAAACTCTGCAAAATAAATGAAGACTTGAAGGTTGTAGAAGGCTATTTGGGTCAGACGTGGATGAATATGGCAAAGCTAATCAATCCACCATACACGTGGGCTAGGCATGAAACTCATTGTTTTGACTGGTTAGGCGGAAAAAACAAAAGAAAAACTCGATCTATTACTGAGACAAGAACAAGGCCGGCGACCGTGAGATCGACCGCTCTTGGCGCTCTCTCAGCTTAGCTTAAATCTTCTATTTCTTCCCCGTGATCCTCTAAAAGCCAACTAAGAAAAACATGAAGAATCAAGATGAGCGGTGCGAGCTGATTAAATTTGCTAATAGTAGAAGGTAATCTATCTTAACCATAGATCATACCTGAGATAGCTGAGCTTCAATTTGAGAAAGGACAGAGAAATCTCGAAGAGAACTTCCTCCCAAATGGGCCTCGGGTTTCAAACATCTCAAGCAAAAAATAAAAAATATATATATATAAAAATAAAAAATCGCCATGTTTGTTGAGTGAATGCTCCCACCTTTGTACGGTAGATTATAAGTCAAGGCATTTTAATTTTTACGCTTTATGAACACGAGTAAAGGCGGTGGGAACACTGAAACGCAACGCTTCATTCGAGTTATGCTAGTTTTGTCATCTTGCTTTTTAACATTTAAAAGAATCTACGAGAGATCGTGTTGATGATGGCAGTTTAAAATGTTTTTAATTTAAAAATATGTTATAATAAAAGAAAATTTATTTTTTATTTTAATAATATTAAAATGATTTGAAAATATAAAAAAAAATTATTTTAAATAAAAAAAAATTAAAATTTTTGAGAATACACACCTCAAAGTACTTATCATTTTATTACATTCATTTCAATCCCTAAAGCATTCGCCGTACATCATATTTTTATACTTCTAAATCTAATATTTAAAAAAGATTAAGAAAATTATTTTTTAAAAATATTTTAGCAAAGAGACTCGTATTGAATCGAGACCTACCAACTCCAATAAGATAAAGATATGTGTTTTCCTGGATTTTAATTGTTTGTTCAATTAGGTAGTTTTTAATGTGTTTGGTTACTGGGAAAAATGTGTGAATTTTGAATGGAATCAGTGTTTTGAGTTTTGGGATTTCTTTTTATTTGGAATTTGAAGGGAAAATGGGGCTTAATTGAATTTGAACAGTACTGTTATCGGGCTTAATGAAAGTTTAGATTTGCATTTTTTGAGATTGTGAAGTTAAGATTTTCTTTTCTTGTTTGATTTTTTTAGAGGGAAAAAAAATGAAGATCTGGATTTTCTTTAGTTAAAAAGAGAGAAATTACATATAAAGAGAGAGTGTTTCTGATACGATGCGTTTATAATATATTATATACGAGGATATTTTAGTTTTTTTTATTCAAAATGAAAAAAAATCAATTTACTCAAAATCATTAAGTTTGCTTTGAAAAAAATGAAATAAAAGTTTAATTAATATGAATGCAACAGCGCCGTCAATGCCAAAAAAAAATTATCCTTGGCAACTTCTTTGTGGAATTTAGTTTTTAAAAAACATTAACAAAATAAATATGAAAAATTACCAAATAAAATCATATGAAAAAATAAAATAGCACAGTTTGATCATGTCGCGCTTCTAAAGCACGACATGATCTAATTCTAATCTTTTACCTCAATCGGTCAACCGATTAGATCTAGTTCTATTAACCGGTTAGAAACCATGATTTTATGAAGTTTTGAGTTTTATGAGACAAAATTGTTTTCATTCAACTTGTAAACTAAAAAACAAATTTTAATTAAAATCTCAATTGATTATTGTTCACACGGTAGTGAATGATTCTAATAAGTCAAGTGTGAGTCTGCCATAACTAAAAGAGAATTTGCCTCAAATAGATTACGTGAAAGGCTTAATATATGCATTTATAGACCAACAACAAGTACGCTTTTCAAGCTTTTTCCTTACTATATCACGCAAAACTCTCTTTTCACTTAAACCAACACGCCTAAACATAAGATATGTGCTTTCACTACGCTTTCGACAAATAAGTCTAGACTCAAGATGAAGTCTGGTAGCGCTAGATCAAAATAATAACTCAAAATAATTATAATTTTTGATCCAACAGTTAGATCGCGCTCAAATATTTACAAGAGTTTTTTGAGGCTGTTTTTCCTATAATAGCCATTGCGTCGCTACGCGGACCGTTGGATATTTAAATATAAAATATTTCACCGAAGCCCCCTAGTTTTGATATTTTTTAGATTTTTCTTGTTATTTTTAAAATCAGTCGATCGGTTTCACTGATTATTAAAAATCAGTTAATTAATTGAGTTAGAAATAGTACAATTTGACTACGTTGCGTTTCAGAAATGCAATATTTACTAAATATTACTATTATAAAGTGCAATAATTTTCTTACCGGTTTTAAGTAATAGTGAAATTTACTAAATGTTTATACTATTTTATCTAAAAACTCCAATATAAATTTATTAATTTTTTTTTAATTTTGTGTGTTTATTAACTAATTTATCCACTTCTGACGAACTACTCTCCACCGTCCTCTTATTTTACAGATTTATGCGTCGCCGTCAATGTCAAATTTTCAGTTACGGTTCCATTTTCTTCAACTTGAGTGATTTGCTTCGGATACAATCACCGGTTCTTAATTTATTGCATTGCCGATCTTGTACTTAATTTATTCGACTGTGACGTCTCCCACAAGGCTCATGTGGTCTGTATCGCGAAAAAACGACCGGTAACCTCCAGACATCGCGCGATCGCCCTGCGAATCTCCCGAATTTGCTTTTTCCCTTCAAAAAAGGCTGCACCCACCGTCCGTGTCGCGCGATCAGCACTGCTACCTTTGCTTCCAACCTACCCAAACATTTTTCTTTTATAAAGTTCAAATTATTGTAAAATCAGTTTTTATGCACGTTGTATATGAACTATCTTGAAAAACCGTTTTAGCTCTCCGCTTTTTTGAAAAACAGAAGTGATTACTTTTTTAAAAACATTATTTGAAAATATATTAAAATAATATATTTTAAAAAAATTTATTTTTAATATTAATATATAAAAACAATTTAAAAATATTAATTTAAAATTTTTAATTTTTAATTTTTTTTTAAAATATTATAACGCAAAAAAGTTGGCATGTACATGATACCTTCAAATTTAAAAATCTGTCCATGTATAATTATTATGGTAATAATTATTTTTAATATATTTTTTATTTAAAAATATATTAAAATAATATTTTTTTTATTTAATTTTTTTTATATTAGTACATAAAAATAAAAAAAAATAATTTAAAGTTAAATAAAAGATTTAATATTTTATTTTTAACATCAACACATCAAAATCATAAAAAAACACCTAAAAACATCAATTTAGTTTTTTCTATTCTTCTCTTTTTTCTTCTTTAAAAATTATTTTAAAAATTACAGGTTGATCTTTTTATAAAATTAATGATATTATATTTTCTAATATGATTCTCATTATTTTGGTTTTTAATTTTTTTTCTTGATTTTTATGTAAAAGCTATTGTTTTCAATTTCACCATTTAATTACAATATTATTATTATTTTTTATGTCACTTTTAAGGCATTTTTTGTTAAATCCTCCTTTTACTAAATTGATTTTCTATTTAATTTTATTTTTCAATTAAATATAATAGCATTTCAGTATATCATCCACGAAGTCAGTTTACAAAAATGAAGATTGGAATTACAGGTCAAAATTGTAAAAGAGTTGAAAAGAGAAAATAATAATAAAAAAAAGAAATTATAATTAACAACAAACAAATTCTCAAAACCTTAGTAGAGATTTTTCAAATCCCCAAAGCAAAATCTCTCTTTGCCCCTCTCAAAACCCATTAGCCATGCATGCCGCTTCAGCCCCTACCACTCCATTGATTGCTAAACCACCATAAATGCTAATTTTGCCTAGTACCCTCAGTTGAAACTGAAACAATTTTGTCTCTATCATGAATCATCTGAAGAGCAATTTCTTTTTATGGGTACCCATGATCAAGTCCATAAAAGACGTCCAGTTTAAGTGAAAAATGTGACTAATTTTTACTACTGAATGGTGATTATTAAGGGATGAATCAAAGGAAAGAAAGATTTGAATATGAAACTAAACAGCGGGCAGGTGGTTTGGATCCATAGGCGACGTATGGCAAACTGGAAGTAGAAGATGGTATCCATGTGAAGGCTGCTGTACATATTTACGTACTTGGAAGTGTGTCGGAGAGGAGAGTGAGAGATAAGATCAGTGTTTTCTCTCTCTTTTGAAGTTCTTACTTCTTAATTAATAACCTTTATCCGGTTATCCAGAAGCCTAGAGAGATTAATTGAAATGTAATTTAATTTATTTTTAAAATTTATTTTTGATATTAACATATAAAATGATCTGAATATATATATAAAAAATATTAATTTAAAGTAAAAAAAAATTAATTTTCTTTTAATTTTTTTCAAAAATATTTTTAAAATCTAGAAACAAACAGGAAAACACGAGTGTCTCTCTAGCAGCCGCTGACATTCCCCTATTTTCATTACTTTTCTATCGGGTGGCTACATAGATAAAAACACATGATGTTAATTAAATTTATGTATATTGGCAAGGATCTTACGCGCAGTTTTGATGGGGCGTGCAGAGATGGACGAATTCGCATAAATAAATGCTGGAATAAGCCTCAACATGGAGTTATGAAGGCGGGCGTTCGATATTAGCTCTTCTACTCATGAGTACGCTCTAATCAGGTGGATGGCCGGGGTCATAGAAAGTAGAAACAGACTCCACAAGTGCTCCTATTTGGCCGACACACTCCAACAAGGATAGATCTTGGAGAACGCAGGGAAATCTCAATAAAATTGCAGTGCTGGATAAAAGGTTAAAGAGTGTTAAATATTATACTCTTGTGTAGTAGTGTTGCAGATCAGTTTGTAAAGCAAGATTTGAGTAGGTTAGAGAATTATCAGCTAGCTATTTTATTTGATAGCAACTATTTTTTTGTTAAAAAATTACAATAAAGTAATCCTTTTCATCAAAAAAGATAAAAAATATATACACGAGTATATCTACTCTTCCTCTGCTTATTGCCGGGTTTAAGTCTTGTTTGTAAATTCTGGAGTGTTTTTCCGAACCATATTTTTGGAAATTTCTTCTTCTTCTTCTTTGAGGTGCAGTCCTCCTGGGGATGGCTGGTTGTGTCGTGCTCCTTCGTCCAGATTCAGTCATTAATTAATTATCTACTGGTCAGGATGCAATTTTAGAGTACCCATTAACAATCCATTCAGTCGACTTGGCAGGTCAATCCAAGTTTTATAACCAAAATTATTATAATATTATTAATTTTAATATTTAATATAAATTAGTATGAAAAAAATCTAATTATTATTTTTAAAATATATAAATTCGATAATACACATTAAAAATAAAATAAAATTTTTTATATATTGTTTTATATCTTATTCATTATAATTAAATATAATATAAAAATAATTATTTTATCTTATACACCAGTATTACATATAATTACATCTCCATATCCTTTTCTGTTTTGTCTTTTTTTTTTAATTGTTTTTATTTTTCTATCCCAAATAATAACAAAACGTTACCGTACATTTTAACCTAGAAGACAGTCTCCAATGCCTTAGTGGTCAATACCATGTTGTTAGCTCTAGATCAACGTTTGGATTGGGCCTTGGTCCAATCAAACACTTGAATCAAAGTTATGGAACGTACAAGCATTTATGCCCATTTATCTTTTTAAAATGATTTCTTGAAATTCCGTCTATCAATCGAGTCCATGCGCCAACCAATTAGATGTCCCTAGTTAGCGATATTGGACATTAATATATATATATATATATATATATATATATATATATATATATATATATATATATCTCACACAATATGACTTTTATTAAATTTTGCAAGTTTAGGGATTATTGTCAACACAAATTTCATTGCTTTATGTCAAAGTTGTTGCAATGTTTTGTGAGAAATCATTTTATGATAAGGAGGTGGTGACAACATTATAACTACCAACCTAGCTTGCTACCGGTAGTTTTTCATTGTACTATACCTTTTCATTTAAGACATTACACGATGTTGAAGGTTGATTTTTTTTTTTTTAGAATTATGGTAATTTCTGTTTTTTAAATTGTAAAAAAAATTAAAATTAATGTTTTTTTATATTTTATTTTTTATGATTTTGATGTGTTAATGTAAAAAATAATAAAAAAACTTTAATTTAATATATTTTTAATTGAAAAATATTTTTAAAAAACATTATATATTATACTACCAAACACGCACTAACTTTATAGCTTTTGGTCAGTGATACTTTCAAATTTGGTTATCCCAATGCTTTTGCTATCACAGCTTAATTTTAATTTGTTAAGTTTTTTTTTTTTTAATTTGAACTATTGTCAAAATCCTTAGATAAGAGTTTACATGCCTCCACAATATTACATATCAGATTAAAAGATTTTTTTAACGTAATAAAAAAATATCAAGATTGTAGAAAATATTTAACATTGTTATTAAACTCAGCTCAACATATCAACCTTGAAATCTCATGATTTAACTCCTTATCTAGTCAAGGTTTAAAATTAAACCATTTAGAAGTTGCCCTGCCTTTACTCGGTCGATTTGATCGATTCAAAAGCAACTAGACCAACAGGTGATAAAAAATATTGAAAAAGAAATTGAGAGAAAAATAATAACTTTTTATCTAACTCGGGTTTAAAATTAAACCCTATAGAAGTTTTCTTGACATAACCCAGTCGACTTGGCAGATTTAAAAACAACCCGATAGATTAGAAAAAAAAAAGTTTGAGGAAAAAAAAATTAAAAAAAAAATGAAGAAATTAAAAGAAAAAAGTCTCAATCCGACTCCCTATCTAACATGAGTTTAAAATTAAACCGTGAGGAAGTTACCCCAACATTATATAATCGACTTGATTGGTCCAAAAACAATTAATCAATTGTTAAAAACAATCTCAGGATAAAATGGAGAAGAAAAGAATGAAACTCAAAGAAAAAAGTCTCAATCCGACTCCCTATTTAACTTGAGTTTAAAATTAAATCGTGAGGGAGTTACCCCAACATGATATAGTTGACTTGAATATTGATCCAAAAATAATTAAGCAATTGTTAAAAATAACATGAGGATAAAATGGAGAAGAAAAGAATGAAACTCAAATAAAAAAGGGAGCTGGAATGGAAAAAAAAAAAAGGGAGGGGGTGAATTAAAAAAAAGAAAAAGTCAAATTAGGTTATATAATGGTCTAATTGGATGAAAAAAAAGTTTAGAAAAAAAAAAAAAAAAAGAAGAAGAGTTGAGATGCTTAGTGCTTCAATTTTTTATATGAACAATGAAATACTATAATGTTTTCAAATGTTTTAGATATAATAGGTAAAAATAATCGTCTTATGAATTACATAATTCTTTTTATGATGTAATCAATATCAATTAGAAATGTTATAGCTTCATCTAACAGTATCAACTCATATCAATTAAATAAATCGAACCATAAGTTGATTGTATAAACGACAAAGTCCTCGCACAGCTAACATTACTATACGGTTCTAAGAAATACTATTGCTCGAACAAGCAACTTATGTCCATAAACATGGTGGATAATTCATATCCGAAAACAAACATCTATTCGGAAAGTATAATATGGCAATCTTCGAAGACCACAATAGCAGCTTGTCTCTCTAGTTACCATCCTCACGGAAGCAGACTTTTCCTGCAAACAACATTTAAGAGCTTACAAATTTTCCATAACAATAAGAGTATAGTATTATCTCTTGTTCGGATCAACCACACAATTCTCAAAAGCTGCGAAAAACACACACTGTTTCTAGCTCAATCTACCAAAGGTTCCAATATAACCATGAAATGTCCGAACATATACCCATCACTCCTGTATATCAACAACAAATTAAAAACGCACAAGCAATGTCATTCTAAGATAGACGGGCGAAGGACTTGAAACATATAAATCATAGAACATTCAGCCGATCGACGCAAAAACTAATTGCACATAAAAAAAGTTAAATAAGAGAAGAAGATTCGAAAAACCAACCTGAGAGAGCAAGTAAGATCAGCAGCTTTAGCGAAGTCATTCTCTTGTCTTGCTTTCAAGATTTTGAGCATGATATCAAGGCGAAGTTGAATGTTGTCGCTTGCCTGAGATACAAGTTCAGTCTCCTTTTTGAGCTCATCACATTCTGATTCTATCTCTTCAAATCTTTGTCTTATTTCCCTTTGCCCTTGTCTGATGCATTGTTGCTGCTTCCTAATCCCTGCCATCTCTGCTTTCAGTCTGTTTATTTTTCTATCTACCCTTCTTTGCTGGGAATTAGAAATAGACATATTAATCATAAGAGGGGAAAAAATCAATATTAATTGGAATCTCAAGAACAAAGATTGCAACAACGAATACATAATTATAAAAGTACTGATACCTCACAACTTCCAGAATGCCTCATAATTGATTTTCGCTGCCAGTACTTGCTTGATGCCATGATAACCATCTCTTGTTAGGACTAGCATTTTATATACCGAGAACATGCACGATGCCGCCAAGCAAGTGAAAATCTTTTGCTGTTGACGAGTTATTCCAATTGGACAAAAGACTTGAAGTGCTGATTAAGTAGAGTATACCTCACAACTTCGGGCACAAGTTTGATGGTGAGTGCAAGATATAATCAATTTCGCACGATTTGTCAATATTAAGCTTTTGGGCATCGCCGGGTATCCCTCGATTCATTTCAATATTTGCATGACAAGATTACGCGATTTGATCGTTTCGAATTAATTTAGCACTTGTAACATCCGATTCTAGTTAAGAATATCCTTCTGGTCGGATCATAATTTTCACCTAGGTATAATGAAACTACTGTGAAAAACATAATGCGTTTTGTCTAGCATCTAATCAATCTTTCTATAAATTATTTTTTTATTTTAAAAAACATATTAAATTTTTGTATCGACTTGTATATATCCAATCAATCTTTCCAATTTTTTTCCCGAAATTCTTTGAAATTATTTCAATGAATTGTCTACCTTTTTCCTTTTTCTGAAAAGTTTCAAATTTTTTATCCAAATTAGTTCAGATAATTAGACTAATTCGAAAATTTTAACAGTGCTCACCCCTATTTTAGTGTTTATTTTATTTGTAGAATTGTATACTGTTCAAGAATATATTGAAATCTTCTTCCCTAATTTTAGAACCGGCCCACAAGCAAATCTCAGAGTTTGTTGCGGCTCCTTTTGCAATATAAAATATAACTGCAGTATTTAATATTATGGTAAAAATTATTTTTTTAATTATTTTTTTGAGATGTATAAATATATATATTTTTTATTTTTTTATATTAATATATCAAAATGATCTAAAAATATTAAAAATAATTAATTTTAAGTAAAACAAAAATTTTAAAATTTTGTAAAACATGA
>Ga0307517_10007364_pt1 | contig 16058 bp, 12 predicted proteins | sample 23_EM_MG_FD_194515 | JGI IMG/M metagenome (GOLD analysis project Ga0307517, IMG submission 194515) | Populus trichocarpa ectomycorrhiza microbial communities from riparian zone in the Pacific Northwest, United States - 23_EM | ecosystem: Host-associated > Plants > Roots > Unclassified | place... | reverse complement strand
ATATCCATTTCTTTCTCGTTGGTATTTGGATCGACCCCATCCTTCCGTTTTTCTTCGACTCCCTTCTTGCGCATGAAGGGTATGTATGCATTGATTTCACCCTCCTCATTCTGAACCAACCGCGTGATATTGAATGGCTCGATCATCCTCGGATCCGCTTCCCGCTCCGCTCTCTCTACCATTGGCCTCGCCACCGGATAGTCCTCTCCAACACTTTTCACGAATCCCAGAAGTTTGCTCGAGGTCGAGAGCGTTTCGACGTTGGTCACCGAAGGATGCCTCTGAACTCTATAAAAATCAAACAACGACTCGCCCCAGAGCTGAAATCCCTGTATCGCCACCTTCCCCATGATGGGGTTGTCCACTCCTTGTTTGATAACGTGTTCGGTTTGTGGGTCGCGTGGCCAAACAGAAAATATGATGCGATGACGCGTGGTTAACGCGTTGAGTCGTCTTTGGCGCTCTGTGGCGCGTTGTTCGTCGGTTGGGTTGCATGGGAGGTTGCATGGGGTGTCGTACTTCGCATGTGATAGAACAACGTCGTCTAAAAGTTCCTGGCATGTTTTCCATTGGATTGATTCGATTGAAATCTTTGCGAGGTATTCTCTGGTTTCTTTTGAAAGTTTGTTGTTTTGGTGACATTCGATAGCCACTGGGATTTCGGTGCCTTTTTGGAAGCTTGGATCTGTGATCCTTATAACTAGAAAGTCGGATTTTGAGTCTAGATAATTGTTTTTTAGGAGAGTTTGGTTTACCGTCTGGTATTGCTTTCTTCCTGACGCTCTCCATGTTGGAAGCCGAGAATTAAGAGTTTGAAATTTGAAGGGCGCTGCGACAGATTTTGTGACTCGAAGCAACGCCAAACAAATTGATGGGCTTCTTTGGAGGAGCGTAAACTCTTTTAATGTACAATTTCTTTTCATATTGTTCAGTTAGGTGAAAATGAAATAAAACTGACTGACCCCCGCCATCGTCCTTTGATACGGCTAGATAACTTGGCGTTGAACGAAGTTATCTTTTCTCCAATATTTCCTCCCCATCTCCGCATTCTATTGATAGTTCTTGGATGAATTGGCGTTTGATGCGTAGATCCTATGATCAGATTGTCTAGTAATTGTCTATATAATTATTTTTTCAATATCATATTCAAATCAGGAGAAGGAAGGTTTAACGTTTATCATTGACAAATTTCAAAATTGGACTCAGCCACCGGGCGTGCCCGCCCTAAATTCATTCCTGATGTTCTCGATCTTTCTTTCCTCTTTTCACTTTCCTTATTCGATACTAATATGCCAACTCTACGTTGACGAGATCCAGCAAATACCAACGTGACGAATATATGCGCGTCTTGTGCCGTTCCCGAAGACGCGCATATATTCATCAGGATGCCAGTGCAACTTGTAAGCTCCGATATTTTCGTTTTCATCATTTGTTCTAGGTAATTGCCCTCCCATTCTCAGGCTATGGTTCCAACATTTCATACGGGAGGTACATAATTTCCGACCGCTGAACTGTCGGGACCACGTAATCACGACCAAAGTACTACCTTTCTCGGTGCTGGCTATCCGTCCCGAACTCGAAATGAAGGTCAATAACTGCCTAAATATCGCCGTTCAAGCCTGCAATTACTCTTTCGCGCTCTCTCTCGCGTAAATTCAGACCTTCCTCGAGGCACAGCACGTAAGGAAAGTCGTGCCGAAGTACGCGACGCGTTATCACGTGATCAGAAATGACTTCATCGTCCCCATTTGTCCCGTCGCTCCCCCAAACCCAACACAGCAATTACTCAGAATGACTCACTGGTTTACTGCGGTCAGTTGCCCTGATAAGGGGAACAATGAGTTTTACTCGCGTCGCCCACTCTTTTTTATTCCCCTCCCCACATTCCCTCTGCATGAGAGCTCTTCACTGCGTCTTTCGCCAACTGGGCGTTTACTGCAACTAAACACCTGCAAGCGACTTTAGGACATCTCCGCGTCTGGGCCCATGAGCGACCTCGGGACAACTCCGCGAGTGCAACGTGGCCGAATTTGGTGCGCGATTCTTGGACGTTTTCCCTCCCCGTCGGCGATTTAGCCTTGGAATCTAAACGACCTCAGCAGGCCTGCCAAATATGCGATATTATCACCAACGAGCCCGGGCTTTACCGTCGCGTTCACTGATAAGCTGGAATAACCTCCCCACCCCGCCGATCTTGTTCAGAGACCTAACCTTTCCGGGTCCCTTTACTCCCAGCTTATCGTGCTCACCCCGTTCCCTCGTTACACCGCATGATGGATTTCATATACCGCTCCTCCCCGGCATGGTATTTTAAGGCACAGCGTAGCCTTGCTCTCGCCGTGAGGCCAGTCTCGCTCCGATCTGCGCTCACGTCTTCCATCGGCAGTCAAGTCCGTGGTCCGTCTTGACTTCGGTACAACTCTCTTCTGTATCGATTGACGCCCAGCTTTTTCTCAATAGATGGCTAAGCGATGTCATAATAGCCACCTAGGCTCTCTAAAACTCACCCGAGGCTCTGGCTCGTGGTCCCGCTAAGCGAGGCGTATTCCCAAGGTTTGATTGGAATATCTAGAATGCTGCCGTCATCCCGGGGTCCGTATCCCTCCACTTGTTTTTACTCTCAAAAAGTTTATTCATGTGTTTTTATCAAAGGCGTCCTCGAAAAGTCGAAGGTGATCCAAAGGTCAGGGGAATCACATCGTGGCGAATAGACATACGTCCAATCGCAAGGTTTAATTCGGGAAACGCCTATCGCGAGTGCACCTAGGCATACATTTTGGGAGGAGATCCCGATTTGAAAAACCTCACGTTTTCGTTGTTGTTCCTAGAAGATTTCATCCTCTTTTTGCACCCCCTTCGCGCGTAGGTGATTCCAGCGAAACGGAACCCCCTTACCTACGAACAGAGGGTACATCGGGCTCTCCACAGAAATGGAACGCAACATTCTATGATTGTTACGATGAACTTGCGATATGGACGTTTTGGGCTCGCCTGATATGACGCAACCGGTTTCTAAATCGATATCACAAGACGCGCCTTGCGACGACCCCAAAGTTCGTCACCTTGTTCATTTCGGTCCGTCCCGGCAGTATCCTCCTCATGTCGCTTCCAGAATATTCTAGTGGGGGGCATTTTACGTCCGCAGCTACCTTCTCTGTGGCTCCTTTGGGGGTGATAGAACGGAGAAGAACAATGTTGCGACAGTGTTATCCACCCTGCATTCCGTAAGCGCGGTGAATGAAATCCCTTGCGAAGGAGCTGATACATCTTTTTTATAATAGCAACTGATGTATAGATTAGCTTGGGGTGGAGGGTGGTTACAAAACACGACAGCGATGAGGTACAAATATACGACGCGTAAAGAAATACAAGGTCCCGCTGGGCCGGCAAAAGAGAGGGGGTTACTCCGTAGGTAACTTCAACTGGTTGAGTGGCGAAATACAACAAAGGATGTCATGGATGGCTAGTGTAGCCCAGAACGGTAACGAGTGTGTGGTACATGCTTGGGACCTTGGAGGTGAGCAGCGAATTATTAGTGCCGGTATTCCGAGATAAAGGATGTTTGTTACTCACCCAAAAAAAATATTAGATATGATGATGCTTGGCATAACAAATCATGAAAGGGACGTCAATGAGTCGTCAATGAATAATGCGAGCATCAATGTCGAAGTTGTGCAAGAGAAGACACCGTGAAATCATGAAATAAAGCAAAAAGAAAAAGAAAAAAACCGCCCAAATCAATCGAGCAGGAGTTCATAGGTGGCGAGTTGCCCCGGAAGAGGTTGAAGGCCGACGAATCTTCGTTTCCCTCTCAACAGGTCGACACGCAGTATTCCCTTCCTCTCCTCGACGTGCTGCCAGCTCGGACCGTCCCTGCATCGCTGGTCAAAGAAACGGCGGCAACGATCAAGATACTCCGGACCAATTTCAATCAACTCCTGCGCCGTCAACGGCTCGGCAAATTCATCGTAAATCCACATAAACACGTCAATAACCCTGATGTTCTTCATCTTGAGGTGGATTGGCCATTTAGGAAGGGATTGATGGACGATCCACATCTCATTGATGGGCACACCAAGCCCAGCCGGCATTGCTTTTTCCTCCTCTGAGAGTGACCGCGAATCCAATCCAAGCTTCGTCTTGATAGCGTATTGCGTCATTCGAGGGTTGAAGGCGGTGTCGAAGGAGATCATGGGGTAGTTCTCCCGCCTGCGTAAGGCGAAATCGACCAAAGGCCATGCAAGAGGTACGTGGGTCATGCGGCTGTCTGGACGAGGGATGGGTGGTTGGACGGGTGCTGACGTGGTTTCAGCAAGGGCTTGGAAGATTTCGCAAAACAAGGGTTACTTACCGTTATTTCTCCCCCATCGAGGATCGAGCTCTCTGATGAAGGGAGTTATATAACTTGAAGACACTGTTCGAGGGTCCACCGAACTATCCCGGCGGCGATGAGGGGCTAGAAGAAAGGTGGTAAGATCTTGTCCCGTTGGTGTCCAAAGATCCCACTTACGATTAGCATATTCAGAGGGTGAGGAACCAGTGGAACTCGAGTGTGTTGGCGCAAAGGCCGAAGGACCTTCAATATCATGCCATTAGATGGTGCAGCTATGCTAAATCATAACGCAGAAAACAAACTCACGGATTTCATGAACTGTTGGCTTAACTGGGGTCAAACTTTGGCGACGGGCCTTCCTCCTTTCTTCTGCTAGAATCAAGGTGAGGATGTGACCTTTCTCGTCAACGAAATCATACATACCTTCAAGTTTCTCTTGTTGTTCTTCAAGGTACGCTTTCGAAGGAGCAAATATCGCTACAAAAACGAAATGCATATGTCAGAAATGATATCAAAGAAAAAACAGGGCGAACATACGCGGCGGAAGTTGCCTACCACGACCTATAATGGAATGCAATGTTTGAAAGGCATAATCATGATCGTTTAGGTATGTCAAACTCACCACTTGGTCTCTCTGGCTCCGAAAGGGAAGCGTTGTTGTGACCTTTCAGGGAGGGGTTAGGGCGATTCATCACCTAATCGATGCTAATAGCACACCATTATCACTTTTCTTCTTCATGGCAGACTTCAGCGTGGGCTTGGGCGGTGGCGGTGTTGGCTTTTTAAGAGCTGATTTCAATGGACCTAAGGAGGAAAACCATCGGTCAACCAGAAATAGTTCACAAGACACGCGATTTACCCTTCGCTTCGCCTGGTACTTTCTTTGCTGGTTTGGAGGCTGGTAACCAATTGTTTTCTCAGAAATAGATGACACAGCAAAAAAGCTCCAAACATACCTTCCACCGGTACTGGCTTATAATCCTCGAAATCACAGATCACTTTTTCCGTCGCCTTGTATCCGTCCCGGGCGTTGGATGACGCTGCCAAGTTGGTCGTATCGCCAGGATCATCAACCTGAGCAAAATGAAGTCACTTACATCTCTTCCTTGGCGGTGCCGATGGGGCTTTTACACGTTCAAGCTCCCTCTGTTGATCCTTCAGTGACTCGAGGTAAGCTTTAGAGTGGTCTATTGTGGGAGATGGTCATGATATCTGACATCAGTTTTTAGTGAAAAGGAACTCACGTGTCGTGACTGTAGCACCTGTCCGTTTCGCGACTTCTCGCAGCTTTGTCTCTTCAGGATATACATAATCGGACACATCAACTAAGTTGATTCACTGTATCAGAAAACAACGAACCAAGAAAAAAAAAAAAGGTGTGTGGCGGGACTTACTCATCTTGGGGGGAGGTTGGGGCGCTGTCCGTCTTTCTGCCTGCTGTTTGCGCAGTTGTTCTTCAAGAAATGCTGCAGAAGGGACTGGACGCGGATCGAACCCCAATGACTGTTGAGAACAAGTGATAATACACACCTCCAACGGGCGCAAGAGCGACGTGCGAAGAATCTGTCCAGTCTCTATGATCCACGGTCGGCCAAAACGGCCCCTGGGAAGGGTGCGGCCGAATCGGCCTCGGCGCTTTATCAAATTTAGTTTTTCATGTCGAAATCGATAGATGAGTGGCGTACGGCATACCTTCAACTTCGCGCACCGGCGTTGACATTGTTCGGGGCCTCGATCTCATAGATGGTACATCGCGATGGTAAGTGGTGGGTTGAACTAGCGGTGTCGATGCTCGTTTGTTGGGGGTAAAGTCTCGTAAATAATTGTGGGTGTGCGGTTTCTCGGTATAAGATTGATAAATATGCCCTGGGACGTAACGCTCGTCCGGGAGCGATATATTGGCTAACTTTGGAGTTTTTGGCTCGTAGGAGGATGATTTCTTGGTCCGCCACTTGAACATGGCGAAAAGGGACGTGATGGTTGAGGTGCAAGTAGCCAGGGTGGGGGGCGGAAATGAGATGTTCGTTAAATGATGGGGTTGAGGGGCCTCAAGGCCACGAGGTGACTGCTGTTATAGGTTGATTAGTACAAGATGAGGGCCATTGTTCAAAGTACGAGTTGCCACAAAAACTGATGATACCTGGTAGGTGAATAGAGAACAGCCACTTTTGACGACTAGTTCCAACCTCGGAGTCACCGCAGTCAGACCCCTAGGGGTCTTTATGTACAAATGGAAGAAGTCCAACGCCTCCCCCCCACGAGGCGATGGCAAGTCCTTTGCGCTCCGGATAAATGTCGAACTGATACCACGTGACATCTATTCGGTAATCTTGACCGTTCAGTAAAAGTTTTACTACTAAAAGCAAGCAAGTGGTTCTCGACTAAGCGGGCTAGTCTCAATCTTGCCTGTGAATGACCGGCACTGATTATGATTTCATGGGAGGTATCAAGATTGGGTAATCCCCTCTTTTGGGTTTTGTCTTTTCTTTCGGCTTAACTCCGAGTCCGCGCGTTGATGTGGACTGAAGCCTCCTGCATCTCAAACTGATGTGCAGAGATAAAAACGGTGTTGGAACCCCTGTCAAACTGGCCATACAAGGGTTACTGCCACTACCATTGTGTCATGTTTGGACTGTCATGAGCGCCAAAGGTCGGGCAGGATCCGGGAGGGGCTTATCGGTGCGAAAATTGCACTGACGAATATCTCTTCTAGACGGCACGAACTGCCCCCCCTCCTGGAAAGTGGGCCACTTGCACGTGTGTTGCGCATTTTTTTTCTTTTTTTCACAAGGTTGTCCAAGGTCCACAGCTGCAGGCTTTTCGACGTTCAATTTTAACTCGTACCTTGTATTAGAGCTAGGCTCGTGAACGAATATCCCATACAAGGGAGCATAAGGCAGCTGTTTTGAGGACGACTAGCTAATCATTAACCCCGGAAGGTTGGTTCTCAATCGGTGGCACTAGAAATCGCAGGATCTGCTTTGTATGGGAGAGAATACCAGAAGTAATGCCGCATGCCCAACATGAAGTGATCGATGATCTATTTATTCTCCGCGGGTAGCTGATCTCCTTGCTGAACGGATTTTGCGTTATGATTGGGTTATTCACCCTCTGGATATGCACGAGTTTTACTCGTGAGCTTTCTATTCATGGTTTTGTGGTAGTGGGTGTTTGTGGGCCACAATTGTCCTTTTTTTATAAGTGTTCGCCCAAGTTGGTAACCCTGCCACTAATCAGATGGTATTTTTAGCCTTGTGGAAGTTAAATCTGATATCAAAACATTTTACCATTGCGTCAAGTCCGCTGATAAGTGTTCGAAATATTCGGCAGTCATCCACCGTCTGAACTTCTAGGAGAACAGTGTTACCCTTCTGGACCGATCTTCAAAGCGAGGGATAAAGGGTCTGATTCCGATTTTCACTCTACTTACAAAGAAACGGGGTGAGAACCCCTGTATCGTTCGAAATATACGGCCTTGTGAAATGGAGAAGCCCCACAACAAAGGGCCTCAAGGAGGCGTCCCAAGCCCACCTTCAACGGTGCATAGCCGCATATTACGATCACACCTCCCTCACGGAACATATTCCCCACCAAACGGAGGTAAGTCTCTTGATTTTGCATGGAGTTCTATCGTATCTGGATAAGAAACCCCACACGAGGCAAATCCGTTGTGGGCGAAAAACCTGCTGTCTGTGGACACATGATGGGTAATTAAGCCCTTCAGGTGAGCACGACCTCATCGATCCACCTTATTCTCGCAGAAAGGCTAATGACGGGCTAAAATATAAAGGTGGGCGACGATCATGCCATGTCGGTTTTTTCAGGCCCCCGAGTCTGGATTTTGTATGGTCCCAGTATTGCGCTATTATTGTCATTTGGGGGTTGACAACGATTCACCGTTGAGATGTTGGGAAAGTGACTGACGTCCCGAAAACATGCAAGACATCAAATTGACATTGTCGAGAAACCAGGTGTTTGTTAGGAGGAACGACACGATCACAGACAGGTGACCCAGAGCCCTCTAAATCAAAATCCGTAGAGCGCAAGTCTGTAAACGTTAAAACAACGAAAAAGAGTGAGTAGGTCGTTCGAGAGCGGTCTAGAAAAAGTGCTTCAAAATAATTGGCAGGGCCGCTGAGGATCGCCCACAGGGACGCCTTCGAGAATTGCTACCGAGTGGGGTCACATACCGCCGCTTAGCCAAAACCAAAGACAAAGTCAGTAACTGATGAAATTCCCAATTTATCAGTCCATTGATAAATGACGCACTGTGTCCCAAGTCAGAATATTGGCTTCATTCGCGTCACGAGCGCATACTTAGTCAACGCAAGCTCGCGGGAGGAATGAAGTTTTCGGTATTCGGCCACGGTAAAAAGATCAAGAGTCCAGAGGAGTTTAAATGGTTCTTCTTTTATCCAATCTTAATCTCTACCCTGTGCTCTGGCTCTTCCTTGTTGCAAGAAGCGCCCAATTTCGCGAGCGCCACCACTGAGTCGGGGCAGCAAAGGGCCGATCACAGGGGCAAAGCAAAATCAAGGGGACGTTCCGGAAATTTAACAAGGAGTAAAACTTGTTGCTCCATTTTTTTAGTCTGCTGATAAGCTCTGGGGCCAAGATTCCACAGACAGTGAGATGGGAGCTCAGTTAGTACTTAGACGAAACAGGACGAACGGTTTAGGAAACAACTACGTGACCAAGTAACTGGGTCACGAGAGGTGACGGTTTCCCGTTTTGGATGGACGAGAAAAAAAAGTTTCCCGTCGTCCTCAACAACGACAAGGCCCATCCAAGATGCCGGCCACACACGTCCTCTTCGAGTCATCCTCAGGATATGCCATATTCGAGGCCAAACTTTCAGAGTCCATTGGGTCCAAGTCCAAGGCAGTCCAGGAGTCATTTAAGGATTTGGGGAAGTTTGGGAAAATGGTGTCGTTGATCAGCTTTGCGCCCTTCAAGAGTGCCGCGCAAGCTTTGGAGAACGCCAATGATGTGTCGGAAGGTGCGAGATCATTCTTCTTTGCATTTATCCACCTACTAAATGGTCAGGGCCGATATAGGAATCCTGAACGAGTTCCTGCAAAATCTCCTTGAACTGAACCTCTCAAAAACGTCCAAGAAATCTCCCGTCACACTCGCCGTCGCCGACCCTCTTATTGGAAAGAGTATCAAGAATGCTCTCGGTTTTGACATTGACGTATCGGAGACTTCTCAAGACCTCATTCGTGGAATTCGTCTGCACGCCACCAAGCTCCTCAAGGGCCTTCAAACGGACGACCTGAGAAAAGCCCAGCTCGGCCTTGGACACTCCTACTCCCGCTCCAAACTAAAGTTCAATGTCAACCGGGTGGACAACATGATTATCCAAGCTATCGCCCTCCTCGACCAACTCGACAAGGACGTCAACCTGTTTTCGATGCGGATTCGTGAGTGGTATGGCTACCATTTCCCCGAGCTCGTCCGTCTGGTACCCGACAACCACCAATATGCCCGAGTAGCAAAATATATCGGCGATAAGGATACCCTAGACGAGGAAAAACTCCCCGACCTCGCTGCCATCCTCGATGATGATTCCACGATTGCCCAAAACATCCTCGACGCAGCCCGTGGTTCAATGGGCTCAGCTCTCTCTGAAATCGATATGATGAACATCAATGCCTTTGCCACGAGAGTGGTCTCCATATCAGACTACCGCAAGTCGCTGGTGTCGTATTTGTCGGAGAAGATGAACTCTGTCGCCCCCAGTCTGACTGCTCTCCTCGGAGAGCGCGTTGGTGCCCGATTGATCAGCCACGCTGGTAGCTTGACCAATCTCAGCAAATACCCAGCCAGCACGGTACAGATTCTCGGCGCTGAGAAGGCTTTATTCCGCGCTCTGAAGACGAAGGGCAACACACCAAAGGTATGTGTCTTCATTACCTCCGTTTTTCTTCATCCTCAATGGATTTCTCGCAGTATGGTCTCCTCTACCACTCTACCTTTATTGGCCGCGCTGGTCCCAAGCACAAAGGTCGCATTTCACGGTTCCTCGCCAACAAATGCTCAATAGCATCCCGTATCGACTGTTACTCCGGTGAGCCTCCCCTCACCTTATATTTGCAACGACTTTCTGCTGACGGTCCCTCCAGAGAACCCAACAGCGAAATTCGGTGAAGCGTTGCGCGCCCAAGTCGAAGAACGTCTCAACTTTTTCGAAACAGGTGCTCCGCCATCTAAGAACGCTGACGCTATTCGTAAGGTTCTGGATGCATTGGCCCTTGAAGAAGATGACGATGACGACGACGATGGGATGGACGTTGATGCCGCTCCATTAACCAGTCTAGAGGCGGAGCCAAAGAAGGAGAAGAAAAAGAAAAGAAAGAGCGAGTCTATGGAAGTCGATGAGGACGAAGAGGACTCCCATACATCGAAGAAGGTTAAACTGTCCAAGGAGGAGAAGAAGGCCTTGAAGAAAGCGAAGAAGGAGAAAGCGAAAGCTGAAGGCGGCGAGGTAAGATCTTATCTTTCCCTACAATCTCTTGTGCTCAATATGTCCAGGAGAAATCGTCGAAAAAGGAGAAGAAGGACAAAAAGGAGAAAAAAGAGAAGAAGAAAAGCAAAGCCTAGTCAACGCTTCTCCCCCTCTCGCTCTCTTGCCCTCCCTGTATCTCCATACTTTCGCTCTGATTATTATTTCTCTTATTGTAATTCAAAAGGTTCCATTGCAAAGCTGTTACCCGCCTCAGTATCGCCGCCCATCTGTTGGCAAGCGTCCTGGCGCAATGTCCGACTGTGTATCATCAACGAAGGATTAGCTGAACGTTAACACTTACAACTCGACGCCGACATCCGGATCTACTAAGCTACGCCTCGTCATCCTCCTCTTGTGCACGGAATATCAGGCGGTCGATAACGGCTTGGTATTCTATTGCATCCTGTTGGTCTGGAGATGAAGTGGGACCATAGCAACGGAATTCACCTTTACAAGCCGTTCTTGTCTTAGAGAGACCAGCAATATGCAAAGCTGATGCATCCTTGATGGTTTCTTGGTCCTTTTTGTACCGGGCTTCGACCATTTTCTAGGAAGAATGAGCTTTTACATTTTGAAAACGGAAGACATACCATGAGCTTTTCCTGTTCTTTCTGTAACTGGACCCATTTCTTGTAGATTCTGTCTTCGCAGGCTGCGTAATCGTTCAAAAATGCACTGTACACATCGTCGCTGGAAGTAGAGCTCAGAAAAGGCGCATATATGCGGTTGTAAAACGAGCGCACATGGCCTTCATGCTGTCGCGAACATCCTTCGCTGATGCCGCAACCTGTTTTCAGGAATTAGAAAGGTCGATAACCGACAAGAACGTTGCACACCTCCAGGTTTAGCTGTTTCTTGGCAACGTCCAGAAATTTCTTCTCTTGCTGTGATTTTTTTTTCTCCATTGCGGCTGAGAGGATGGGAAAACGCTCTGCGTTTTTTCAGCAGCGATAACATAGAACACACCTGCATAATGATTCTTAACAGTTTGTATCAACCTGCATTCTTTTTTAAGCAGGTTGTTCATATCACGATGCCAAAAACTCACGCTAGTTGCTCATCGGTCCCATTTGATTCCTGGGACATTGCAAAGTCCATATCATCGTTCTCGGAGGCCTTGTTCTTCTCTTCGAGTACTCGTCGTTTTACCATCGTATAGAAATGATCGATAACGGTGGTGAGTATGGGAATGAATAGCAATTGAGCGACTTCTTGGCGACTTCTATTTGGGATGTGTGGCCTTGTTTGTTGTTGGGTGCACGTCGAAGCGTCTTACATCATGACCTTGGCAAGGAATCAGCCTCTCGTTATTCCACGGTGATCAACACCAATTGGCACAACGCATACTCCCTCTGCCTCGATCTCGACCGTGGGGCTACTACCCAAATCATCAGAGCTCGCACCCTCGACTACTTGATACTCGAAGCGCCTGTCGACGAAGTTCAAATGAGCGTCTGTGATGAGGTGGTGCACCGTGATGGTAACTCAGACTAGCTTATGAGCCTTATAGACCTGTCTATATTGCACTTGATCTATCTGTGTAAGCCTGACTAGTCTTGAATACTTATAATTCAGGATTTAGTTAAGAGCAGATTCCTATGGCTGTTGAACTGCATATATATTATTTCCTGTAATATAACCATATTTTGTTGATATATACGTATTTTGCGTGTTCCCAGTGCCCACCTTGGTTCCCACAGAGTAGTAGACCTCAATTTCGACTTTACCGAGTGCAAAACACCTCTTCCCGGAAACTTGAGGTGTATTCCCAGATAAATAAGTTGCATTTCCTAGCACTTACCAGGTATAAGACTGATTCTCTTGCAAAACCAGACCACTTTAAGTCGAAGTATTTTCGCGATTTGATTACATAAGCCCGGCTAATGTGGCCGCATCACGATGAGCGGCAGGCGTGCGCGCTCATTGCGTGCACCTCCATAATATGCGGTTGCTTGTCTTTCGAGGGAATATACTTTGAAAGAATCTAGAAATTGGAGAGGTGTTTCTTTATATAGACATGTGCCTAGAACCGCAGAAGCCATTTAAAATAGAATTAGTACCCATGACATGCAGTTGACGCTATAGCCAAGTGGTACGGCGACAGATACGAATGTTCTCATCATCTGTTCCTCTTTAAGGGCGCAAGTTCGAATCTTGCTGGCGTCTCTTGTTTTTGCTATTTGTTTCTTTGCTCTGAGTCCTTGAGACAGATTTTTGGCCAGTTTGAACATGGTAGAGGCCTTCTTCTGTTTTGTATCAAACAATCAACCACGCAGAGTGGAGACATAAATTAGATTATCAACGGGCTAGTTGGGAAGGTCCTGTGCAGGAGATGTATCATGTACGTACTAATAGTCGATGATTGGCTTTCTCATTGGCGTCCTCTAAACCCGTTCTACTGGCTATCCCTCGTACTTGCATGTATTCTATATTAAGATAAGAACAGAAGAGGGCCCTTAGCCCGTTAATAATCTAATTTATGTCTCCACTCTGGGTGGTTGGTTGTTTGATACAAGACAAGAACAGAAGAAGGCCTCTACCATGTTCAAACTGGCCAAAAATCTGTCTCAAGGACTCCAAGCAAAGAAACAAATAGCAAAAACAAGAGACGCCAGCAAGATTCGAACTTGCGCCCTCAAAGAGGAACAGATAATGAACATTCGTATCTGTCGCCGTACCACTTGGCTATAGCGTCAACTGCATGTCATGGGTACCAATTCTATTTTAAATGGCTTCTGCGGTTCTAGGTACATGTCTATATAAAGAAATATAACATACTGACACCTCTCCAATTTTTAGATTCCTTCAAAGTATATTCCCTCGAAAGACAAGTAACTGCATATTGTGGAGGTGCACACAATGATCATGAGCGCGCATGCCCGCCAGCTCTGATGCGCATCGTGATGACAACATTAGCCGAGCTTATATAATCAAATCACCCCAAATTGGTCTACATTTTGTAGTTGGTAAAATTATAGTGTCTTTCATAGCCGTTTGCACAGCTGTTTCGTGAATTTCGTGTTTGTATCTGTTATGATTCCCGGGATTTTGTCACGCAATGGCTCAGAAAAGGGGGATCGGATCCTGGGTAGGCGGTGACATGGATCCCTGAAAGTGACGGATACACACATACAAACACGAAATTGGTGATTTCCTTGTGCAAACGGCTATGAAAGACACTGTAAAGGTCTATTACTCTGTAGTCTCGAAGCCTCTCTGGTATGTATGGATATATTCGGAGGGATATTCGGGGGCAATAGCCGGAATAACATAGGTACAATACCGAACTATTGCCTCCGAATTCCTATCCGTTTTCAGAAAATCACCATTCCGGCCGTCTGAAGAAGTATTGTACCTATATAGACTGGTTTCCAGTCTAATTACTCTGTGGGAACACCCAAAATACAAATATATCAACGAAATACATGTCATATGTACCGGAAATAATATTTGTGCAGTTCAACAGCCAAGGCGCCTGCTCCTTCAGAACAGTCGCCCGTCTTTTTCAGATGAAGCGTTTAATTGACTTCTAGATGACCCTCCCACAGGCCATAAGTCGCGAAAATATTGGTGGGTCGGAGAGGACTATATCAAAGAAATATTTATCTTCTAGTATCTTCTCCATGTAGGGGATCAATTCCGCTCCTTAGCCTCTGCCAGTGCCACCGAATTGGCATACAAGACTCTGACCCTGCAGAACAGATGTCGATTTACGTTGGCGCTCATAAAAATGCCGCGTCCATTTTCCCGCCGTCGACGAATAATACCCTAGGTCCAGAGCAAACCATTTCAATACATGTCTGATAAATCACGTAGAACGATACTTCAATATCAACTGCACCCATTATGCAGCTATCAGTTTGTGATATCACCAACAACTTCGGTGATATATCTATATTGGATGAACTGAATGAGATTTGGACTAATTTCCACTGTCTTTGAAGATGAACACAACCACAAATCTTTTGACAACCTTGACCTCCGATTCTAAGCTGTTTCCCGTAAGTGCTTCACCCGCCAGCTTTATCATTGCTCACCTGGATGGATAGTGTAGAACACGACGAACATCACAAACCTTCTTTTTCCTGATCTACGGTACCTTAATTTCATGCTGTCTTCTGTCGTATCGCCCACATATCAGGCGCCGCAGAATATACTCGAGTACGATAGAGATGCAGACTCGGCCACCGTCTTGGCTCGTGATGGTTCTTCCGCAGATATATGGGCTTCTACTCTCCAAAGGGAGGACGTTCAATACTTCATCTGGATAGGGCACTCACTCACAAAAACAGGTAGACAATAAAGAGCCAGTTTTCAAAATCATCTCCAATCATCCAGAGACTCATAGGTTCATGCATGGTCGAAATGATGAAATACACAGTCGCATTTTTGAGTATGTTTGAGAAATCGACATTTGCTAGGCTATTTCTTTGGATCGTTTAGTTTAAGTGGCTACAATTTAAACTGCCGGATGACTGTGGCTGTGCAAAACTAAACTTGACTGACAACAACTATGGATATCCATGCTCTAGCAATTCTGCTTGCACGAGTCGCGGAATTGGCCACCTGTGAAATGCAAAAATTCGGAGCACAAGGCGGCATCTTTCATGTTATCACGCTGAAGCAGCTCTCTGGTTGCATTGGATCACACGTATATCCCGACAACGCTTCAACGTTCAAAGGGGCCATATAGGACTGCACACAAATAGTGAGCTCCCATTGGTTTGGTCGGAGAACCATGCGCGCTCTCGAGTTATTACCTCGGCCAGGAGGGTTCTTAAAACACTGGTATGTCGTCAACCCCATTCTTATATAATGCGTTGTTGGACGTTGAGGCCTAGGCCCAATGATATGCACCAGCACGAGGGATTCGAACGTGATGGCGTGAATTGTCTATTGACCGACTCGTTTCTTGATCCAACGAATCCGAATAGTGGGACGCCGATTCTGTCGCACATTATTCGAATATTCCTACCGCGGTCCTTAACTGTCATCCTTTTCACAAGCTCTTCGATTGGATCAGCTGCATGTCCGTAGCCCGAGATCTTGAAATTTATCGCCATGCTGGCTGGGATGAAAGTGCGGGATCTCACCGTCGAACACCTAAATTGGTGTCGGAGATATCATGGACGTAGAATGGATATGGGCCGAATTCATATGATAATTTCATGTCCAGACCAAAGAAGATAACGGCAAGGTATGAATAGAGATCTCTGA
>Ga0307517_10007363_pt1 | contig 16058 bp, 16 predicted proteins | sample 23_EM_MG_FD_194515 | JGI IMG/M metagenome (GOLD analysis project Ga0307517, IMG submission 194515) | Populus trichocarpa ectomycorrhiza microbial communities from riparian zone in the Pacific Northwest, United States - 23_EM | ecosystem: Host-associated > Plants > Roots > Unclassified | place... | reverse complement strand
GTTTCTCTATGTCAAGAAGTGGTACTACTATGAACTTTTAGGCACTGCAGGACATCAATATAGTGATATGCGGGCTCGATATCACTGTTATGGTAGTGACACGGAATTGCCGTTGACAACCAGTCAACCAGAGTCTATGTATAATATCCGTGGACTGTTTGAAGACGAACTCCGGCGAATGGCCAATTTACGCATATTTCATAGTACAAGTAATGTAACGTAGGTGTAGACGGCATGATAGAACGAGCCAAACAGACGACAAGCACATCTAAAAGAAAGGTGGTGACACAAGCCAAAAGGATTAACCTGCCAATAACAGTATACACTGACTACAATTATTATGAAACCTCATTTTGCAGTTCCTCGCCTTCTATAGGCAGCCGCCTTTGGAGATGGTTTGCTAGAACACATCTTCTTCGTGTTGGGTGCTTCATCAGCGCTCGTCCGGTCAATGTTTGGGCCATCAGGTCCTTGCAGGGTCTAGTGAGAACGATGGGCAGGAGGCTGAGGAGTTAGAAATATGAAGTACCCTTTTTTTAGCAGCTGATCGAGTTAGACGCCCTGAATACAGTACTGAGCGGTGGGATCACTGAGGTTTACTTCGGGACGCTTTATTTGCCCTGGTTCTTCTTGTCGCAATTGCCCTTCATGGTGTCCCTACTACCTGGTCTACCGTGACTGACCAGCTCGAAATTACATGGCACATGCGTGCGCCTAAAGGAGTTTTTGTTGCTGTTGAATTCTTTTTTTTTCTTCGCCCACGTCTATAGCAAAGACAGCCACAAAAATTAAATTTCGCCATGTCAAGCCTGAGGATCTTACATACATAACAATTTGACCAGTAAAAGAAATCGTCACCTTTTTCCGCCTCGGGCCCGGGCCCGGGACAAGTACAACTGAATTACGGTCCGGTATTGTCTCCTCCCACGAGCTGGGCAGATAACATAGAGATGACCATACCATTGGATCAACTCTTCGCCTCGACATCGCTCACAGTGAATGTCCCTGAGCCATCGTTCGAATTCCCTCCCACAGGCTTGACAGAAGAATGGCTTAATTCCATCAGATCTGAATCTAAAGAGCGGCGCCAGGCTTTCTTTGGTGAGTAATTGCGTATTTCTATGTTTCTTAAACTAAGGATCCTAGACGAGCAGCTTCAACCTCTATTACTCCTTCGAATCAAACACCCAGCGGAGGAAACATTCAAAGCAGCAGACGACCCGCCTGACTCTGTAATCGACCTTCTCCGCCATGTTCAAGTTACATTAGAGGCAACTTATATTTCACCTATCCCCAATACCCCTGTAGATACAACCCGAACGTCTAGACTTTTGGCAACACCACGGACAGGGGCTTTGGCTTTACCCAAACAGATTCGGAGTGGGAGAATACACCCGTCCATTCTCCCACCCAGCACACCGAACCCGACACCAGTAACTGGTGACAATGATCGTAAATATACGACTTCAGAAGGCACCCTTTTGTTGGCCCAGATCTGGGGAACAAATTCTTCTGATGATTCTCCTGAAGAATTTGCATTGCTGTGGTCTGAGGACGAAAAGAGCTGGATAGCAATTTATCATATGGCCTTTACAGTCTGTAAGTCTTATTCGTGAGCTACACTCTAACACCAAGTTATTTACAATAACAGCGTTTGTCAGACTCAATTTTAACGATCCTTTGATCTGTCTGACGGTCTCTGCCACCCTGCGAGAGAAACCGCTACCCACCACCCCTAAGCATCCGCTTCACAGGTTCTTCACTTGCAAGAGTGCAATTTTTTCCAGCCTCTCCTATTCTCCGACAAAGGGCGAAATCCCAACGGCCGAAGACGCCAATCTACTTGATGGCTTGGAAGAAGTAAATCTTCTCGAGGGTCTGTTGGCTGGGCCTACTTTCGGGAAAATTGACCCGAATCTGAACCTCCCAACCGTAAGACTTGGTATGGAATCTCGACAAAGAATGTTCTTGTTACCCCCGGTTATCCCAAATTCTCCTATTCAGCCATCCCCCTCACCAATGACAGCTGTACGCAAAACCCACCCTACACTACGAAAGTCCTACCGCAAAACACTTCAGACCGCGTCCGGCTTTCGAGTGCGAATGCGTACGGTATTTGTCCCTTTTGTTATACTTCCTGAGACGGATGGAAACGTCGAAGACCTCGAGGAAGAGAAAAAACAACTTTCAAGACAAGAAGCTGGCAGTGCAGAAAAGACGGTCGTCTTGTGTGTCGAAATAGAGAATTTCGGGGATATGGGGCAAAATGTAGGATTTTTGGTTGAAAGGGTTGAGGTCTCGATTGCCGGAGAGGGAGCTAAGGCGACCTTGATAGTGTGGGGAGATGTAGGCTTCGCACTGGATGCAGGAAAGAAGATTTTCCCACTCAGGATCGGTCATTCTGCGCAGTACAATCTCCTTTACGCCGTCAGCTTCATACGTTCGCCAGACGAAGTTGACGCCTTCTCTATCGCCCGAAGTCCTATTAATCCGCCCGTCAAGAATGCACATCGCGCCGTGACCATTAACGTGATTGGAAAGCCATATTTCCCAACATCGCCGTCGTCAAAGACCTTAAATCCAGATCCAAACGACATAACGTTCTCCACTCGCTCTTTTTCATCGCGATGGAATTGCGTACTAGACCTTTCTGCCCAGCAATCTTCACTGTCTGATGTGCTTGACACCGATGGCCTGTCCACGCCGAACATTCTGCCTCAGCCAGCTTCTCCATTTCCTGGATATTCGGCATACAGTGGTACTCCAAGGCAGCCGTATTCCGCTGTGCCTCCCATCCCACTTTACTCCGCCACCGCGGGGAATAAAAAGTTGACACTGGTCACAGACACCAACTTTGCAGCTCGGACGATAAAAATTCACACTCCCAACCAATCCTCGTATATACGACAAAGCGACAGCGGCCGAGACGATACGCCTGTGGGATCCTCGAGGCCAACATCACAACTTGTCACCCCAAATTCAGCTCATTATCTAAGGTCGCCAACTACATACAGTGCTCCTCCACCACCTCCGATGATTTTCAATCATGTACACGGGGATACAGATGATGCCCAACGTGCAGACACTCCGACTACACCAGCTTTTCCGCCCTTCCCACCGAAATCAGCACTTCCGCCTACGCCTACATCTCTTAGACCTGTTTCCTCGAATCAGGGTGTCACAGGCCAGAGTGTGGAGATTAAACGCAGTAGAGGTTCGCTTGTGGAACCCCTGCCTGCAACCCCGCTTCCCATTGTTTCTGGTGGATTTGGCGAACAAAATATGCTTGCAAAGTTACAAGAGTCCAGCACTAGTGGCGAGAACATTGTCGTTTCTGTTGGATTGTTGCCCTTGCCTCGGCCAAACGACACGGATAATGAAGTTGCTTTGGGTCAAGGAAAGATATACCCTCTGCAAGTTTTCACACTGGACATCTTCGTATTGAACCAGAGTTTGTGGTTAAGGCGGTTCGAGATAACTTGTCCAGAGCGGCGCAGGCGGAAGAGAGGAGGATCAGAGATGGGAGTTTTCGAAGGGGGAAGTGAAGCGACGAGGAGGATGGGATATCCAGGAATCTTGCCCCTGGAAAGCCGTGTTCGGATTGGGTCAGTTTCCCTAATCGCTTCTTGGAAAGAATCATACCCTTAACGAGTAATTATTAGACCTTTACGGCCATCTGCATGTCAGTCAGTCAGGATGGATTTTCTTGCTGTGTCTCCTGGTGTGCATTCTGTTGATGCGTTGACGTTGACGGACACTGAGACTGGTTTTTGCATCAATCTTCGGTATGCGGGTTCTCTTGGGATGATTAACGGATCTGACAACTCCATTCCAGCTCTGTAATTGATATCGTTGTACATGACCCAAATGATTGAGGTATCGATTTGGGCACTTCACACTGCTGTGGGCGTCAAGCACACGATCCATACTTGTTTGAAAGTCTGAAGAAGTTGAAAAATGGGAAGCCTAATAGTTGGTGGTCCATTTTTCATGTCCTAGCAGTTCACGACGTGGACCCGACTATTCGGCGACTGACTGAATGACTGTAAAGCTATGCAATTCGTCGGTTACCGCCGATTTTCCAATTCCTCGGTTACCGCCGATTTTCCAATTCCTCGAAGCATTCGCACCTCCGCCGACCGAATATCCTGCAAGAGTCATAATTCATGATGAACCAATGGAAGGATTCCCGGAAGTGGGAACCGTAAGGGGAAGACGACGACAGTCTGGCGTATGATCCACTACGCATGAAGCACGTTCTCTTATCCTACGAGCACTGGCAAATTAAATCAATTAAATGCCGGCTTTCAAGTTTGTGTAGAACCCCAGGAGCCTGAGGATGGTGGTCATTACACCTTTCGTCGACGTCTATGTATTATCAGGAACGGTTTCTACACTCGAAGACAATGTGGAGTAGTCTATTCTTTGCTACATGCTGAAGGCTCATTAGTACTAGGAAGGAATGGCGTCGATTCCCTTTCTGGGAGTTCCCTTTATTCATTGAGATCTGGAGGCCAACCCAGACACTAGTGACCCTGCTTTAATTTTATAACTCTCCCGCCCCCTTTGCATTGTTTTCTCTTGACACCATGCGTGGTTTGCATCGCTAATTCAGCTCAGTGTGCCGGACAATGTGATGTCAGGCGCAGCTGATAGACCATGCAGTCAAATCAATCCATTGCTTTCAACAGCCTATATCAAGAACAAGAGCATTATGAATTTCTCATTCCTCATTTGACTCACCCTTAGAACGGGGTTCAGCGCCTGCCTTAAACTATTCAGAGCGATTACTGGCGTGAGATACAATTTGCGGTGTTTGACATCTACACCACCTTTCTGACAGACAAGTGACGAAGTCGCTGTATGCCTGAGTAAACACGTGGAATCGGGACCGGGTCGTCATGTAGGAGGTCTTTGTTTTTATGGAAGCTATACGTCTTGTATTTTTCTCAAAGCTCAGTAACAACTGACAATGGCAAGGGAGTTGCCAAGTATGGTAAGTTGTAACACCTTCAGTTGTTCGACCCGTTCCGAGTTGTGGACTATGAATTCAACCCTTTTTTTTAATAGCTCCATATTTTGATTCATTGCTTTCTCGTTTGAAGATTGGTTATCTCTCCTGCTGCAAACGCCACCCGACGAAGCCATGCAGTCAATTGTGATCCGAAGCTCCAAGGATCAATGATCAAAGTTGCCGTAAGTAGATCTCCAACATGACATTCGAATTGAACACGGATTCAATTCACATTTCAGACAAGGAATGTTGTGTAAGCTTACATCGCTATGGTGAGGGAGTAAGCTGACTAAAACTTGGAAGTGTTCCCCGCATTTTATGAATGACGAAACATGTTTTCAAGGTGGATAGACTTGCTGTATAGTACTGGATGGCCCACGAATGAATGAAATGCGGTCAATATATTCAACTCGGTACGGTGAGTGTGAGAGTTCAATTGAGAACAAAGTGATGGAGATTGTCCCGATTGGGCCGATTTCGATCAGGAACTTTCTTGGCCTAAATGGGGAATTCTGTGATTGCTAGACTGAACATAGTCAAGCTTGTATGTTTTGGCAGTCGCCAACTCAAACCCTGTTTTCTTATAAAACGTAACGTCGAGCGGCTCATGGCAACCTTTTATTTAGCAGCACCTCCGTTCTCTAACGGTTAGGTTCGAACCCATTTCGACCCACAGGTGTGCTCATCGGCCCCCTTTTCGTTCTTATTTATCACCTTTTTTGCTTTCGGAACCAATGACTGCTGAGTTGGGTTTGTCTGGTACGAACACACCCTGTCAAGTCATAGCCGCGTCGCTCATCCTGATGTACAGATACGCCAGTGTTGTCGTTGTCGAATGCTGGCATTGCTTTTGCGCCAGCAGTCACTCCAGACTCTTATCATGAGGCCCAGACGTCTTCTCCATCGCTAGTTCGCCCTCTGTCAGAACCAGAGATGTTCTCTATGGACTTTGAAGAGTTGGAACCTCGCCGATCGGGGAGTAGCAAAAGGAAAACCTCGAACCACATACCTCGACCCCCAAATGCGTTCATTCTCTTCCGTTCTGCGTTCATCAGAAGCCAGCGTGTCACCAGCGGAGTGGAATCGAGTCACAGCACCCTCTCAAAGATAATCGGGCTTACTTGGCAACAACTTTCCAACGAAGAACGTCAGAAATGGCATGCCAAAGCCAGGCTGGCTCAAGAAGAGCACAAGCAGAGGTATCCTCAGTACTCCTTCAAGCCCATCCACCATCGACCGAAGGGATCCAACCTTGGGCGGAGGAAGTTAAGGGAGGTGGGGCCAAAGGATCAGAAACGCTGCGAGAAAATTGCAGAGCTGTTGGCCTCCGGGAAGAAAGGTCAAGACCTTGAGGAAGCTATCAAGGAGTTTGACAAGTACCACGTCCCCCAGATTCTGACGCGATTCGAGGAACCAATTACCGCTTCTTCATTCTCCAATTCGTCGAGAGGCTCTTCCCCCTTCTCAACTTACAGCAGGAGGAGCGCTACGCCTTCCAGCCAAGGTCGTTCCCGCTCGTCAATCCCAACCCCTCCGCCTGTCCAGCAACCTGATAACACTGCGGCTCCGATTGCAAATGTACTTTCTTTTAATTCAAATGCACTCTTTCCTAGCACAGCACATTCCTTTGTGAGTTAATTTCCTCGTCACAGTTTCGTGTTGTCTGATGATTTTAAAGGAAATTGACAACTTTACATCATATTCTGGCCAGTCCCCTTCCCCGGCCGCAATTCATGGCAACGATTTAGCTCCAATAATCGGCAGCCACTCTGTTGAAGGATACGGCGATGTAACCCCCATCGAACCAATCCCGTCGCTTTTCCGCTTTGCACACATTGACGAGTGGGCTCCCCCATGTTCGCCAATTTCTCAAAATTCGACGGGTAGTTTACCCACCACACCCGCCGCTCAGGCGTATCCTGACCAAAATGAAGTTCTCTACGACCGGCCTGTATACTCTTCTTTTGCATCCGACGTTACACCGGAAAAGTATCACAACGCCGACTGTTCCCGTCAATTCCCTTCTTATGTTCCCAACTACGTCAACTATCCCCAGCATCAGGCGTATTCTTCACAAATGCCTGTACAGCAGATGTGTTACGGAGAAAAGAAGACAGGAAGCGTTGCGTCTCCTTCATTTTTGGCAGGCAGCTCTGCGGCAGCATGTCAAATTCCGAGTCGGTGCAACACAATGGTTCGCGAAGATCTCGACTTCTCCATCTTCATGGCATCTTTTGATCCCTCCTATACGCTTTGATGCAAACTAATTACCTTGTTACCCTCCAATTTTCGTTCTTTAACCCACATTTTAAATAATTCATAAACGTAATATTTTTCTTTGTCGTCATTGAACTTTTTCCACCTAATTATTTGGTGCGGACGTTCGTTTCTTGACAAACCGATGTAGCCATAACCGTTTCTCCTCGACTCCCTCTCATGTATCCTTGACAGCATCATAATCTTCGCCAGCGGGCTGGCACTATTCAGAACTATCAAATAAATAAATTTTGTAATAGTTGGACTTCATTTCTCACTTGCGCTTGAGATTTCAATCTCATATAAAGTTTTTATAAGTCTCTTTGCGCCTTCGGTTCACACTTACATGGATACATTAACTGGGGGCTAAGAACCTTGTGAAAGAAATGTAGCTCGACGGCTCTCCCGTTGTGCAGCCAGATCCTTCAAGAAGGCTATTGTCTCCTCCGCACTTAAAAAGTATTATTTTAGGTTTGTTCACAACAGGATTTGAATTGGCCCACCTGGCTGGTTGGTCTTGTCCCAAAGCTTTTGCCGCCAATGTTCTCGCATAGCGAGCAGTTCCTAAACTTGCGGGCATATTTAGACGAACAGTCCTAGGCTTGCTCGCCCGTTTTGCCTTCCGCTCTTCTGGCGAAAGAACTTTGTATTCCTTCGGCTTTCTCCTCAACCCTTTACGCTCGGTCTCCATTAATCGCATTCGTAACCTCATTCCGGCGTCTCCAAGTATGTCTGCTGAGGTTGTTCTTAGGTAATTGTCCAAGCCGCCCTTCTGTGATAAGGGTCATTAGAATAGGTAGAATCGGTCAAGGGGAGCATGAAGACATACCTTCTTTATGGTACGTAGTGCTCTCGTCGTCAACTTGACGCTTAACATTCCATCCGTGATAATGGAAGGCAGCCGTTTTGAGTGTACGTTGGGAAGCCAGGTTCTGCGGGTTTTTTTGTAGGAAAAGGGGACATTGTTTCCATATTGTTTCATTTTTCCTTGATAAAGACCTGTTTGGGCCTGTTTAAACGGTTGCGAGATGGCATCCCACAACACTCGTGAAGGGAACATGTGTTGGCACTCGGAGTCGGACGACGGAGAGTGTCGAAAGCAACTTCCGTCCGGCCCGTGACTTGTTCCGCTACTGACGTTGCAACCGCCATTTCTGTCATTTACCAACTTGGGCCTACAGCACAATGCCCACAGTCCGCCAATCAATCTGATTATCCTCATCCTCTGAACAGCGAAACCCCTGGAATACAAATATCCACTCTCAAAAGAACTATCAGTCTATCCACAGTAGAAGATGTCTCAACCTGGGAAGGCTACAGGTCCTCGTCTCCAATTCCTTACGCCAATGAGCCCGCCTATGTCGCCAGGTCCAAGTGGCCTAAAGTCTCCTGGACTCAAATCGCCGAAACCCACAGACTTATTTCTGAGGAAAACACTGATTGGAAACAACGGAAGTTCCTCCAGCATCAATGAAATGCCACCACCACCAACCCCTACCGGGCTTCGCGCGCAACTGGGCCATCTTCTTCCTAGACACGCATATTTTCGCGCTCGTGTTGTCATTCATCAGATATCGAGTGTCCCGTTTGTTGGTGGAGAGTTTGCTGTTCGGTGGAAGTTTAAAGGTGTTCAGAACGCACAAGGATCAAAACAGAGGCTTCTCGGTAGAGCCAAAGGTCGAGCGGACATCAGGTTGGGTGATGACTTGAGGAGTCCAGACGATGGGCTATTCTCCCCACAGGGACTCAACCCCGAACCTATTATTGGAACCACATCGAGACAGAACGCGCCCGATTCAACGTCGTCAGCCTCTTCATTGTACTTTGACCCTACAGCTTTAACCACCGAGTTGGGCCATCTTTCTGTCTCTGCCACCGCTGCATCCTCCTTATCCTCCTTATCCACCACGATCCCCACTCTAAACATATCCGGATCCAACACCCCTGCCACTCTTGATACCGGCAATGTCGCCCCAGCTCGTGGAACGACCTCTTTTATCCCACTCAAGGAGCATTCAGTAATTTGGTCCCAATCTTTGGACACTATCCTCAAATTTGACATTGATCGCGAGACGTCGTATATTCTCCCCAATCCATTGAAACTTGTTATCGTTCAACGTGTCGTTCCCGGTGATCCACACGGAAATCCCCAAAACCCACGACTTGGGGCTGTCTACCTCAATCTCTCCGAATATGTTGGACAAGGGAGCGTAAACCGACGGTATCTTCTGAAAGAGAGTAAAACGAATGCCATTTTGAAGGTGCGATATACTTTTGTAATACCCTGTTGCTGGAATTTACGTTGTTCCCCTAGTTGACGGTGGAGCTGGAGTATCTCAGCGGCGAAGCGAATTATAAACCTCCGCCACTAGCCAAAGGGGAGATCCTCAATGGGATCGCTGGATTTTTGGAGAAAGACTCGGTCAAGAAACGCCCACGCCCACTAGATCTTTATGGACCATACAAAAATCAAGAAGAACTCGAAACGAACCTACTCAGCGGCTTAAAATCAACAGCTAGAGCCCCCAAGACTGCCCGCTCCGAACGCAAAATTTCTGACATTACATTTAACAGCATTGAAACAGAAACCGAAGATGACGAAAGTCACGACACGACATCATTTGAAGAAGCTGGAATGGGGGACGAAGTAAATGTCGCATTTGACGTTCAGCGTTTGCCAGGAGCTTACGGTACGAAGACGACGGAAATGCTCATCGAGTCGTTGTTTAACCCAGTGAGGGTTTCAGACAAGACGGAAGAGAGCCCATTTACGATTTACGACCCACCATCACCCGATCATTCTCCACACTTACCCCACGTTACTCCTAATGTTGGTACGACTCGACCCCCAACTTCATATCGACGAGTCGGTCTTGGGATCACTCATGATCTAAACGTGACCTCACGACAACACGGTTTTACAGTGGAAGAAACATACTCGATGCACACCACCAGCGACAGTGCGAGTGAGCTGTCCCACACAACATGTAGTTCCTTGCACGAGACTCGCTTGCGAGCACAAAAGGCCATGGCCAATGCTAGAAGCACGCCTGAAGGTCGGGTCATCGTTGAAGGCCCTAGCAGTCATATGATGAAGGTCTCTTCAGAGGATTTGGCCTCATCATCCATTGACGTTGTACGTAGCTGGTGGAAGCGAAACATTTCCAAGGTATAATTTAAAGAAGACACCTACATAATCGATCCTCCTAGAGAGCCATCTTTTCTTATTATCATTGAGCACAATTACTGACTGGCTTTATCCTTGTAGCTTACATTTTTTTTCGTTCATCCGTGTTCTGTTTGCATTATACTTTATTGTTACAATGTATTTGAATGTACCTTACGATTGTAAAATTAGTTCTTTTTTTAATTGACTGGGGGACGCACATAGGGAATTTGAATTCTGGCCATATGGCCCTCGACCTGAAAGTACTTGAAATCCGAACATAAATCTGTACCGGGAGCAATGAGCTTGGTTTCGAGTTCTTTTCCACTCCGTTTTACCACCACCCATTTGGTTGTACCTAGCGACATTCAAGGATTAAGGGGATCAGGCTTACTTCTGATGTGATGGATAGATAAGATACTGGAATACTGGCTCCCAAGCAGTCTCATTCTCGTCGTCAAACCACTGCATTCACGCCTTTTCGAAAATATATGATTCGCGGCAACATCAAAGGCGACGTCTCAAACTTCGGTAACAACTCTGGTATAATTGGGGATGTAAACGAAGTTGTACGAGGACTATCTCTTTCAAATCCATCCGTCGATCTAAAGATTCCGTGATGAATATTAATCAAGGGCTCGGTGCACTCTGACCACACTATCACGAAAAACAGTAACAACAATACGAAGACCGTTGGGAATGAGTGGTTCCTGCTATGATGTAAACTATATGTCCTTGACAACTTCCCTGCCCAAAGCTGGAAGCGGTGGGAGTGTCAACGAGAATGGAAATGGCGGAGACTGTCATGGTGGTGGCAATATGTTGAACTGCTGAAGTAGCATTGTCGATATATGTGGTCTGAATCTTGAATCAATTTCCATCTGCGAGCTTGTTGTACGATCGTTTTGCTAATGCAGTGGGTAGTCGCGAGTTTGTCAGAAAACTTTAAAAGTAACGTGCACATGTCTGGAGCATGTTCTTTATCGATTTGTATGCACGAAGTCATATCCACTCGCTAGTCGATTTTATGGCTAGAATCCGCGCCCTTCCTAAGAGAAAGAGATAAATAAGAAACAGGACGGTGCGACCTTTATCCTGGTCAGTTCGAATAAGAGCTGTGTTTCATTCATCCGGCGGAGGGTTGTTGAGCACGTCAAATATCCGAATCGTACGAGGGGATGCTCCAATTCATTTCCGTTGGCATTTGCAGAGTTTAAATTGAATAGTTTGGCTGACCTTGGTGGAAGCTGTGTTCAGTTAATAATTGAAGCTTTCCACTACCTTGAAAACGACTAGAAGCAATGAATTGCGGTAGGATTTTTATGTGAAGGTGCCAAAGGTATGTAGTATGCAAGCGAGTTGTCTGAAGACGAGGGATAGTCAGGAGAAGGTAAATGTAATAGTGAGAGAGGAACGTAAAAATTGACCCACATATTGTAACCCAGCAGAATTTAACGTCGTTTTCGCCGTAGCGTTGGAAGCTGATCTTGTTACCACTTACAAATTGTAAATGTCTTTAGTCGGACCAATTCAAGGTTATGTGTAGAACATTGAAAGTCAATTCAAATTTCGCACGTTCAGTGTAATACAAACAACACGCTCAGCGCTCTCTCGCACTGCGGTGTCGTCCTCAAGCACACATGGCCTCTCACCGGCCCATGCAGTCTGTAGGAGGCCTGAAACTGCCAGGTCTTGATTCTCCAGGGCAGCCTCAGAGAAGGTCGACATCGCCTGCAAGATCTCTCGCCCTGGTAAAACTCTATTTTGAGATTACTCAGAGACCCTTTCTAACCCACGTCGGTAGCCAGAAGGACCTCGAAAGCCGTCTCCTCGACCTCCTTCGCCCCTTAGGAATCATTTCATGATGGATTCTTCCACTGGAATCGATCTACGTGATGAAGACGGTGACTCTGACAGTAATGACCACAATAATAATTGGAAACGATCTCCATCACCAGTGTCGTCGGTATCATACTTGGCTGCGAGCTTCGTTCAACGCGTTAACAACTTCGTTGGAGTGACCCAGACACCATCTTTGCCAAGTGACGCCGAATTGGAGGCAGAAGCAGAACGGGAACGGGAACGCAGTCGAAGGGAGGCAGAAGCAATCTTGACAAGAGAAGCACAGGAACGCAACCTTGTCGAAGAACGCGTTTTGGAAATGCTTGGCACCTCAAAATCTCTTCCGCCTCCCCCGTCTCGGTCTCATACCATGCCTGGCCCACCTTCTCCTGTTGGGTCGCAGAAAGATACTAGCTGGTGGCAAGCGGCAAAGAGCAGACTCACACCGACAAAGGATCCTCTAACTCCGGCTCAGCAAGTGATTCAAGATGCGAAGTTCAGGGATAAAGAACATAAGAAATTGATCAAAGTAAAGGAAAAAGAATTCCAGAAAGCAAAGGAGAATGAGTGGCCAGCAAAGCCAGATTCAAAATACACAGATCCTTCATTCGCCAACCTGAACATCCCTGTTGCTCCTCCAAGTAGAAAACCCGTTCCTTCGTCTCCTTCCTCGCTCACACCTTCGCGGCCCAGTTTGTCAAATATGGCGCCTGTTCTGACACCCTCTCCCATGCGCGCTTCAGACACCATTTCGTCCTCTCCCTCGCGAGAAGCACCACCTCTTTATGCCCAATTTAACCCACAAGGCACTTTGGACGTCCCTGGAACACTTTTGGCTATCGCAAAACGTTTCGAGAAGCTTGAGAGATGGACGGTAGGTCACGTACGTGCCCTGGAGGATCGGATGAATGACGTCGAAAGATGGCTTGTTGACAAGGAGAAAGAGAAAAAAGAAACTTCGTCAGTCAAGGAGACCCCAAAAGAAAATGAACAAACCGATCTCCAGGACATGAGGGAAGAGATTGCTGAACTCCAAGGACGGGTTGGAGAGCTTGGACGAGAGATGGCCAAGCTGGCTACTTCCGCCTCAAACTTATCATCTGGTCCAAAGCCGCAGATCGCCTCAGTCGTTCACGGCGCTGCTCCATCCACCTCTTCTGTACTAGTGCAGCAACATTCTGGCTCATCTATCATACACACACCACATCATCGCCTATCCTCTTCTACTGCTGGTGACTCTGCTAGTCCACCTCCTGAAAGAACATCCTTTGGTACTCGCTTCCCTTACCCACCTTCTGATGCAATTTTTCCCACCAATTCACCGCCTGGATCTCTGGGAAGTTTGACGCGGACAAAGCCAATATCAGGGTTACCCAACGGTGGACCGCCTGCATCTGCATCCTCCATATTGCAACCCCAGTTATCCTTTGAAAGCCTCGCTACATTGCCTAGTAGTCCGAGGTTGTCTGCACAGGGTCTCCCGCCGCCACGCAGACTCGATTCTCCACGCCAGACAAGTGTTAGCCCTACACCTCGGAAACGATACACAGTGGCTCTTGGCGATCGAATTATGGCAAGTTCGCCATCTTCCGACGACATATTTTCAAGTGCTGCAAATTCTGACCCACAAAAGCGGACGGGAATACCCAAATGGCACACAGCCCAGGACGATGATGAAAATGAGCTCGGGGACGAGACGATTGGCAAGTCAGTTGGTTCGCGACTCGTTAACAGTGCTACGTTTTCCAGTTCCAAGGTTGATTATAGGAATCCTGAACCTTCTCCTCTTACCTCTCGACGCTATCGTACACAATCTGCGTATGGATTCATACCTGGCTCATGCAATACGACCACATTGCCACCCACTGAGCCTCTCAAACCGAAACTCAGGTCGAAATCGTCGGAACGCTTGGGCGTTGATTCGTCTTCCCATGCTATCGGCACTGGTGATGGAATGGTCAGCGCACTCGGTGGTTCGACAAAGTTTGTCGATCCTTTGATTTTGAGGAAACAAAGTCGCGATAGTATAAAGCCAATCGCCATGCCCCGTCCTTTGAGTGGCAAGATACCTGTAGGGAAGTTGGTGGCTTTTTTTGATGGGGAAAAGAAATAATGTGGTTCCCGTGGAAGACGATGTATACCCTTGTACTGTGGCCTATTGTTTTGAATATCCGGTATTTTTCGATTTGTTGTCTGTACTATCTCTTTTTTTATTTTTACTTCCAGGCATTGCTTACGAACATTTACAGACTGATTTGACACGATACTTCTTGTATTCAATTCTGCTATATGTACATCAAGCTTAGCGGCATCAATAATTTCTTCTCATCCAATTTGTATGACCTGTGGGTTTCAGAATGCCTTGTGAACTTTCTTTTTTGGTTCGGATGAACTAATTTCCTCCTTTTCATCAGTGGGGAGCCTCCGTTTCAGGTGGGCTGCCTCCTCCTCCTTGACTCCATCCTTGATGTCCTCCACCTTGACGTCCTCCTTGACATCCTCCTCCTTGACGTCCTCCTTCTTGTCCTTGTCCTCCTTGATCCTCTTGACATCCTTCGACTCTGAAATTTCCGCTTCTTCATCCGAGCCGCTGTCACTACTGATGTAACCCTTTGTCGCCAACTCCTCTACTTCCTTCACAGTCAAAACCATTCCCAACCTAATTTGCTTATCCTCCGTCAACCCACATTCTTCATCACTCGCATTGCGGGAACTAACTTTCTTCCCAACATAAAAACTAAAGTTAATTGGGAGACACCCATGAAATTCCTCATCTCCCCACTCAAGCTTCAAGAACGGATTGCCATTATCATCCTCGACCTCGCACACTCCAAACCTGCCCTCGTCACCCATACTCCTCCCAACCCAATCAATCGTTTTCACCTCCCAGAAATTCTTCCTATACCTCTGATTACCCACCCTCTTACTTTCTTTTTGCTCAGCTTTCCTGAGACCCTGGAATGTACCGTCATGGTCATGAAATTGGAGAGATCCAAAGACTTTGGCAGGTGTCGTCTTTGACTTTGAATTGCTTTCAAGTGTGATATATCCTGAATCAGGATCGATGTCTCCATCCCTGTCATCGTATTGAAAGTAGAACCACCGGTACGTGCCGAGGATGGAGTCTAGGGTGATTGGCTTTTTAGCAATTTCCTAGAGTAAAAACGAAAAAGTTAGTCGGTTGTTTGAGATTACTAGCTGAATTTTAAACATACCACATCGTCAACTACGACTTCCTTTGTCTTTTTATTCCAGTATTTTGGTTCTGGAATTTCCGGTAGGTAGATTTATATGCGCACCGGAAGATTCCGAGACCCTGACTCCCCTCTGATTTGTACTCGGGGTCCTTGCTGATAAATCATCGGGTAACCCCCAATATGGAAAGTTCACAGTTCACCGACATACCAAGCGACATACCGTAGACACGACCTCTTTTAGTTGGCGATGGCTGGCGGGACTTCACTGAGTGAGTTCGATACCTGTGTCAATATCCCGGAAGATCTGAAGTTGGATAGGTTGTCCGTCTTGTAGGAAATATAATATGCTCAGTATGTCGTAAACGGACTACATTCAAGGGGGGACCGGCCCGTGAATCCCGTACCGGGGGTTGGTTAGTTAGTTCCCTCGAAAAGGGGCTTAAAATTTTTTTTTTTTGGATGGTCACATGATATTTGTATTACAAATTTGGAAAGGAGCTCTCCTCCCGAGGCCCCCTTTTGGACTTGATGGGCCGGCAACACGCATTGGACGAAAGTGGAGGGCTAGAAACCTGCAGGCTAT
>Ga0307517_10007362_pt1 | contig 16059 bp, 11 predicted proteins | sample 23_EM_MG_FD_194515 | JGI IMG/M metagenome (GOLD analysis project Ga0307517, IMG submission 194515) | Populus trichocarpa ectomycorrhiza microbial communities from riparian zone in the Pacific Northwest, United States - 23_EM | ecosystem: Host-associated > Plants > Roots > Unclassified | place... | reverse complement strand
TGTTTTTTAGTGGAAAAAATTTATTTCATTTTTAACGAATGAATATAATTTTCAATTGAAAATTGAAAATGAAGAAAAAAAACTTAAAACAAAGAAGAAAAATAATTTTCTGATACTAAAATGCTTACATGATCCTAATCCCAGTAGATCGCCATCAAACAAATCTTGAGGACTCATGGAAGGGATTTAATAGCCTGAGAGTATAGTTGTGGTTGTTTATCAAAGTGCTTTTTATTCATATATGTATTAAAATAATATTTTTTTATTTTTTTTAAAATTATTTTTAACATCAACACATCAAAATGATTTAAAAACATAAAAAAATCAATTTAAAATAAAAAAAAATAAAAACAATTTTAAAAAAAATTTAAAACACAAAAATAAATAGGATAGCAAAATTGAGCTCCATTTATTAATCAACATAAAACAATTTTTTTTTTTTTTTTTTTGGGATAACTTATCAGTAGAAAGAATGGACTCAAATTTGGGCTTTATTTATGGAGTGGCCTTTCTATGCATGTGACTGGGCTTTGCAAAAATGGATAATAAATAAAGAAGAAAAACCCATGTGGAGATGCGGGGGATCGAACCCCGTGCCTCTCGCATGCAAAGCGAGCGCTCTACCATTTGAGCTACATCCCCTTGTTGTAAGTTCTACCTCGTTAGCTTAATTAATTCAAAAACCTTAGGTGGCATGACCACCACTGTGAAGTGAAGTGATGATAGGTCAGGTAAGAAACGACAGTCCTGGAAATATGTAAATAAACGTCATGTTCAGGTACGGATAGAACCACTCAATTTTGCACGCTATGATAATGGAGTGATCTTTTTCACCACTTCCAATCCCATGTTAGTTAGACAAAGATTTAATATAGAATTTATGATAAAGATTTAATTCTTTTTTCAGAAGTAGAAATGAGATTTATGAAAATAAAATATCAATTTTAAAATCATATTTATAATTCTATGGATATTTAAAGTATTTCTATTTTATATTGATCAGTTCTACGTACTTTTTTAAATCGGTATATCTATATATTCCTTAGAGAACTTCGTGTTCAACTTGTATATATTTTGCTATTAGCCCAGCAGGTGGCTGCCTTTTCTTTACGCACGCGCATGTCCCCCCTGTCCTTGCAAGTGTGACATGGAATGAAATTCCAATGCCGAATGAGAAATGAAACCATACAGTTGTACGTGGAATGGCCACGAGCTGGGAAGAAAAGTAACAGTATTCATGGCTGGAGAGTCCAAAATCCAAATTAATGGACGTATTCGCTTTGATTGTTGATGAACAACACTTACTAAATAATATAGTCGTCTTTCTGTCATTCTTTTTAGGGTTTTAGTTATTTTTTAGCCTAAGGTTATGGCGATGGAAACTGTCTCTATCCATCCATCAGTATGAAGGGATATACAGGTATATTACAGCCATATTGAATTTCCAGTAATCGAATTAGGTCATGGAAGCTGTCCTTTTCAACTTAGCAATACTGGAGCTCATTGAGAGGCCCATTTTCTGCCACACCATCCTTCCGTTAACCCTTCAGAACAGTAGCCATCTGCTTCAATGGGGACACCAATCATTTTCCACACTGTTCACAAAATAATTTCTTCTGGAGATTTGCAGTGCTGCTGGGCAAAACACAAATGCAGGTTTACCCTCCGTTCGTTGAATCCATTGAATGCACGATGCTGGTATGTTCCCCATGTAGCTAATTTTGTTGGAGAAGTAGACTGGAAATCTAGGCAGATGGACTACTGTACTATTGATGAGACAATGTGTATCATATGAAATCTTATTCCATAGTCATATTCATTAATTATTTAAATAAGATTTAAATTTTTTTTCAAATTTTATTCCACTTACATAAAGATTTACAATTAATACTATTTAAAAACATATGAAATATTTTCTCTGATTCACCTAGAATGATGAATCCTCTCTTGATTATTTAAATACCTTCATATAGTTCATATTATATCTAATATTTACATGTATGTAACCCATGATTAAGACAATGTATAGCAGGATCAAAACATAATATTTTCTATATAAGATAACTTAATGATCTTAAGTTTAAGGATCATTTGCACAACATTCATATGAGCCTTTCTATAGACACATGTGATCTTTCCATATGAAATTCTCATGCAGGCCAGTTCTTAATAAAGCATTGATACGAACATTTATGGACAATAATTTGATGAAATAAGAATTTCATATATATAACAACTTTATAATTTTCTTTATAAAATATTTTTATTTCAATGACTTTATTTTTACTCTAAACTCGTTAATCAAATATTAAATTCATCAATCAAATATTTAATGAATATTAAAGTTAAATAAGTTTTTATTAAAATTAAATATATTTACATGAATAAAGTTTATGCTATATATAACCAATTAATAGGCTACTAATTAATTGGCTACATGACATACATACATACATACATACATACATACATATATATATATATATATATATACACACACACACTAAAATTTACATAATTTAATTCGGAGAGATAAATTACTATTACATTGCTAAATATATATATCCTTACAATAAAAAAAAATCCAATAACCGATCGAAAAGCTTGCGTTTATTTCTTTACAACTTTAAAATGACTCCTCTTAGGCAAACCTGCGCTAATTTTGCATGAATTCGTCATTCTTTTGTTGAGGTTGATATAGCCATTAACTGATATTTGACTAATTATGATGTATGGTACTCTTGCATCCTTCTTATACGCAATTAATCAACATGAACCTCGAAACAAGGCTGCACCCATCGTGCTAGTGTCTTGTTTTGATTTGCAGGTTTCGATTCATTTACGTGCTATAGTTAATTGCTTTGGTTGCCTTTGATAATCTTGTCATTTATTGGCTTTTATTTCAATTATCAATGTATGTTCTTAGTTCTTAGTTATTATACTTTAAAAAACAAAAACATTTAATTAATATTTTTTTAAGTGTTTTTAATGATTTTGATGTACTAATATAAAATATAAATAAAAAAATATATATTTTAGAACACATAATTAATATTGAGAAGTAATTTATGAACAAAACTTGCCTGCCTTGACTTTTCAAAGAATGCTTTATGCAATTGATAGTTTAACATGGCAGAAGACAACAATTGTAGGGCCCAAACTGAGTTTCTGGGTTATTTATGATGGCAAACTTCGAACCATGGGCCTGCTTCGACCAGTTAGAGGACAATTGATCGGTTCTTGTAGACAAAAAAACAAAAAAGAAAAAGAAAGAAAGCTAGCAGTCTGAGACTGCAATGAAAGTGTTAGGTCCTACAAGGTTTAATTTTGTAAGAGGGAGTAAATGACAAGTGAAAGCCAGTTAAAATTAATGTGACAAGCAACTTGACAAACTTCTGAAATTAAAGCCTTCCTAGAATATTACTTATAAATGTTTGTAAACCAGTAGCAGTTCCTACCTCTTATCTACTCAATATTAATTGTTCAGCTCCTCCTGTTGTTTTTCCCAAAAGGGTTTCGATTCTACTACCTCACTGGTGAAACCCAGGCATGACAGATAATAACCCATCCCTTTCGTCTATTAGGCGAAGGAGCAATGAGAGAAAATTGTCAGAGACGATGATGTCGCAACAGTGAGTGAACAGTGAGTTCCAATCATGGCGTCGGAGTATCCCTCCCCCCACCCTTCTTTTGTAAACATCCCATGTAGGTCCTCGTCAGCTGTCACCCTCACAAGTGTTGTCGTCATTCAATAACACATCTTATGGCCTGTTCTTCATGAGGGAACTCATAGCCTGCGTGACAGGATTTAAACCTTTGATCACTGTTTAAGATTTCTAACTTGACAGTTGATTTATCAAACTCAAAATATAATTACCTGAAGTAACCGTTAATAGTTATTTCTAGAGAGATACAATTTTTTTCGTGATCACTGCTTATTGAATTCGTGAGACTCACTAGTTCTACCAGCTAAACTTTTTTAATGAATGAGATTGTTTCTTGATTTTAGAAGTAATATTTTGGTAAAATAAATTAGCTTTATTAATTGTTGAAACTACAATTCATTGTTTCTTGATCGATGGGAGAGAGACCATTTTGTGCCCAGCTAAGACATAACCATATAAAGCAGCAAAGACAAATTTCTTAATTTTGTTAGCAAATCTCCTTGATCTTTTGGCTGTAGACCACAGGCAAAATGTGAACAAAAAATATTTGTGATTTGGTATGGGCTTTATTGGATTTCCAATCTCGCAGGCAGTTGTTTGGTATTTTCAAAACAATCTTGGACATGGGGACTCAAAAGGCCATTCCCACTTCCCGTTGACACTTACTCGTGCAATCTTGGAAACAAAAAACTTATAAGATCATGGACTCTGGTCAAATCAAAGACTTCGAGACAACTTAATTAGAACAAAGAATTAGAGAGGGGCTCTACCGAAATGAGTAGAACAACCCCTCTTAAATTAAAGCTAGCCTTGGAAAACATGATTGTCGTTCCTTAAGGAACTCAAGTACCTATTGAATTGGACAGATTTTTCAGAAGTTCAAAATGTTTAATCAATACTATATATCTCTGGAGTAGGAAAAATATGAAGTTGAAATTATTTTGTTTTCCTCGTGAGTTATAGAGCTAGTCAGCTAGCTCACCTCAACAAACAACGCCCCCATCCTCCCCTCCTTCTGATTTATTCACCAGATGCATGCCTTAGACATTCACAAATGAAATCGTGGAAGTAGAGATATACATATTTAGCAAATTAATCCTTGCGCACCTAACTTTTCATGTATCGAGAACATGAATGATTTGGGAAGTTCGATTTGTTCTTTTCACAATCCTTGAATATTCTGACTAGGAGGCATGTACTTTTTATCAGTTTAAGTTGGATGAGATGCGCTTATATATATATATATAATGGTCAACATAGCTCCCAAAAAGTCTTCGTTCAAGACCAAGTATAGTTATCATGGTTTGAGGAATTCTAAATCACGGTTCCCTTTGGAAGTCTCTTTTGTTTTTTAATTGTATAGACCATCTGGCGGTGAAATTGGTATGAATTTCTGATCTTAAGTAAGTTTTTGTTACCATTCCAAGATGATACGTGCAATAAATTGTTGATCTAAACTCTAAATCTCTTGGGAGTTGATGAGCAAGGAGTATTCTACATAATCTACACTCAAAATTTCTTTGATTTAAAAATAAGTGTATAAATAACCATATATATATTAACTATAAGCACGAGTACTAAGCAATATTATGTCTTCACATTCATTTCGAAAGACCTAACTATACCTTAGCAGATCAGTTGGAATTCAAATATTTTTGTAAATGAATTTGATTGTATGTGGATATGTCACATCTTCGAAAAAGCCAAGGATGAGAATTGAATCTCAAACCTAACCATACATTGCATAAATGAATTTTCCCATTACCACCTAACCAATCATTCGAGACGTAAATATACGCATAGATTGCATAAATCAATCACGTCCCAGTTCTTGTAGAGACTTGATAAAAGAGATTTTTGAGTAAGAGATTCGGTATAAAAACGTAGAGGGAGACATTGATACTCTACTTGATCGTGAGGAGAAGAGGAAAAAAATATATATTTGTCTGAAAATCTTAAGTTTTTCATGTGACTGGTTTTATGTTCTAATCCAAGTAAGGGGAGAGGATTGGTATAGAGTATTAAATTCCAAGCTGAATCTGTTGGGCAGGCATATCAGCGAAAAATCGAAGCCTCACTAGTAGCTGGCGATGAACTAAAATCGGTAAATATACACACCATACACTTATCTCAATCTGCAATTTTTTTCCTGGTGAGTTGCAGCAGCTCGTGTTAAAGCAGACATAAATAACTCTATCCTCGTCCTTAACTCTCTACCAATTTCTTCTGCCCCATCATTAGAAAGGGCCTGTCTCCTTGCTTCGGAGAAGGACCTAGCTAGTTGCTACTATGATCAGAAACTTATAAACTTTTTTTCTCGAAGATATGCTCATACATGCATGTTCTACCAATGCATTATATATATATAATTTGTGAATGGCCCTTGAGAGTGGTTATTTTTGCATTTACAAGAATTGATAGCCTTTTCTACCACTATCATTGCTGGCTGACTGCCAAATTTCTTTCTAGCCTCCATCTTGCACTTGCATTTCATTTTCATGCCAAAGTTTGTGTTCCACGCGTCGAGATGGTGTTAATGCCGACACACAAAAAAAAAAAACATTTATAACGTTAGAAATTTTTCTAATTTGATCAACACTTTCCCCCCCGTCTAATGTGTATTCCACGTGTAACACTCTTTTTAATCGTGGAAAGTTCCATGGATACTTTGGAGTAATGGATTCACAGGGTATTTTTCCAAGGTCTGTTTTGCTGAAAGATCATGTACTGATTACTGACCGTCTATGAATCAGTGTGTGTTTTAGTTGCTGTGGAGCGGTGATTTTAAAAAAATATTTTTAATTTTTAATATTGATATATTAAAATTATTAAAAATAAAATTAATTTGATGATTTGGAGGCAAACATACTTTTGAAACACACACAAACACAATTAAAAATGTATTTTCAAACTATCATTAAAACATGTTTGGGGTGTGGTGTAAACTGTTTTTTTTAATTAAAATTTTAAATTTTTTTCAAATTAATTTTTTAGTATTTTTTGATCACTTTAATGTCCATATATCAAAAATAAATTTTTAAAATAAAAAAAATTATTTTAATATATTTTTAAGTGAAAAACACTTTGAAAACAACATATTTCATATTTTCACACAGTCTCTAAAAAGTCTTGAAATTTAAATTTTGAGCTCGACATTCAAATAACATTTATTAATTTTTTTAAAAATACATCAAATCAAATCAATACAAGAATATATTTTTAAGATTATTTGAAAAATAACTTTATAAAGACTAACAAATAAACTAATTTGACAATATTATATTAATTTTATCATTAAAAAATAAGAGTTTGAAACATAAAATTCAACATGACCCGATAGAAAAAGTATAGGTTTTTAATTAAAAGAAATCTCAAAATGCATTTTTCTGTTATTGAAATTAATATTTTATCCAGCCTCTTGAAATTAACCAAACATGTTATAATATTTGTTATTGAAATTAACTGATATATGTATCTCCCTCTGGTTTCAAACACAGAGTGTTGAGTGGAAAATTAACCTCAAGAAAGAAGAATGAAGAATTGAAAATGATATCATATTGTGTTTTGAAAGGTTTTTTTTTTAAAATTAAATATTTTTACTTTAAATTAATATATTTTTAATGTTTTTAGATATTTTGATATGCTGACGTTAAATTTTTTTAATATATATTTTTTTAATATATTTTAAAATAAAAAATATTTTAAAAAATAACTGGTATTACACTACAAAACATTTTTTTAATTATTTACTTAATTAACCAAGCAGCCGAAAATCCGGAAGAAATACATGTCTTATCCTTTAGCATTGTAGAAGAGGTCAGTTCATTTTGTCTTCCTTGTCATTATCGTTGCAAGCTATACTATAATGATGTGACTTCACATGCATGTTAACATGCATGGTGTCTTGGATTTGTCAACACGTGTCACCTTATTCACTTATATACGCACCAAGCCTCATACCATGCATGTAACCAGAACAAACCTGGTTGATTTCACATTAAAATAGCGGAGTGGTTAGGCGCGCTCTCATCGCTTATAAGGTCTGAGGTTTAACCCTTCTCTTCATCTGCAGTCGGTCCTTTAGGGAGTACTTACCACCCGGTACGCAAAGGGATTAGTCTGGGCCAGCGCTCAGAATACCCTTAGTTCTACCAAAAATAAAATAAAATTAATGTGCCGCGTACAAAAGTATTATATTAGTTTTATTTTAAAGTATTTTTTATTTAAAAATATATAAAAATTTAATATTAATATATCAAAATATTTTAAAAAAGTTAAAAAATTCACGATTTCGCAAAAACAAATATTTCCTAAATTAATATAGAGCTTTTTTTAAAAGAAATTCTAGATGAAAGTGTTTTTGAGTTAGTTTATGTATCTAATGAGATTAAGTTATTTCTAGATGATTTAATTTAAGACCATATTAATTTTTTACATCAATTTCATTAAATTTAGATATTGTTTTTTAATTAAACCTAGAAAATCAAAGAACAAAACATTTTCAATTATCAGACCAATCTCTCAAAATCAAAGTAAATTAGTTCACATAAATAATCATAACCCATCAAAATTTAAAACCCAGCACTGATTTTTAAGGAGTTTGTTGGCCGAGCCGAAGCCGTAAAGAATGCCGCTGGTGATTAAAAGGGGTATTTCAATCCACAATTTTGAGATGATATTTTATTTTTTAAAAAAGAAAAAGAAAATTCTAGAGATTCATTCATTTAATTATAGTCATTAACAATATCGAGCACTATTTTAATTTATGGGTAACACCACCCGCATTAGAAATTGAAGAAATTTTGGAGTTGAGGTGCTTTCTTCCCATGAAAATATTGGCAAGCTCAGAGGTGTAAAGAACACAAAACACACCCATCAAAGCAAATGCCGAAGGAATTAATTACTAGTTGTTTCAGGCAAGATAATATTGAAAACTGATAAAAATAATAACAATAAAAACAGAATGTTCCCTCTCTCTTTCTCTGAGGATGTGTGGTGCAATCCTCTCTTGGGAGACAACCTGCTGCAAGCCTAATCCCTGACTTTTGTCTTTAGCTTTTCCTTTCCTCTTCATTATCATTTCATGTCCATAGGTTTCTTGAGTTAACGCAGAGGGTAATTTCTTGACTTTCTATACCCTTTCTTTTCACTATTGCCTTGTATGCTCTTCATGTTCAAAGTTACCCAAGCCCCAATTTACTTTCTGTGCTATATATACTACTACAGTCCCTCTGCTAGCCAAAGTGCCAAATTAATCACACTATTCTTTCTCTTGCTCCTTTCACCATGGCAGACCCTTGCTCTAATCTCTTCAGTACTGGATCTTTCAACTTCGTGCTTCTTAATCCTCACTACAGTACTGCTTTCACTTCTTACTCGAATCCTTCTAGCCTTCATGCTTTCTCAAACAACTACTCGCTCGACAACAAATCTTCAATTCCTCCCTCATCGCCTCCTCCAAAAGAAGCCCTTCCCCTGATAGAATACTTAAGTCCCGCAAGACAACAAGAAGAGCATCGTGATTCCTCATGCAGTTCCATGGAAGAGGACAAGAACATGAAAAAAGATGATGATAACCTCTTTTTTAGTACTGCAGATGGTAATGTTGAGCCCGTGACTGTAGCTCTGCATATAGGCCTCCCTAACCCTAGTTCCGATCTGGAGATCAGGGCACTTAGGGTTTTCCCATCTCCAAATGCACCAGATAAGGGAGAGATGAGTGCAGTTTCAGGGTACCCTTTGGAGAAACTAAACAAGGGTCAGTATTGGATTCCTACACCTTCCCAGATTCTTATTGGTCCAAGTCAATTTTCATGTCCTCTTTGCTCCAAGACCTTTAACAGATACAACAACTTGCAGGTATGCCCGGCTTTCTTGAAAGACGTCTCCTTAAGCTCTTCCTGTCTCTCTTTTCCTTTTTTCTTGCTCCATTCCTGCTGGATCTAGGTACTTTATTTTTAATAATTTGCTATTATTAGTTAACTTGTACGAGTAGTACAGTGCTAGCCTAGACTGCAGAATTGGTCTCTGTCTTTAATTTTATGGTTGATTTCCATTTTGAATACACTATACATGTATATATATCTTGAGATCTGCAGTGAGTAATAATTGATTGTCGTTTTTTTTTCAAGTTCCAACTGAGATTTTTTGCTTGATTTGACCTTTCATGAGACGTCCTTGTACTTTTGTTACTTTGAAGATCATGCTAAGGTCAGTTGCTGAGGTGGGTTAAAGAAAAACTGCAAATAAATAGAGCGCTTCAGAGTTCTGAGAATCAACAGATAGGCTAGCTGAACAGTGAAATTCAGAGTGCTCCGATGTCCGATCCTTTTCATGCCTGTGAAAGTTCACCCTGGATCCCTTTTTTTTTACTAAAACCTGATCAGTACTGTGTCCCTCTAAAGGCACCTATTAATGGTTAACAAAAATACTAAACATAATGTCTGTTATAACTAATACTAGTATTTCTGCAACCCTAAATCAAGAATAAAGCCTGGCATGGACAATCTCTCAAGGTTAACAGAATATTTACCAATTCCCTTGATAGTAAGGAGGCTGCTAAAATCATCTCCCAACCTTGATTTCGTTTTCTTGTAATCAATTTTGCCTAGTTTCTTTTATTGTATATATAATTAACTCATGACCCAGTAGTCCTCTCACATGGATCAAATGTCAAGTTTTTAGTCATGTCCCCCTCTACGTACCTAGAAGCTCACATGCACATTCACTTCTCTTAAATTAAAGTAGGCCTTGCACAATTAAATGGATGCATATAGTTTCCATCTGGGGAAAGGAAAGTTATAATTCCTTATGTAACCATTTGCAAAAATTTCTAGGTGCTGCTTTTTTTAGGTGTTTTACACAGCTTCTTCTGTTTTTATAAAAAAATATTAAATTATTGTTTTTTTAGTATTTTATCATGTTTTAATATAAAAAAAATATTATTTTAATATATTTTCAAATAAAATAATTATTTTTTAAAAAATCTTCCTTTAGAATACCAGTCACCCCTAAGAGTTCCTTTATACATTGATGCTTTGCTCTTTCGGTCTCTATTTATATCTAAGCTATCTCACTGGGTTTTGGTTAATATTGCAGATGCATATGTGGGGACATGGATCTCAGTACAGAAAAGGACCTGACTCTTTAAGAGGAACCCAGCCAACAGCGATGCTAAGACTTCCATGTTATTGTTGTGCAACAGGTTGCAAGCACAACATTGATCATCCAAGTGCAAGACCGCTCAAAGATTTTAGAACTCTCCAAACACATTACAAGAGAAAGCATGGGATCAAACCCTTTATGTGTAGAAAATGTGGTAAGCCATTTGCTGTGAAAGGAGATTGGAGAACACATGAAAAGAACTGTGGGAAAATATGGTATTGCATTTGTGGGTCTGATTTTAAGCACAAGAGGTCTCTAAAAGACCACATTAAGGCCTTTGGCCATGGCCATGTTGGCATTGATTGCTTTGAAGAAGAGGATGAACTAGCATCTGAAAGTACTGAACATGATGGGGAATCCTGTATGTGATCATCAATAGGGTTTTCGGTGAATTTCACCACCTTCATATGGACATATTCTTGTTAGCTTCCATTAATTTCTCATGGGTGCATTAATTTGTTTAGTTCCCCGGTTTTTCTCGCCGGTGTATTTCTAGGCATAATGTTAATTAGGTTCCATGACTATGTTAGACCAAGTTGTGTAAATCCACCCACTTACAAGGAAGAAACTAAACAAGTGAAGTCTTATTATTCTTCTTCTTTTCTCAAATGGAGTTAAGAGCAAATTAAGTTCTGATAAGGGCTTGCAAGTCAAGCCTTGTTAATTATGAACTGCAGTTGGTTAATTAGCAGTGGACTTCGAATAGATTATTGTGATTCTTCTTCCTTTTCTTTTAATCCATTGGAAGTGCTGCCAAGTCTTTATAATAAGTGCATGTTGCTATATTAGTAAATGCAAATTTTGTGTCGGGAACAAGCATGCATTATGTAATTTTCATTGAACATGGTGCAGGATTTTTTTTTCCCTTTCTACAAATGAAAAGACGATCAATTGGAAGTTCTAATGTTCTTCCATTTTCTTATCCCTTTCATCTTAGGTATGTATGATGCAGGATTTATCCCCAAATCCTTTTATTTTGCACGAAATTGTTAGATTCCATAAATCTAAACATATTTATAAAACAATTTGCATTTAAGTATGCTATTGATGAAAAATAATTAAAGATTTTTTTAAAATTTTAGTACTTCTAAACTTTAATACCCTCAAATTTAATTATGTATTTCTATAAGTAAAAATCTGGATTTCAATGTATAAGCCTAGGAATCAAAAACATTTATTTATATAACAAGAATCTCATTAAACTTCTGTTGATATAACTGTGATGCCATTAATTTTAAAAATATTAATATGTGAGTTAATTTATTGGATTAAATTAAATTTCATGGAAAAACCGAATCCCACATTAATGGGGATTCGTAAAACATAAATTTAACATTCCCTCACTTGATCCATACGTTTAATCCAATGTCTTAACTTAACCCCATTCCTTAACTTTCTTAGAAAACAAATGCATGAATCATAGCAAGAAGTCCTCGAATAACAAGTATTGCATTCCATGTATTACAATGCATAAATTTTTTCAAGTGTTATTTTATATGTGCCAACCTTACTAAACGAATAAGCCTTATGTTTATTATTGGTACTATACAAATAAATTTTCTCAAATAAACTAAGGTGCGTATAAATATAAAAAAACATCACAATAAATAGAACTTCTTTAAAAATAATATAGTTTATACAACTAAAATCACATAATGGAACCAAGTTTTATTTTTCACTTGGCATGCCCTGAGTCAAAGGAATTGCAATCATCAATTCTGTTGATATGTTTACTTTATTTTCCTTGATGTGTTTCTTATGACTAAATACTAATAGGAATTAATGTGTTTAATGACTAATTTATTTTTCTTGACATGTTCTTTTATGGCTAAATACTTGATGTTAATATATTTACTTCTAATACCACTTCTATTATTCTTAGCTATAAAAATAGCAGCAGAATTATTGTAATATATTCTTAATGGCTTAAAAATAGAATTCATGATTCTAATCTCAAATATGAAACTTTTTAACTATATACCATACGCAGTAGCCTTAAAACAAGAAACAAACGTAACTTTTATAGTGGAAGTGACAATTAAAATTTGTTTGGCACTTTTCCAAGATATAACTCCACCAATCATCATAAAAATACATCTTGATGTTGGCTTGTGTGAATCAACACAGACCACTAGATAGTTGTAAGAAAAGTACAGAGATAGGACTAAATATTGCATGCTACTTTAAGGGACTAAATATTGCATGTTTATGTATAGACGAATATTTGGATTACTCTGATATCATCCCAACATTCCCACAACAAATGCAATGTCAGGTCTTGGACAGACCCGAGCATGCATCAGGCTTTCTACAATAGAAGTATATGAAATGTTCATTTCTCCCCTTTCAATATTATTTTTCAAGCATTGGTTCAAATTATCACTCTTTATAATTGGAGCTATACTTGGTGAACAATCTTTCATTTTAAATCTCACTAAAACTTTATTGATATAGGTTTTTTAAGACAGACCTAAAACGCCTTTAAAACTATCTCAATAGATCTTAATACAAATGATATAAGATGTCTCACCCATATCCTTCATGTTAAAATTCTTAGAGAGAACTTGTTTCACCTCATGCAACAAACCTTTGTCATTTGTTACAAGTAAAATATCATCCACATATAAAACAAGAAAATAAATTTTACTCCTGCTGACTTTTTGGTATATACATTGATCCATGATGTTTTCTATAACCCAAATGAAAAAAGTACATCATGGAATTTAAAGTACCATTATCGAGATACTTATTTTAAATTGTATATGAATTTCTTAAGCTTGCAGATCAAATGCTCACCATCACTAGAGGAGAATCATTCAAGTTGTTTCATGTAAACCTCTCCTTTAGATCTCCATTGAGAAATGCAATTTTCACATTTATTTGTTGCATTTCCAAGTCAAAATATGCTATTAATATCAAAATAATATACAGATAATCTTTATTAAATATGAGGAAAAAAGTCTCTATGTAATCTATTCCTTCATTTTGAGTGAATCCCTTAGCAACATGTCATACCATGTCTTTTAATGCTGTCAAAAAGTCTATCTTTGTCCTAAAGACCTATTTACATCCAATAGCTCTTGCATTATTTGGCAACTCAACAACATCCTAAACTCTGTTACTTTTCATAGAATTCATCTATTTCTTCATAGTATTGTACCAAAATTATGATTTTATGCAACTTATAGCATGTGAAGATGATTTAGGATCATTTTTACTCTAATGTTATAGTTAAATTCTTGTAGATACACAACATAATCATTAAGAATTGCTTATCTCTTCATTCTAGTAGATCTTCTCAATGTTGTACCATCATTTTCTTGAGAAGTATTTGATTCAACTAGTTGTTTAGAAATTCTTGGTAATGCTTGAACTACCTGATCTATTCGAATTTAATGGACCTCTTCACGAGCACAAACACCAGGTTGGTGTTCAACATTTTGAAGTAACTTAATAACTTATTTCAAATTATTGTAGAAGGAATTTTCTTAGATAATAATTTTAGTATAAAGTTATGAAATAAAGATGTAGTTTAATGCCTTGTTGAATGGGCGAGTTCAAAAGATTATTTTCTAGTAAATGAAAATAATACCCTGTTGAATGGATGAGTTTAAAAGATTATTTCATGGTTAATAGAAATAATGCTCTGTTGAATGGGCAAGTTAAAAAAATTATTTCATGGTTAATAGAAATAATGCCTTGATAAATGGGTACATGAAGATGATGATTTCCTGGTTAAGAAAAATAGTGTCCTGACATATGGCACGTTAAGAGAATTAACTCCATGATTAATGAGATAAATACTTGGTTAATGGATAATTGTAGAATTTAATTGATTTAGATTGATGTTAAATATGTGAATTTGTTAGAAACACTCTTGATAATTTAAAAAATTTATTTATATTTTGTATTAAGAATTGATGAAATCATTGAATGACTAAATATAAGATATTTCATTTAATGATGCGAGAATTACATTAATGCATATGAATAGTTAGTCCTTAGTTATTTGTTTATTGTAATGTTCAATTTTAACCATGTTTAATATGATTATATCTTTAGGTACATCGCACCATCGAACTAGAAAGTAGATGCATGAATAGATAATTTTGTTAAGTAATTGATGTTATTGGAAGAACCAATATTTTATTGTATTACACTCTTGTATTTAAGAATTGTAATATTTAACTTAATTACTTATGTATGATGTAATTTAACATGTTGCTTTTATTAAGTTGAATTATAGTTGGTTGTATACATATTTTAAATATAATTACATTTGAAAGAATTTGATGCATGCTATGAATTAATTAGCTTTAAATAATTATTCTATAGAATATGGAAATGATAATTTGATATTATGGTTGAGTTTTAAAGGTCTAGATGATGGATGATTATTGTGATTGATGTTTACAGGTTGAGAAATATATATTTAGTCGATAACTTGGTATAAAAAAAATACAAAGGAGACTCTGCTGAAATTTTGATTATATATATATAAAATAAAAGTGGTAGCTACTGGTGTATGTATTATAATTTGTGATTATATTTACGGTTGTTACAAGGTATGTTTTGTTGCAAATTAGTTGATAATTTTGCTTTTACCTTCAAAATACATATGTTGTCTGATTATATGTTTTTTGATCTTACATTATTTTATCAAATTGTTAGTACTTTTTAATATCTTACTTTTACGAGACCGGATATTATAAATAAAGTATGTGGGTTTATGCATGTTTTTATTAATATATAGTGGGTTGTTATTAAACACATTCAGTGTTATTTAAAAGGTATAATTTCTTGTGGTTTGCATATTACTTGCAGCTCATCCTTCTCTCTTCGTCTTCATGGTTATATAAATATTAATTAGGCTGATAGTATTAATAACCATAATTCAAAGGTGCTTGTCTTGTGTATTTCGACATATCAATTTTTTGAAAATTCATCAGGCAAATAATTAACGAAACTTCGTCAATTAACTATACACTAGCTAACCAGCATTAAAAAAAATAAAAAAATTCGCTAGATGGCACCCGAAAACAGAGAGAGGTAGTAAATCATGTATCGTAATTGTGTAACGATAGGTCATGTATATATGGCAGTGCAAATATAAAATATTTATTTTTATTTTTATTTTTTTGATTTACGTGGGGTGTCCGGGCCAGCTTACGCGCACCACGACTATTCCCCACGGCCCACTGGACATCCTGCAAGCCCAGGAGCAGGTAAG
>Ga0307517_10007361_pt1 | contig 16061 bp, 11 predicted proteins | sample 23_EM_MG_FD_194515 | JGI IMG/M metagenome (GOLD analysis project Ga0307517, IMG submission 194515) | Populus trichocarpa ectomycorrhiza microbial communities from riparian zone in the Pacific Northwest, United States - 23_EM | ecosystem: Host-associated > Plants > Roots > Unclassified | place... | reverse complement strand
ACTCCCTCGTGCCCATTCTCAGCAGCCAAACAGAGTGGTGTTTTCCCCCAGTATCTCGGGCTGTCGGGGTTGACGTCGTCCCGTTCGAGTAGTATTTTCACCACTCCCTCGTGCCCATTCTCAGCAGCCAAACAGAGTGGTGTTTTCCCCCAGTATCTCGGGCTGTCGGGGTTGACGTCGTCCCGTTCGGGTAGTATTTTCACCACTCCCTCGTGCCCATTCTCAGCAGCCAAACAGAGTGGTGTTTTCTCCCAGTATCTCGGGCTGTCGGGGTTGACGCCGTCCCGTCCGAGTAGTATTTGCACCACTCCTTCGTGCCCATTCTTGGCGGCATGGCAGAGTGGTGTTTTCCCATAATTGTTCGACTTTTCCGGGTTGACATCGTCCCGTCCGAGTAGCATTTTCACAACTCCCTCGTGCCCATACCCAGCAGCAAAACAGAGCGGTGTTTGCCCAAGGTCATCCGGCTGTTCGGGGTTGACGTCGTCCCGTCCGAGTAGTATTTGCACCACTCCTTCGTGCCCATTCTTGGCGGCACGGCAGAGTGGTGTTCTCCCATAATTGTCCGACTTTTCCGGGTTGACGTCGTCCCGTTCGAGTAGTATTTTCACCACTCCTTCGTGCCCATTCTTGGCGGCATGGCAGAGTGGTGTTTTCCCATAATTGTTCGACTTTTCCGGGTTGACATCGTCCCGTCCGAGTAGTATTTTCACCACTCCTTCGTGCCCATTCTTGGCGGCATGGCAGAGTGGTGTTTGTTCAAGGAAGCCAGGCTTTTCGGGGTTGACATCGTCCCGTCCGAGTAGTATTTTCACAACTCCCTCGTGCCCATCCCCAGCAGCAAAACAGAGCGGTGTTTGCCCAAGGTCATCCGGCTGTTCGGGGTTGACGTCGTCCCGTCCGAGTAGTATTTTCACAACTCCCTCGTGCCCATTCTCAGCAGCCAAACAGAGTGGTGTTTTCCCCCAGTATCTCGGGCTGTCGGGGTTGACGTCGTCCCGTTCGAGTAGTATTTTCACCACTCCCTCGTGCCCATTCTCAGCAGCAGAAGATAGTGGTGTATGCATATTTCTGCCCGAGTTGTTAGGGTTGACGTCGTCCCGTCCGAGTAGCATTTTCACCACTCCCTCGTGCCCACTCCAAGCAGCCCACACGAGGGGTGTATTGCCATCGCAATCGCCTTGGTTGATGTCACAACCTTCTATATCTATCAAACAAGCCACAATCTCGTCGATCCCGAACATTGATGCACAGTGTAGACCACTGAATAGGGAAAGTTTCTCGAGATTAACACTGTAATCATACCGCGTTCGTTCTACCAAGAGGATTTTACCGGATATATGGTTATTGTAGTTGTGAAATAATTTTAGCGCAAGAAGTTTCGCGCGGTCTGAAAGGCCCCTTTTTGCGTGGGTTCCCCAATACAGGGAAGAATATTCGAGAAATGGTGTGCTTTGGAGATCGGGAGATGGAGTGGTTGAGAGAGCCTTGACCTGCTGCGAATTCAGATAACTTAAGCATGTTTCTGCAATTGTCGAGTGAGGGGCATTAAAGAGCTGGGGATGAGCCCGGAGGTATTCTTGAAGGGTAAAGTGAATTAACCGGACAATGGAAGTCTCCTTGTCTATGACAACAAGTCCTTGGCAACAGGCTAACAAGGTCCCAATTGAAAGAATATTGTCGCTGTTGAGATCCGGGGACCCTATCTCGATTGCTAGGGCGTGAAGTAGTTCATCGGGCTTCAAGGGCCGTTCCGCATGGGAGATCCACATCAAAGCGGCCATTCCAAGTCGCGCTTTCTCCCCACCCTGTCCCCTTATCCGATCCAGTGTGGCGCCATAAGCATCTCCCAGCCCCAAGCCATCGGCTATCAAGTTGAGCTTTTGTCGCCTGCGATGGATGGTGGGTTCTTGTAGGATCGCATCGATATTTAGCGAGACTAGCAAGAATCTAGACATGTATTCGTCAGTGGACAACTTGAGGTAGCTCCCGGAGTGTGGTTACTTCTACATACATTTCCGAAATATCCTCGGGAATTTTCCTCAGAATGTCCGCCTCCAGGGTAATGTCCATCGCGTCAGGGTTCGTGTCCTCTTTCAGCCGAGTACGAAGGTATCCTACAACATCACTTTTCCTGGGAGTGATGGCTACACTCGCTACTCGTCCAGTAAGGCGCTTCCCGATTTCGGCTTGAACGTGTTGCCTCCCCGTCATGAAAATTCGAGTACCCGGAGACTTTTGGAGGACTTGATCGAGTGAATCAAGGATCTTGACTAGATGTTCTGGCGCACATTCATCCATGGCGTCGATGCAGATGAATGTAAGCCTTTCGGAAGAGGTGGTTTGCAACAACTTCGCAATATCGGAAAGTTGTGGCCCCCGTCCACCAATTACCTTTTTCTGGTCTTCATAGGCTTGCGATATGCCCCCCGGTACCTCTCCCAGCCCCCCTACAACCTGTTTAAGCAAGGCGCCCAGCATCCTTGTCGACGACTGCTCTCTTCGGGCAGCGAAGTCAAAGTAAAAACATGCTACGGCGACATTTTTCCCTCTAGCCTCATCGCACAACCTGTCTATCACCAATGAACTAACATCGCAACCTGTCAGCACTTTCCTTTCTCTATTCTCCGAGCTTCGTCCTTCTTACCTAACGTAAGTTTTGCCGACTCCCGGATCACCGTAGCAAAACAAAGCAGCATTATCAGATTCACCTCTCCCGCTACCGCCATACCAACTTCTAAATTCTTCGGTCTGTAGGAGCCATTCCCCTACGTTTTCAACTCGATTGTCCCGAATGTCCTGGTGCCGTAGATTGGGCTGCAGCGGCGACAACCAGGTCAGGATTTGTAACCGCTCATCGGCAATAGTAAAGTTATTCGTAACGGTGGTGTTCAAAAAAGAGTTGATATTATTACTGAATGATTGCGACATTCTCTGTTTTTGGCACTTAAGATATTGTAAATGATGGGCGATGAAGTTAGTCGACTACTAAAATTCCTGGAGGCGGAAGAAAAGCGGGGCCTTTTGTGAAACCACATGGATACCTAACGATCGTCCTCCGTATTTGCGCCAATAATACCTGACCCTGCTTACCTCAGCGTTAGCTGGAAATGTGACCTCACTCAATCGCTATCCCGAGGTACTAAAACGCAGAAACCCGGGATATCGGCTCTACTTTTCGAAACGCGAGATGCATGAGCAAACAATTGTCACTATCAAGAGATCCCGCCTAGAAACAGGAACTGCACAAGTCACGATCAATTCAAGTCCACTAAGCTAATTTGCGAACCTCTTACCCAAAACCAATCCAGAGAACCGAAAAGAAGAGGAAAAGCTTCAACCGAAAAGAAAGGTTGTCCGACTTTCTAGGCACAAGAAATCCTCCTCTTGTCGTCCGCGGTCCCAAAATTTCCTTCCTCTGTTGACAGTCCTAAGGGCTCTTCCGTTGTTCTGTGTCGCCGTTGGAAGAAAGCACAAGAGAAGTGAAAGACCGTAGCCTTACAGAAAGTCCCCCCCCCCTGTCCGCCAAGACTAAGCAATAGCCACCCCTGTAGTAAACGTGACACCTCTCCCTCCCACATTCAACACAAGCCCAGCGTACTTCCCTTCCCAAGCAAAGTCATATCATAAACATCTATCTATGCTGTCTAAGTTATTCGCAGACTAGCTAAAAACCGCAAACTAAGTAAAGCCAAATTTTATCAGTAACAGTACCGTGCTGAACCGCGGGTGGGGGCGGAAAAATCAGAAAACTATTTCCGCCCATTCAGTACAAATCTCCATGGAAACAAGAATTATGTTTTCCGACCTCTTCGTCCTACTAGAGTACAACACCAACCTTGCGCTGGGATGAAAGAACATCCTGGTGCTGCTACGGTGGACCTGGGTATCCTGGTTCATACACAAGTACATGAAGCCTTCAATTGGTCGGGGCTTCCGTATCGCTCAACCTGACCTCACAGCATGCCCTTGATCTCGGCGCAGGTCTGGAAGCACCCCCGTAACCTTACAGGAGATTTTGTGAAGATGGGGAGGATATTCCTCAGCATTCTCAGTGACCGCCAAGTACATAGCGCAGTGAATTGCCGCGTTAGGTTCCTACATTTTCCCAAAACTACCCGATGTTCCTAACTCCTAGGGAGCAAGTTTGTCCAAACTCGACGCTTTTCCACGGCTAACCCAAGTATGATAGTATCATATCATAATTCAAAGAGTCGTTGAATATGCTCGTGGGTTATCTCCTATCAAAGCCTAGGATAGCTCAGGGCCTAGCACCACCACTAAACCAACAAACCACGACATCACATTAAATATCTGCTAAAAAACTCTGAAATCCATCACAACATAGTCCTACCCCCCGAAGTAAGCAGGACTGCTTTAATTTGTGTAGTAGTGTAGTATGATATACCGGTATATCATAATTATTGGGTGAACAAAAAGTTAACTCTGGTTCAGCACGCTCACAGACACTGCTACGCCGCAGTACTGTTTTATTTGCCCTGGTAGTTTAGTTATCACCACTTTTTCCTAGCTTGTTTTATAAAGGCGTTACAGACCATCACTCGCCTAACTTACTTTGCACCCTTGATTTATATAGCGTACCATAATTGAACTATTGTAAGTTCCCCGAGACCCCACCGGAGACCCTGTTCCGTACTGCCTACCCAAATTATATGTTGGCTCTATCTTTGCTCTTTTCGTTTGTCCTTTCTCCCTCCACCCATCCGGCCGGCCTTCTAGATGTCCAGGTCGTTGGAAGGAGTGATGGGAGGGCAGAATAACAAAAGGAGTATGATACTACGAATCTTGGCCAGGGTCTTTGGATCACTACACTTGCCTCTCCACCTTACGGCACATAGAAGACTCGCAAGGTCCCACTTGAGACCCTGGGTTTGGGCGTTTGCTTGCATAGATAATAGATGTTGGCTCACCCCAGTATTATTTCTTCTTTTCAGTGGGTTTTGCATGTAAATTCTCATTTTCCCTTTTCTTTCGTTGTGCTTGTGTTTCAGGGATTACTCTACTTTTGGCGGGAGGTGGGTGTCTCATCCTAGCAATCAAGGGAGGAAGTGCAATGTTGGGCTGTGAGCATAGAGCAGCGACCTTATCACATGATCTAGATAATCCGCGGAGTTTTTTTTGGAAGACTATAATCGGCCCTGGCGAAAAGAAGTAGAGCTTGATGGCATAATCCAGTAGTAGAGTATTGTATTAGGGATCGCAGGCAACGGGGCGCCTACATCGCAGTGTTCGCAACGGGGCAGTCCGTCCGTCCTGGGCCAGGGTGGACGACATTTCGTCGTCCCATCTCGTCTTTTCCTGAACTTGCCCGACAAGTAAGAGCCAAGGACTAGGACGGACGACATTATGTCGTCCCCCACTGTCCCCCACCGTCCCCCGTCGTCCTCTATCGTCCTCTGTCATCCCCCGCCGTCTTCCGCTGTTTCCCGATGTTTTCCGCTGTTTTCCGCCATTCCCTGCCGTCCCCCGCCGTCCCCGGCGGTCCTATGTAGTTACTTGCCGCCCCCTGGCAGAAGTTGTCTCAGGTCGTGGGGCTCGTCGTCCTTGCTAATGATGGCCGTCCTGGGAATTCAAGGACGAGGACGGACTACATTTTGCCGTCCCGTCCCGTCCGGGGGTCTTGGAAGTCCCGCCACCGGGCCCTACGGGGGCCCCGGACGGCTGAGAACACTGCTGCATCGTACGGAGGAACACTAAAGTATAGACAAGTAACCATTTTTAGCGTAACCGGATATTTGGGATTGTGCATGCAGAGTTTTCACTACTTAAGTGGACCTTAGCTATAATGGCAACCTCCATAGAGAATAGAAACCACGACTTCCTTCTCTTATCACCAGGCCTACACGATCGTGCCACCACCTCCATCGGAGCTTCAAAAAACAGCAATTGAGCCAGGTTCAGGGACGCAACCTTGGCAGCGTATTCAGGAAACTAAGCTAAGTGCGGGCGGGTCGCAGGATATATATCAGCATACGCAGTGTACCGCTCGTAATGTTGGAGCATTTTTAAAAGGGGACTCCAGAATATTATGGTACTCTGGGGATGAGAGTTAATTTTACAGCTGGAAGACTCCTTACGGCATTAATTTTCCGTGGTGAGAAGGACAAAGAGGGGTGGATAGTTCCCCAACCTGACCTCCGAATTCATGTCTGATAGGTGGTGGCTTGGGGGAATGGTCTTCATTGAGCCACGGCCGCGTGTGAACCAATAATCACTATACCCGAGGTAAGAGCTGGTTTTGCGCCGCTTTCTAAGAATGTGTGAAATATCTGCACTGCATATCTTTTCACTGTCCTAGTATCTGTTTAAACAACCCTGATAGCTGTACTTTAATCGGGAGGAAAAGAAAAGTGAATTTTTGGAAGAAAATACGGTAAGGAGATGAACAGGAAATATGCCAAGTGGATTTACAACCGGAAAAGAGTAAAAGTAAATACGATTGAAATCCCAAGCCTAACTGAGTTATCGCAGCATCCCCGGCCCTCCGCCGACACTGAGCTCTGGGTGTAAACAGAAGCACCCAAATCCAAACTCGGCTACATAAGGGAATCTACAACCCCACGCAGGTGGTAACGGGACACGTGCGCAAAATTCATCCGCATGCAACCCCTACCCGAACATCACCAACCTACCAAACATGCCGATTGATCAGAACACAGGAAAACGACGGCAAGCGACAGAAACCGAGCGTATCACAGTTATCGAAAAGCATGCTGAAGGGAAATATTACCGCCAAATCGCCAGAGAAACTGCTGTCTCAAAATCTGAGACTCAGAGGATCATGAAGCGATGGGAGACTACCAAAATAATTGTTAGGCATATGGGAAAAGCATAGCTTTTCCACCCATTTTTGTGTACCCTGGGGTTACCCTACCTTCACCCAGTGAAGCTAACACCCCCCTCTGGCCCCGGCATTGGGACCGAGTGACAACAGCAGATGGGGTCATGGTTGCGTCCCAACAGCCAAAGACACTATCAGGGGAACCTATCTCATAACACTGTATACGTCGCGTCCGACTGACCAATCGGATGCTGTTCGCAGGGAATATGAGAGAAGACCTTTGGCGAGCTTATGCAAGTGTCCCGGGCGAAATCGGTCTACATCGCATAAGGTTAAAGACATAGCGGTACGGCACAGGAAACTATGTCAGCAAAGTAACGGGAGGTTTTCGTCGTGTCTACTCTGGAATGAAATGAGAGTATGACCGCACCCACACCAATGGTACATTACCACTCAGAACTATTTGGTAAGCAAGGACTATGAGAGAATTGTGCCACTGGTATGACCCTGACTAATAGTCTGACCAAAGGCTATATGCGGGAAGGCAGAGTCATATCTGTCACTGGGATAGGTTCAATTACAGAGTTGGCCACTTCGTTCGTTCGATGATCAGGACACTGTCTACCATGCAGAGAAGTTTCAGTTCCTCCTGACAGAAGAAGGATTGTTAACTCTGACTGGGACGTGGTGCCACACCAGAGAAATCTAGAGCTCTTCAGTCCGGAAGTCAATCATAGAGCAATTATATTCAGGGTCAAACAGTGTTCGCACTATGAAGAAATGTTCGGAATGGTTAGCAGGTACTTAGTTAGTATGGTAGATACTTGTGGGTACTCTATTGACGCGGAATATAAATATCAAAGTGCCTCCCGAGCTTTACTCAAATCATCACGCTACAGAGAAGAGATCTTATCAATATAATAAGTAATTACAAGAAAAATCTTTATCACTATTTTACAAACGTTTATATTGAGCCTTCGTAGAGACATCTCGGTCTACGATAAAGCACCCCAGTCTTACCCATCTCGCTTGTTCATAGAGATCTGGTACCACCAAACAGTATATTGATAGACTCCTTGTTACCAAGGCTCAATAAATGCAGACACTAGATATAAGCAGTATCTTTGAACCTTACCCACCTCAGGACATAGCTTCACATTTTGAAGAAGTCTTTGACACCTCCGCTCTAAGCGCTTTATTCTTTTATAAAAGACATCTCCTATCTGAGCAACAAAGACGTTCTCAGAAACTCCAAAACCTACCTGAAATTACATTTCTCGAACGAAAGAAATACACACTCTCCTGATTTACAAGAACCTTTTTTGTTCCATCTTCAGAACAATTCCCGCGCATCTACACGCATTTTGAAATACCAGCAAAAGATTGGGAAACCTTGGGGTCGGAACTAGCCTGTTCTGAAATCTGGTTTTCTGAATACCTCCTTTCTTGAGGCGAAGAAGTAATACCTCCTGCTTGGTTAGGCAGACGACAATAGAACACTTCAACAGAACCCATTGAAGAAGGTTCTACATGCCAGACAGTATGTCACAACAATTGATTACAGCGGAACTATTAGATATGGAAGGAGGAGAGGAGGTCTCAAATGTGGAATCACTTCCGTCGGCAGACGCCCCCGTTTTTTCCCATGAAGAACCCTCAAGTCCAGGATCACCATTTGTAGGTCTAGGCCCACGACACCATCCAAGAGAATCTGGGAGAATTGCAAGGACCCAGAGTAGTGGCCCATATAGACAACTCAGCTTGAATCTGGAACTGAACAAACTGGCAGCCCGCATTGGTACCCTGATGGGGCAATTCAATTGAAGGCTGGCAGTCACGCAAGATGCCCAGCATTTTGCATTCTTCGAACTATCGGAGGCCAACCAAACCCATGCTGCCTTCCTAGAGGCTCAAGCAAGGAGATTATAGAGGGGAGAACAAATCATGGAAGACGAATTGGAGACCCTGTGAGGTGCCTTGGAACATATGACTACAGAGTGAGCAAGTAGGCAAGTGGCAGTGGTGGCGAGAGTGGGCCAAGAATTCCAGGCCGAGACAGCACAACACCAACACCAGGCACCGTGTTGTAGTGGGTTACAAGCCCAAGATGCAGAAATCCGGGATCAAATCATGGCGCTAGAAAAGCTGCTTATGCAGGCAGAAGCCAGATATCGCGAGCAATAATAGACACATCAAAGGGGAATGTCAAAGTTGCTTGACGAGATCAAAAAGGCAAGGGAAGAAGCCCGGCAAGCAGTGCAAAGAGGGTCAGCAGCACCGACGGTGCTTGTTACTGAAGACGGAGAAGGACCCTCCTATAGAATGAGAGGAGCTCTTCAGCCTAGGGGTGAAGAGGACGCAGAGGTTTGGGTTCAGAAGGAATCGGACGCAGTGCCACCAGCAAGAGGAGGATATGGAGGAAGGATACACACACGACCAGAAGGAAACGGAGGAGACCCTGATCTATGTGTAATGGGGGCACTCTGTAGGAGGACGGATCCTAAGAATGCGACTGCACCCAAGACTCAAAGTAGAAGTAAGGATCAAAATAAAGATAAAGATAATTCAAAGTAGAATCAAGTGGTAAAACTTAATATCGTTAAGCCTGAAAGCTTCACTCAATAGGTTATCGCGAAGATCGTTGGTTATCAGAATAGGGTGTCTGTTGCTTTAGTTAAGTAGAATAATGTAAAGCCAGAGGACACCCGTCAACCATTGTGACCTTTCGCAAGCACCCTGGTCAGCTCAGGGCTGTCCAACTCACCTGCCTGAAGTGAACTCACACTCGGAGGCAGTCAGACCGCTCGGATATTAACTATCTCCAAAAATGGAAGTACTTCCGGTGATGTCTCGCCAACTATATCTGCATGAGCGAAAACCCTTTCCTATCGGTAGCATGTCAGTGGCCGACTGAGATGCTCACGGTAGAGATAATATCCATTGGGACTCACTGGCCCAGCGGTGGTTTTGGCTATACAAGCTACGCAGTCCATCAGCAAATCTACTTGGCTATACTAAGCTTTTAAACCTGACAGCATGCTCCCACGATAAGAAATCTCATGCTACCTGACTGCATGGGCGCTACCCACAGTCAACCATGCGGGACCCTCTCAAATTGCGACAAGACTCACACCTCTAGAGTCCACTAATACCGCATGGTAATGCTACAGTTCACGGGGTAGCCAGGGACTGGCTTTGGGGTGGTTGTCCTGGAAGCCTTGCAGCTTCCCCGGTTAGCCACAAGCCCTCTCCTGTTAACCATACAACTACCCGGAGGTCAAAGTATGTCCGTAGGTCATTCCCAGGTGTTATCCAGGTGGCCCCCCAGGAGGCGGTTACCGTCACACCCCGTATGTATCCTGCCAACAGCTTCTGGTCGGTTGGACGGCCACAACTCATACGGTGTTGTGGGAGCATTCCTATGGATCTCATTTTACTAGGAAGCATACAACTACACAGCCGTATAGTGCTGTCGTGCCGTACCAACGATGAGGCCGCAGAGGGTGTTAGGACTATCCCCTGAAAGTTACAGGAGCTTCGGACCACTCCTGCTCCGTCAGTAGTCCGTTTCGTACCATACGAAGCGGCTCTATGAACATCTAACAGCCTACGTATTGTGGAATAACTTTCCCCTATGTCCACCGATGACTTTGTTGGTGAAGGTAGGGTAACTGGGGTCCCAAGGTAGGGTAATCAGGTTTCTAAGGTAGGGTAACTTCACTCTGTTATGCGTTTATTTCCTCTTGGAGTCCACGCGACCACATATAATGTTGCCCTGGAGACCTGTGCAACGTTTACCATGGGTCCTTGGCTTTATGCGAAATACTCTCCGAAGGTTACCCTGCCTAGTAGGGTAACCTTTGCCTACCCAGGTTAACCTGTCTAACCCTATATTACCAAGTCACTTTGTAGACACTTGTACCAACTCATGTCTATCAGTAGTATACTAAGTATACTGGCCTATCCTCATTATCGTTATATATGGGCTTGAGTCTAGTCCACTGTAGCTACCTATCTGTAGGGTCGTTACACTAAGTGATCACAACTTGGATGGTGAATATCGCCGCACTAACCGGCGGGGAAAGGGGCCCAGCAAACCAAGCATGCCTCAAGACGACGATTGGTAGCTGGCAATGCTTCTGAAGCTCTTGAGCATGGCACTTGGGGCATCTAAACTCAAACCCGCAGATCCTCCATTCATTTATAAACATCTAGATTATCAAGATGTACAGGTTTGGCTTCTCCCATGTGAAGATTACTTTGCAAGACACCCTACATATTGGGTGAAAGAGGAGGATGGAATCATCAACGCTATAGGCTGGATGGAAGAAAAGGAAGTAGCCCCATTTGCATTGTAGTATAGAAAAGAAATGACTGGAGAAGTGAGTTTCGAAACGCAAGAAGGCTATGAATATTGGCATATATTCAAAGCACAAGTCATTTTACGGTTTACCATTTCCCATAAAGGAGAAACGGCGTTGAGAACGATGGATCAGGTTAACTACCAGTGGGATATAGAGAAGTATGTCCAGGATTTAGAAAACCTTAATATTGTGGCACAGGTTACCGGTATCGGAGGGGTTTTTATCTATGGTCGAGAAAAGGTTGCCTTCAGAGGCACTCCGCCACCTCTCCAACCAAGAATACGTTGGCGACCCAGAGTGGCTTTGAGCAATCCGAACAGTTACAAAAGCAGAGGAAGCTTTAAAGGAACAGTGTAGCCTCCATAATGAACCGTCCTCAAGTCAGATTCATCGGGAAAACGCAAATGTCAAAAGGATTCTGATGAAAACAGTCCTTGGAAGCAGTACTCTCCATTGGAGAAAGCTGCCTGTAAGGCAAAAAAGGAATGGGAGGAAAAGAGAAAGGCGAAACATGAGGGACAAAAAGGGGAACACCCAAACTTTGAGGAAGATCAAGCAGGAATCGACGAAGAAGAAATTGAGAAGAGACGGAAAAATAACGGTTGCATACCTTGCAGCATTCCAGATCACAAGTGGAAGAATTGTCGGCGGCCTATTCAGGTATCAAGTATCAGAAGACACAAAGTCGACAACCGCAAGCCAGGGAAATGTGGTGCCAAGTTCCAACCGCAAAGACCACAGGTAACCGCAGTGGGTATTCGAAGCCGGGAAAGCAATTCACATCAAGTGAATTGGTTTGAGAGGCTGCAACGACCCTAGAGATAGGTAGCTACAGTGCACTAGACTCAAGCCCATATGATATACTATGAGGTAACCAGAGCGAGGATACACCAGTATACTTAGTATACTAGCGGTAGACCTGAGTTGGTACAAGTGTCTACAAAGGGACCTGGGAACATGATTACCCTACCTTGGGGACCCAGTCACCCTACGGAGGTATCCCAGTTACCCTACATTCACCCACAAAGTCTTCTGGAGACTTAGGGGAAAGGTATCCCACTATAGTGGAGCTTGTAGATAATTATAGAGCCACTTCGTATGGCATGAAACGGGCTACGGACGGAGAAGGAGTGGTCTGAACCTGTTGTAACTTTCAGGGGATATTCCTAACACCCCCTGCGGCCACAGCCTTTGTACGGCACGACAGCACTGTACGGCTGTGTAGTTGTGTGCTTCCTAGTAAAGTGAGATCCTTAGGAATGGTCCCACAATACTGTATGAGTTGTGGCCGTCCAACCGACCGGAAGCTGTTGGCGGGATATATAAGGGGTGTGAGGGTGACCGCCTCCTGGGGCGGCACCTGGATAGCACCTGGGAACCACGTACTGGTATACTTTGGCCTTCGGGTAGTTGTATGGTTAACAGTAGAGGGCTTGGGGCTGACTGAGGAAGCTGCAAGGGTTCCAGGACAACCACCTCAAAGCCAGTCCCAGGCTACCCCATGAACTATAGAATTACCATGGGTTATTAGTGGACTCTAGAGGTGTAAGGCTTGTTACGATTTAAGAGGGTCCCGCATGGTTGACTGTGGGTAGCGTCCATGCAGTCAGGCAGCAGGAGATTTCTTATCGTGGGAGCATCCAGTCAGGTTTAGTAGAATAGAATAGCCAAGTAGATTTGCCGATGGACTGTGTAGCTTGTATAGATGAAACCACCGCTGGGCCAGTGAGTCCTAATGGACATTATCTCTGCCGTGAGCATGTCGGTCGGCCACTAACATGCTACCCATAGGAAGAGCTTTTGCTCATGCAGATATAGTTGAAGAGACATCAGAGGGAGCACTTGCTATTTGTGGAGATAGTTAATACACAAGTGGTCCGACTGCCTCCGAGTGTTAGCTCACTCTGGGCAGGTGAGTTGGACAGCCATGAGCTGAGCAGGGTGCTCGCGAAAGGTCAGAACGTCTAAGGACCCTACAGATAGGTAGCTACAGTGGACTAGACTCAAGTCCGTATGGTATACCATGTGGTAACCATATTGAGGATAGGCCAGTATACTTAGTATACTACCTGTAGACATGAGTGGATACAAGTGTCTACAAAGTGAGTTGGCGATATAGGGTTATACAGGGTAACCTATGTAGGCCAAAGTTACCCTATTATGCAGGGTAACCTTCAGAGGGTAAGTTTGCACAAGGCTAAGGACATATGGTAAACGTTGAACAGGTCTCTGGGGAAACATGATATGTGGGTGCAGGGACTCCCAAAGGTAATAAAGGCATAACAGGGTGAAGTTACCCTACCTTAGAAACCTGATTACCCAACCTTGGGGACCCAGTTACCCTACTGAGGTACTCCAGTTACCCTACATTCACTGACAAAGTCATCTGCGGACTTAAGGGAAAGTTATCCCACTATAGTGGGACTCTTAGATGTTTATACAGCCGCTTCGTATGGTATGAAACGGACTACTCACAGAGTAGGAGTGGTCCGAACCTTCTGTAACCTTCAGGGGTTATTCCTGACACCCCCCTGCGGCCCCAGCATTGGTACAGCGCGACAGCACTGTACGGCTGTGTAGTTGGGTGCTTTCTAGTACAGTGAGAGCCATAGCAACGCTCCCACAACAGCGTATGAGTTGTGGCTGTCCAACCGACCAGAGGCTGTTGGCAGGATATATAAGGGGTGTGAGGGTGACTGCCTCCTTGGGCGCCACCTGGATAACACCTGGGAACCACCTACGGGCATACTTTGACCTCCGGGTAGTTGTATGGCTAACAGGAGAGGGCTTGGGGCTGACCGAGGAAGCTGCAAGGCTTCCAGGACAACCACCTCAAAGCCACTCCCAGGCTACCCCGTGAACTGTAGCAGTACTATGGGTTATTAGTGGACTCTAGAGATGTGAGTCTTGTCACGATTTAAAAGAGTCACTCATGGTTGGCTGTGGGTAGCGCCTATGCAGTCAAGCAGCCGGAGATTTCTTATAGTGAGACCATGTAGTCAAGTTTAGAAGCTTACCATAGTCAAGTAGATTTGCCGATGGACTGCGTAGCTTGTATAGACGAAACCACAGCTGGGCCAGTGAGTCCCCATGGATATTATCTCTACGGTGGGTATGTCGGTCGGCCTCTGACATACTCCCGATAGGAAAGAGTTTTCGCTGATGCAGATGTAGTTGGAGAGAGATAACTGGGAGCACTTCCTATTGGTAGAGATAGTCAGTATCCGCGCAGTTTCACTGGCTCTGAGTGTTAGCTCACTCTAGGCAGGTGAAGTGGACAGCCCTGAGCTGAGCAGGGTGGTCGTCAAAGGTCAAAATGGTTGACGGGTGTCCTCTGGCTTTACATTATTCTACTTAACTAAAGGGGGAGACACTCTATTCTGATATCCAACGATCCTCGAAAGGACTTATTGAGTGAAGCTTTCAGGCTTAACGATATTAAGTTTTACTGCTTGATTCTACTTTGAATTATTTTATCTTTATTTTGATCCTTACTTCTACTTTGAGTCTTCCGTACGGTTGCAATCTTAGGATCTGTCTTCCTACAGAGTACCCCCGTTACAGATGGTCGACAGGGGTCCTATGGCTTTATATTATTTGACCTAACTAAAGCTAGAGACAGCATATTGTGATAACCAATGATCCTCGAGAGAACCTATTGCGTGAAGCTTTCAGGCTTAACGATATTAAGTTTTACCGCTTGATTCTACTTTGAATTACCTTTACCTTAATCTCGATCCTTACTTGTACTTTAAATCTTTGGTGTGGTCGCAATCTTAGGAGTCTTCCTACAGAGTGCCTCCATGACAGAGGCCTAGGGCATGGGATACAGATATGGACGAGGCTTAGGATATCTCAATGGCACCACTGGCAACGGCATGTGGGTATTCTCAATTCCGCCTCAGCAATCGAAAAACTGTACTATGCGGAACGCTGAGGAAATATCAACTCGAGACATAGCCTAGGTTATCGCCGGAAGAGATATTAAGGCAACCGAGAAAAGGTCAAGCGTATCGAGGCAATTGTTCAGCTGTGGAACTGGAACCTGGGGGCTAGGGGTCAAACGGCTCCCTAATTTCAGACTGTACTCTGCATCGCCGGGCAAAAGTACATTAGAAACCAGAGCTTGGCTGCGCACTGAAAGCTATCTTCAGATCAGGGATGAAGTAGTCTACCCCAGCTGTGGCCAGAGGTCGGCAGACACCCTCCGCAGTGAGGTTTTACGCGTTGCACGGCCCAACAGGTGTCTTTGCTAGATTCAGGAGGAGGCGAAGGTGTAATGAAAGCCGACTGTAAGCCAGCCTACATCAGCAAAAATAATACCTTGCGTTCTGTGCGTTCTATGCATCTGACGCACCTGACGCTGGAACGCAAATCGCGAACCAGGACGCAACCACCCTACCATACCACGCATCTGACACAACCTGACGCAGCACCTGATCCTCAGGACGCACCAGACGCAGCACCTGATCCTCAGGACGCACCAGACGCAGCACCTAATACTCAGGACGCTACCTGACACCAGACCAGATCTTCCAGAGATAAGCGAAGGGTCCCCCCTTTACTTTTTTCTGACCTGGGTCACAATAGATTTCATATTGTCAAACCGTTAAATTTACTACTAGTAGTCTTCTATTGTTCTAATATACAGGCCAATTCATAGAAAAACTTGAACACAGTCATAAGAACCCTTCTGACCCCTTGCCAAACCCTCCTGTCACCCGATTCCCCCCCTTAGTAGCATTTAGCACTGTAACTTCAAGTTCAGGAATAAAATTCCCGGGGGGCACAGGAAGGAACCTATACCATCATGTAGCTGGCATCGAGCCCAACAATCCCCCGCAATCAGATCCAGAATCGGCCCAGTGGTTGTGGAGGAATCTGCCATCGAGTTC
>Ga0307517_10007360_pt1 | contig 16063 bp, 27 predicted proteins | sample 23_EM_MG_FD_194515 | JGI IMG/M metagenome (GOLD analysis project Ga0307517, IMG submission 194515) | Populus trichocarpa ectomycorrhiza microbial communities from riparian zone in the Pacific Northwest, United States - 23_EM | ecosystem: Host-associated > Plants > Roots > Unclassified | place... | reverse complement strand
TTGTGGTCATCCGGTTCGTGTCAACGAATGAGAGCTTTGTTGCTGGAAGAACTTACCATTCGAAATAGAAGTCCGTTGAAACGAGGAGTTTGAAGTCCAAGAAACCGGAATCGACCAATTTCTCTGCGATGTTCTTGACCGCGACGTTCGATTGTGCGATGACCCAGACTGTATTTGATCTGTGCCCCGCGACCATGCTCTGAACGGTGGCGGCGATTACAGTAGTCTTGCCGGTCCCTGGCGGCCCCTGGGAAGCGTCGTGAGATGGGGCAAGGGAACGGGGGGTTGGTTGGCTGGTCTTACAACAATGACGACGTGTCGGTCCTCCTCCTTATTGCTCAAACACTTCTCCACTGCCTTCTTCTGAGATTTGTTTAGTGGTCGGTAGGTGAAGTTGATCTTCGACTGGGTTGTAGGCAGCTTGGGCCACTTCAACGTATCGAGAGGGTGGCCCGGAAAGAAAATTTTCCGTACGAACGGGCTGGAGAGGAGGGTACCCGATCCCTTGAACCCGTCTAGGACAAGTGCCGCGCGGGAGGCTTCAGCAGGGGTGGGATCATCCTTACCAATAGTTGTGATTGATTTGATTTTCGCAGTGAATTGAGCGTGCGGGATAACGTTGGCGGTTCTGCCTCGAACACCTTTCACGTGGCCCTTGATGTTGCCTTGGTCGGTCGTGAGCTGGACGTGCTGTGACTGCAAAGAATGTCCCCGTCAGACCAGACCAGACACGCCGGTCAGATGGGATGTCGGGGGAGGGACCTGAAGGATGAGCCTTACCTGTCTTCCTGATGATCGGAGGCGGGTCTTGAACCGTGTGCACTGAAGTTCTATAGCGTTCCTCTTGATATTGACCTCGGTGCTAATATCATTCACGGTAACATGTGGTTTCAAGGCGTCCAATCGATCCGCGTCTCGGACACATTTGCACATCCACTCCAGTTCCTATCAGTCAGAGCGGTCAGGTAGGAACCATAGATGATTGACAAGTGAAACGTGCCTGAGAGCCCTTAACTGACGTGTCAATCGCGCCTGGCCCGTCGGGTAATGCCTGTACTGCAATGTAGCACGCCCAAGCACGCATAGCAAACTCGGTTTTTCGAGATAGGATGGGTGGTCGTTCAGCAAAGATGGATTTCACGAAGGATTCATCTAACGAGTCCTGGGGCCGCGCTCGCGAGAGAACCCCCTTATACGCGGCCATGGAACATCGGTTGTTACCACTTGAAACGATATCAAATGCTTGGCGGATATAGAGGCCTAAATCCAGGTGTAGCGCCGCAGCGAGGCGCTCCATGAAGAAGCCATGCTTTTGCAGTGAGATGTCGCAGAGAAGCTCGTTTCTCAAAATTTGCTTCGGACGTCCTGCTGACCTTGAGGTGCCAGTTATCGTGATCAACAAGACTCGGGACTCAGTCGAAAAAGCCAAAGCCTCCAGAACGCATTTCTTCCCGTATGATGCGGCGACCCCGAGTCTCGTTCCCTTCGACAGTGTGGCGACCAAGTCCGCGACAGATTTCGTAGTGAGTGATGCGAAGTCGAGTTGCTCGAGAGTTATGGGTGGTAAGGAAGCTTTGTAGATCCGTTGGTGGATGGTTGTGACCGAACGCACTGGTGGAGCCGATGGTGCCATGGTGGAGGGGAAACAAGAGAGGATGCTGGGACGTGCGGCTGCAAACACGTTGCCTTATATTATGGCGGCTATGAACGGCCTAGACAAGAATCCCGCACGCCCACAGTTGTCACGCAATCAGCTGTGCGAATCTGTATACTGGGACTGCGCTGCTGTCACGAGATGGCGCTCGCCGTGCATGAGGCCCGAATTAAACCCACCTGTTCGGGTGGGCAGAAAGGAGACAGTCGAAACACAAAAGGGGTCTTTGTGGTTCGCAAGAGGCAAAAGACGATTTAAAAGAGGCGGACGTCTCGGCAGGGATCCGGGCAGAGAAACTTGTCGGTTGGGGTGCATCACAGCGCTCAGGCCCAGAAAGTTTGACAACGGGATTGCATTCCATGTCTGAAGCTCTGAAGGGTTGCTGAGGTAACAAGATGATGGTAGAATCGTCTCTTCAGTCGCGGTGGCTGAATTATCTCCGCGATTGTTGGACTGCACTTCGGGAGACGAATCTGATTTCCACCCGCACAGCATGCGGTATCGGGGCGGACGAAAGCCAGCGAGACTGGCGGGCGTCGGAATCACAGCGCGGTGTCTGATGCTCAACCCGGTGGCCGGCCCGAAGACCCGACCGGCTATGAGAAAAACACGTGATTGCGCCCACAGTACATACAAGATTCCGTGCTGTCCGCTTCCATCCAACTCGTGTTCTAGCCGCCTCTGCTCTGACCAAAGCCACCGACCATGGGACAACCAACGACCTCGAGTGCCAACACCGAATCACTGACGGTCATTGATAATCGTACTGGAAAGTCATACAGCGTCCCGTCAGATTTCACTCGATCCGTCCCTTGTGACCATTCGCTGAAACGCAATCTCTAGGATCCTCAACAACACAGTGTCCGCAACCGCGTTCAAGTCCATAGCCGCCCCAAAGAAACCAGGTGAACGTGATGAGAACGAGACCACCAAGGGCCTGCGGGTCTCTGATAAGGGTTTCTTGAACACCGCCGTCATCCAGAGCGAAATCACCTACATTGACGGCGAGGCCGGGAGTAAGCTTTATCTCACCTCACGTCCATCGTAGTCGCTAATACGAGCCATTCCAGTTCTCCGCTACAGGTCGGGAAATCCCAGAACGCGTTCGTTCGGTTCACGTGAACTGATGTAATTAACCCAGAGGGTACCCTATCGAGCAGTTGGCCGTCAAATCCAATCACCTCGAAACCGCTTATCTCCTCATTTATGGGGTATTGCCCACCAAGGAGCAATATCACAAGTTTAGGCTTGAAATCACCCGACACAGAGTCGTGCATGCCGACGCCGATGGATTCTTCCGTTCATTCCGGTTCGCGTTCACCACTCCACCGCTTCTGTCGCCGGGACTGACAAACGCGTATAGTTACGACGCGCACCCCATGGCCATCTTGACGAGTGCCTTCGCGTACTTGGGATCTTACTACAGCGAGGCCAACCCTTCGCTCCAAGGTACTGCATTGTCATCTTCTATGAGCTCGTGGATTGAGCACCGCGTCAGGCCAGAAGTTATACACCAAAGGAGATGCCGAGTCTTTGGCAATGATAGATAGGCAAATATATCGACTGATTGGTAAGGCCACGACTCTTGCTGCGTAAGTGCTCACTCCACCGGCATAATCCTCTCATTGACCAGATCCACACCAGCATGGCATACCGAGTTCGCCAAGGTCGGGAATTTGTTACCCCTCCTTCCCATCTCAGCTACACTGGATCGTGAGCCTTTGGCCATTCTTCGGTTTTGTTGTGACGTTGACCCCGCACCGCCAGTTTCCTGTACATGATGGACCACATGGGAGAACAAGACTACGTCCCAAATCCGGTGTTGGAGAAGGCCCTCGACGTTCTTTTCCTTTTACACGCTGACCACGAGCTCAACGCTTCGTGCACCACAGTACTGCAAACGGCAAGTTCGTTGGTGGACCCGTACTCGGCAGTTGCGTACGTTTTTGACGTATATGCATTGCGTCCAAATTCCCACTAACACCCTGTTAGAGCTGGCTGTGCGTCTTTATAGTCAGTGTTCATCGAATTATCGTTATTCTGTGACTAATGTCGACCGAACTTAGCGGGCCGCTTCATGGTGTGTTGCGTTTTTTTTTTCAAGCTTGCACGTCATTTTCACCGGAGACCAGGCGGTGCCAACGAGGCCGTGATCAGGATGTTGATCTCCATTGGGAGGTTGGTGATCGGAACGCATGACTGCGGATTTACTCATAACATCTTCCAGTCCAGAGAACGTGCCTGCCTTCATCGAAGCGGTAAAGAAGCGAGAGAAGACCTTGTCTGGATTCGGCCATAGGTAGGTCCGAACACCTGCATCTTTCCCCAGAGATCTCAAGCAGCTCTTAGAGTGTACAAGACAGTGCGTCCAAGACGTCTCTGATCCCATTTCTGTGGCTGACTCCAACCTCCACCGGCCGTAGTCTGATCCCCGATCGTTCATCGTCCGAAAGACGGCCGATGAGGTGTTCAAAGTGTGAGAAAAGTGTGGTTCCGGTTTCGAGCGTGGTTGACCACTTTGCATAGGACTGGGCGCGACGCACTTCTAGACACCGCTATGGCCCTGCATGACGCCGCAATGAAGGACGAATACTTCGTAAAGCGCAAGCTCGCACCGAACGTCGATTTTTGGTGAGTGCCCAACGTTTGATGGATTGATCTAGAACTACTGATGGTCATGTGCCTTTAGGAGGTGAGAATGTTTTCTGAGTTCCGAATGTCATTCACACCCGTTCCCAGCGGCCTGATATACCGAGCAATGGGTGCGTGGGATATGCTACCGGTGGTGATGGTATTGACCCCTTGGTGCATAGGATTCCCACTTGACTTCTTCCCGGTGTTGTTTGCCGTGCCAAGAGTGGTAGGCTGGCTGGCCCATTGGCGCCAGGTAAGCATAGAGCACGTGGGCGAGATTGGCGCCTACAACCCCAGTTCGTTTTCATAGATGATGATTCAAGAAGGCGGCGTGAAGATCTGGAGGCCAAGACAGGTACTGTGTGCTCGAGTCTGGGGCGAGTCCTCCGCTGACGTACTTCCCCGCGCTGTCAAGGTCTATGTTGGGCCCACGAAGCAGGACTATGAGCCAATTGACGGACGAAGCCGGTCAGGTTTGCCGAGGGCAGTGGCAACAACTGTCGAACATTCCGGGTGAGTCCACGACGGGTGGTACTTTCACCGCTTCTCCCCCGCAGACTCTCTGACGGCTGTCTGTATGTAATCTGTGTACAATGCAGAATAACGAAGAGGACGATGCTTGCCACGTTCAAAGGTAAGCTGTGAGCCGGTTAGACTGTCAGTCATTGTTCGCTCGGCAGAGGGGTGTTTTCAAGTGTGGAAGTGGGACAATGATTACGTTATTCAACCATTGCCCGTTACCGAATAAGGACATCGATACGCTTAACCGTGAGAAATCTGATGGTAGCGCCTCTTAAAGCGGACGTTGGTAGGTTCGAGGGGCGGCTCCGCTCTCAAATTTCCATCCCCTCTCGCATCGTGCTTTCACGCAGAAGGTTTCACCCCTTCCCCTCTCCCTTGTTCCTAACGCCTCACAAGTATCTCTGCGATGTATTCCACTCTTTTCGCCACTACCCTCATTTTCGCTCTCGCTGCTCTCCGTGTCCGGGCTGACTTTGAAGTCCCTACCATCGAGCTCACCCAGGTCAGTGATTCTCCCAAGGATCCCCCTTTTCCTTTGTCAGTTGCTCATTTTGTCTCGCCTGGATTACAGTGCAAGCCCGCGAACCTCACCTGGGCTAACACCCAAGGTCCCTACGATATCATCATGGTTCGCAGTGACAATCCTTGCGGTGACGCTCTGTACGTGACCCCTATGCTTCTCGCCTTGGAGTGCTTGCCAACCTGACGAAACCCGGATATAGCGTCGAACTTGGTGATGACCATAATTCCAACAAGTACGAATGGTCGAAGGTCAATATCCCTGCCGGACAAAACGTCATGATCTCGGTTTTGGATGGCAATGATGCGGAGGGTTGGAGCGGTGCTGTGAGTCGCGAAAACGTCCCCCTACTGTTTTTTTGGCCCATTTTTTCTCTTTTTAGATTACCGTCAAGTCGAGCGATGACAACTCCTGTCTGACCTCCCAAGGTCCCACTCCTGATTCCTCGTTAGTGCATCTCGCTCTCGTGGGTTCCCCCTTTTGTTAAACCACTACTTCAGATATTCCAAGCCCCCATCCACGACCACGAGTGAGTCGCCATCCGCCACCATTGTCGGCGCTGCGAACTCTGGATTGTTGCCCGGCAACGGTGGCTCCGTGCTCCGTATCAGCGGTGCGGCCGTCGCTTTCACTGCTCTCGGTGCCTTGGTTGCTCTCCTCTGAGCGACTCAACACCACATATACCCCTCTCGTCTCGACCTACGGTTGAGCTGGAACCTTTCACTCGTTTATATTATATTTGTATCATCATTCCATCCTGGTCTGTTGGTTTGTTCTCTCGCTCGCGTATATTGTTTTGTTTGTTTATGGGTCTCCCCTCTGTCATTCTCGTTTGTCTCGTTCCACTTGTCAAGCGGTTTGGTGATTGGAGGTGAGGTGAGCGGGTTTGTCGAAGAGGGATTGGGTGCTCGAATCAGTATTGCTATTGTCGCCTTTACCCAGGGCATGGTTTTTGCGGTACATATACGCTCGCAGTTGATCTGGGACATGTAGTAGCTCATTTGTGCTCGATCTCCGATAGACATACGGTTCCCGGTCGCCCGTTTCGCTTAATAGTTCCCCTCTGAGATGCGCAGGTTTCATTTTGAAATCCTTCTGTTGCTTTCACCAATCCTCTGGCCAGAGATGAATCGGTGAAGGGGTGGTATAGCCACCGGCGATCCACTAACGAACCTTGCTATTCAACCGCCCCTGCCCCTAGTATTCCCACGGAGGGATACCGGGCCCGTCCAAAGACGAGATGTCCACATCGGTACATTCCAGGCTAGAACCGAAACTTTCTCGGCAAACATGCCTCGGAGTGGCTTTCCCACGGATTCGTTCCATGCCGTGTTTGTTATGCAAGGATAGGAACCGGCTGGGTGCGCGGGACATATAGGACGGAAGGGGTCAAGGATTCCAAACGCAACCGAATGGACCTTTGTTCTCCCTCTCGTCCAGCTTGAGTATGATGAACCGCCCTCACCTCATGCATCGCAAGACCACCCTCTGGATATTATCCCACTGGATCTTTTCAATCATCACCGCGCCTTTACTAGTAGAGTAATGTAATGCCGTATAAACTCCATGCACTGGGTTCCTTCAAACATCACGGGGATTCGGCTGTTGCGGCTTTCTTTTGGAATTACAGGGGGATAGTGGGAATGGAGAACACGACGTTGCGGCGTGTCTTTTTTTTTTTTTTTTTTTTTTTTGAGATCTCTCGCTGCACAGTTCGTTCGCGGCTGTGGAGTGTGCCGAGGTGCATCGGTTGTTCAAACCGCCCTGTTCTCACGACTCAGCGAAACGGAACGGCCCAAAAAAAACGTTGGAGCGGAAATCGTGGGGTAGAAGCGAATGAACTGGGTAGCTTTTTTCGAGGCTATTTCCAAGGGCGGAAGGTGGACCTATACACATGCGCGAGCCTCGGTTCATCCCCCTCACTGCAACAAGTTCCCACGACTGCTCCGCCCAACGCAACCAATCCGTCAGGCATAAACTAACTCGATCGCTCCGGAATCGAATTGGAATAAACGGTAGGCAGGAAATTCACAGGAAACGTTAAAAACACAACTACCTACTCTGGCCGGACGTATTGATCAAGACCACAGCTACCGTAAAAGCATCTCCACAAAAAGTCCAACCTTCGATTGACCCGCTCACTCTCGCTGACCACCATCCTCTCGACTGAGGAAAATGGCCGCCCCTGCTCAAATCTGTACCTCACCAGATCCTCGATATCATCTAGCGGATATCCACCAAATTTCTCGTCCGACAACCCAGGCGGTTCCATTTCCTCTGGAATCTCGAAGCGAATGGTCTTCAGCTGTGGCCCAAGCTGCTTCAAGTCGTCCCAAAAGTCATCGTAAAAACTTGGCACGTAGCCGCTGCCAACCTCCAGAGTATCGGCATCCATTAACAGTGAAATGACCGTGCCGTCTTCACTGAGATAGGGATCGGCCGACCCTGGCTCATCGTGGAGGCGAACGTGACGTATGGTTGGCCTTGCATATCCGGTAAGGTCCTGCCAGGCCTCTGAAATACGCCAGAAGTCAGATCTGACGGAGAATGCGATCCCATCTCCGGTGGCACGAAATGCGTATTCATCCTCTACGAGGGTGATCCAAAGTGAAGAAAGGTGTCGGAGGGCTGGGACGCGAACGATGGTCGAGAATGTCTTTGTGGGGAAGGGGAGTTGAGCACTGAATGACTTGAGGTTTGAAAGATTGACAGGGGGGCCGTTCGAGCTACCCTTGAGCGAGACCCACGCGAGCGATAGCGTTTCGAGAGACTGGTTGTTCAGCATGAATGTGCGAAAGGTCTCTGCGCTGATTCCCTCGGAGTACCCGGAGTAACTCCTGAGGGTGAAGGAGGTAAGGTTTCTGACCTGCATAAACTGACTATGATAGGATCCCTCGTAGGACAGGGAGCGCAAAGTATGGGGGAAGGGCGGGATAGAGAACAAGTGATTAGTATACAGCGTTCCTTCACCCCTCCATTCGAGGCCGGTGAGGTGGGGAGGGGGTAAATCGAAGAAACGACAACTCCCCAGTGAGAGCTGTCCTCCCTCTTCGGGAGGATAATACGCGTTTTCAAAATGAATGTTCAACGTGCGGATTCGTTCCGAGTGTTTGGTTTCAGCAAGGCATTCGAACACGAAGTGACGTTCGCAGGGGTTAGTCTGGCTGGGAATGAGTAGTCCCCGTTTACCCCTGTCGCATGTGCACGATGGGTGGAGCCCCACCACATCGTCAACACCTATTGTAACCTCCAAGGGAGTGGAACGGGTCCTCTCAAGGCACATCCCGACGAAGCTTAGACGGTCGTTTCGGGTAACGAAAACCGTGGCCCACAGTCGGGGTTGGTTGATCAACGTGACCCTCCAGAATCGGCAAATGTGAGTCAACTCTGAGAGTGTGCGCACACCATCTCGAGTGCGCGGTGGTGCGAGGAGCTGGGAGATTTTGAGAAGGATCTCGACGGGGATGTTGTAGATGGGTCCACGCTTTGGGAGAGGTTGTGGGTCGCGCGGCCGATACTGCGAGGAATGTTCGACAAGTGCCACGCCTCCGGTTCTCTCGGGCTGTTACTGGCGTCAGCGTCGGATTAGAGTGGGGGAAAACTCGTAGACTTACGCCGTTCACTAGTACACCCTGTGTGCTACGCGAGGTATTTGTCAAGTTTTATCACTGCCGAACAACAACGTATCTTACCAGTGATTACACGTTGTCGGAGAAAGTGGGAGGAGGGAATTGCCGATCTGCGCGCCAAGCGCGGTGGCCGTCAAAACGTCCATGTCGACGAGCGGTGGTGAGCGTTGGGAATCGCTGGTGACTCTCTGGAGTGAGCCCATTATTGGTGAAGACAGGGAGGAGGAAACCAGAGACATAGAAGTTGGACGTTGAGATATAAAGTTTCCCACGGGGATTGCGATGCCTTTCCACCGCTACAGTCGATGTAGGATCGTCGGCCCGAGTAACACCCATTGGACGCACCTAGGGAAAATCCATCGTCTACCTCAAAAGCTCACGCTGGTGGACAAAAAAACCCGCCTGAGGGGGTGCGGAGTAAAACACCAGAATCAACCCCCTCGCTGTCAGTGTCTTTGTCTCGGCCGCCGGCAGCAGAGCTGCGATGCCACCTGTCTGGGCGGACGGGTTTTGCATGAGCCATGGGTGGTGGCAAAATGCTACCTTTTCGCAAAGTTGTGCGCTCTAGATCTCGTTCAGTAAAGCGCTGCCAGTATTCGTATTCAGGACCCCGCCGTCGAGTCGGTCCTGGGGTTCAACTGGGGCTCTCCCGTGCTTGGGAGCGGGACCGCATCCCCAGTTTTACACATGATCCCCGCTTTGCCAGTCGCGGTGCTCAAAACACTGATCCTGGGCTGTGCCCCTCGCGTTCTTTTGTTCCTTCTAATCCATGGTATGCGGGTTAAAGGATGCCCATCCGGTTGAACTTGAGTAAAAGGCCTCGCACTCGGCCAGAAAATCAGAGCCTTCAGGACCACCCCGAGTAGTTTGGGCTGGTTTCCAGGATATAACCTTGGGAGGTTTTGCGTGGGGCCGAAGAATGAACCCTCCAGCCCAACGGCCCCGCTTTCTCAGAGCATAACCCATATTCTTCGTCCAGTGGCCTTCCACCACCATGTAAATTTTCATCGCTTGAAACACCCCATTATCTCGGTAGAACCAACATGATCAAATTTTTGAAATTCCTTCTCGTACGCGACACTGGGGTAAGGGATCGCTTGCACCAGGGTTCAGGCAATGGCCATTTTCCAATTTAGGAAGGCAAAACCTTGTGATCGTAACAAGACCAAACACCATGACAACTCCCACCGTATATATTGCACCCCTTGAATATCTCTCGATAGATTATTTGGTGACCTTGAGCGGCAATTGCGGCCCTTTATGTTCATCTCCAACAACCGCTGACACAATCAACCCTCACCTCAACCGCCTGATGTCTTGGAGTCGGTCGTCTGGAGGGGGGTCAAATTGCTAGTAACGAGTGTGATCAAGAATGTGTGCATCTCGACGACGCTAGTAGCAGGAAACAAGTAGCCGATCAATTTTTGTTCCTTTCCGTTTGATCTCGGGGCCGGGTCCGTTTGGGTCTGGAATACGAACGTGGTTTTTTGTATCCGTTTCAGGAAAGTTCAACCTTGTTGTGGGAGACAAGACACATTGGAACCTCCTCTCACCCGCTCTCTCGCTAAGCCTCCCCCGACTCCGAAGAACCTTGTGGTTATCCCCCATTCACCGTGTCGGTCACCCCACCATTCGACTCCGATCCACTCGGTCTTCAGCTTACGGGGTTTTATTCTACACTTTCGAGACATGGGGTTCACGAGAACGGGCCAACGGTCCGACAACGACACCGAATCACTAGGGATATACGGGCAAACCACCTCAGATGCAAATCGATTCTTTTTGGGTGCATCGGAAACGGGAGATATTACACATGGTTTTAAACGAAAATTGCCGCTTCACCTCGATCCGACAGATACAAATCTCTCCCTCCCTCCAACAGAAACATGGGAAACAAAAGGAAGAAAGAGCGTCTCAAGTTTCGCCCTCAGCGGCGGCCTTCTTCTTCTTCACCTTCTTCTCTCGCAGGGGTTTCGTTACCAGTTCCTTGAACTCTTCATCCTCGAGCTCCTTCTCAGTCTTGACGAGCTCAGGCTTATACCATGATGGTGGGTGAGTGAGTAGGAGAGGGCCGGCGGGGAGCAGAGCGATTGTGAAGTGGAACCCGGCCACAAATGTGTTTGTCGGTGTGTAGCTGATTCGAGGAGTGTCAGGGAACGACACATTCATAATGAGATGAGAATTTAGACCCACATGACCTCGTATGGCTTGACGAGTCCGTGTTGTACGGCCTCTTGCAGTCCAAGCCTGGCCTTCTTTTCGTCTTCCAGAACCCGGACGTTGAAGGGGAAAGCGCCAGCCTTCTTTTGCACCTCAGAGAAGACGGCACGAGACGTCTTCATCTTGAGTTGGTATGTGATCGTAGAATCCTTCTGGTAGATTGTCGTCCGGGATTCTTCCGGCCGAGCCTATTGGAGATTGGGATTAGAGAACACAACGAAGGCATCGAGGTTCAGAGGGCGTGTTCTCGTACCTTGCCATCCTCTCCAGAGCTCACGAGGACATCGACCCCCCAGACTTCACCCTCGGCGAACGTGACCGTCTCGAACTCTCGCTTCTGGGCATCCGATGGGTTCAGCACGATCCTCTTCTTGCCATCGATAACATTTTGTTCTTGCTGACATGACAGCATTCCTGCGAAACCAATAATGAATAAGGGAAGTCATAACCGTGACCACCGCACAGCCAACCTTCAACAGCTTTGCACCCCCAAGTGGCGGCGACCTTGTTCACGGCGTCCGTGACAGCCCAGTTCTTGTTTCCAACTTTGACCAACCTCATCGCAACCTCGGCAGCTGTGTAAGCAGCCTTCAACACATCTGCTCGTCGGTCTGTGACGGGGTTTTCGGGAGTTGCATCCACAACAATTGTCTCTGCCGTCACGGCGGCGAAGCCGTCAATGTGGGCGCCAATGTGAATCTTCACGACGTCATTTTTTGCCAGGGTTTGTGATGATAATGGATCAGAGCTATTTTCCCCCGTTCAGAGATTCCTGGAGGGTCAGACTTCCCGCAAGGGGGAGGAATAACAGTGTACTCACGCGAGGGGGGAGAAGTGGGAAACGCAGTTGTTCACGCTGACGGACGTGGGGAAGGCAAGACCTTAGATCGAGACCAGATCTCTTGAGAACATTCAAGTGGAGGTATAGGGTGCTCCAGAAACTCACCTTTCAAGACCCTAACGCCCTTGACAGATTTATTCCACACTGCTCCAGTACCCTGCTCGATGAGTTTGTCTCCCTCGAGACAGATGTCGAGAATTTTGGCACCCTCAACGCAAAGAGGGATGATCTTCTTCACGGCATTGTTGACGATATCCGCAGCCAACTATACACCATGAAGGAAATCAAAGCACAGCGATGACACGGATTAACAACGAAGTCAATAATTTTTCCACCTCTTGGACGGCGAGGCAGATTTGCATCCCCTAAATGTCAGACGCACCTTGTACTTGGTCACTAAATCATCTGTCGCTTTGGCGGCGGAGTCTGCGGGTTTGGTGGGTTCAGACATCGGAGAGGGAGGGGCAATGGGCGGGGAGGTGAGAAGGTGATAATCGCGGGTAGGCTCCGATGAACTCGATCGGGTCCGAGGAGTCGAGATCAAGTCAACGGCAATGGCCGATCAGCTCAATCCGTGGGGGACAACTCGTTCAAGTTGTTGACCAAGTGTAGGCCATTGCGCTGGCGTGGGTCTGAACCTCGGGAAACTGGACGGAAATATGACAAATCCGTAGAAAGTCAACTGCGCCATCTAGCTTGTTTCGCGAGTGAGACGCGTACGGCGAACATATCAAGCGAAGTTGAAGCGAATGCAAGTACTGTAGCGTCTGTTAGAGGAATTGCCGTTCAGAAAGTTAACATTCACCTCTCGCGACCCCAACCCGGTTCCAGCTTTTTACGCGGCCTCTGCGACCGAGATCCCGAGATATTCCTTCCGAGAACCTCCCGGAACTGCACGCGTTATGAGGTACGGCATATCGGGATCTGTGAACCGTTGACGTCTTCGTCGGCAAACCCCCGTTGTTGTCAAGTTGTGAGGATGTCTATCGGCTATCAGGAAACACGAAGGGTCGGGTCAGCGAAGGAGCGCATCGTCCCTCTCACACCGTAGGGCCAAGCCGTCTTAGGGTGGCACTCGCTTATGATACTATAAAGCAGGTTTGCAACGCAATAGGTGGACATGACGGTAAACAAGGGCAAGACTACGTATAGATATATCGAGCATATCGAGCAATGCGACGCGGGACTGTTTACGAGATACAAGCCATGGCGATATGATACAAAACGTGGGTTGGGGTCATCGTCATTGTCCACGGTCCATATGCAGGAATATGAGGGAAACGTAACGGTGTGATGAGCGAACATGAGCAGCCTCATGAAGGGCCGGATGCCTTCCAGCTCAGGAGCGTTCGGATGTACCGACACAGGTTACTGTCTGGCTGGTCTGGATCGGTATGCTCGATTTCCCCACACCGCTTTCGCCAAACTTTGGAATCCGGCGTGTGGTTACCAGGCGGTGGAGGCAGTGAGAAGGCGGTCGTTACGACGTTTCGAATGTCTATTCGATCCAACATGTCACTGCGATGCGGGTTTCGTCGTGAGTTTGGAAACACGCAGGACGGTGGAATACAGGACTTACTTCACCCAATTTTCCCAATGGAATTCAAACTCATCGCGTGCCGTATTTGATTTGATGTTCCTCTCTTTCTTGGAAATCGTGACATCAGATACGGTTGAGGACTTGCTATATAAAGCCTGGTATCGATCCCAGATGGCATCCTTGCATGCGGTGATCGTGTGCACCTGTCGAGCCAGCTGCAAAGGCGCGACTGAAGCAGGCAAAGGGTACGAGATCGAAAAGCTCCCCTGGCTTTTAACGCCTTCACCAGTGTTGTTTAAAATATGGAACCCAGTCGGAGAATCGGGGCACCCGAGTGGCCGAGGTGGTCCATTCAGGCAGGTGTTTGGAGGGAGGTTTAGTTGTAGCGGGGGTTGAGGAGCGACAGAGGAAAATATGGAATTGAGGTAAAACGGGAGGATTGAAACGGGTGGAGCGATAAAGTGGTGGTTTAGCATGTCTTTCCAAGATTCGCATATTCGCCGATGATCCCTCGGACTGATTCTGTTTTCCCGTTGAGTGAGCGATGGAAGAGCCAGTGACTCCAGGTCGCCGACGCTAGAGTTGGGGATAAGGAGATTCAGATGATCGCGAGGCAGACCCGACACCGGGGTCGTCAAACTGGTTTGGCTACTGCCCGTCATCGAGTCTGATGAGCTCGTGGTGGACAGCAGAGCGGAATCGGTTGCACCGAGATAGGGCGCTGGTCCACAAGGAAACGTGAGATCATCTTCGGTTATCTGCACACACATCAGTAATAGAAAAGCGAGGGATTGACACAAATATTCACCTCGAGCAGGCCTCCGGGCTTTAGTACTCGATGCACCTCCTACGCAGCAGGCGGTGTGAACGAGACAAAAACGTAATAGCGCATGAGCGCACCCACCTCCAAGAGATCTTGCCACTGCAAGAACGGGGTCAGCCTCGGCGAACGGGATCGATTATGGGGCACGAAACTTTTTACCTTATCTTCCGGGACAGCGAGACCAATGTACCGGATTCGCACGAAATCAAAAAGATTGGAAGCGAACGGTAGGGCGTTTAAGCTAATGAAAGGGATGAGCATAAGCGGAATGGAGCAAGAAGAACAAAAAATCCGTACAAATTCGCGTGAACCCACTTAATCCGCGAGAAGAGGTCGATGTGACCGCTACGAGCGAGATCCGGCTGGATTTTCTTGATGTCGACACCGACGAACGCCGACCGCTAAACGAGGAAATCACGAAACAGGTAAATCCCGCTGGCAACGGATTCGGACAACTATATGCGCAGAGAAACACATACTGGCCATTGTTTTGCTGCCTCTATGCACCAGAGACCAGTTCCACACCCAAGGTCTAAAACCTCTTCAGGGGGGGTAGGGAAATCGTAGACTGTTAGCCGGCCGAACATTCTGACGAAGACCATATGGTCCCAATTATCGCTGCGCCGGGGGTGGTAAACAAAGTGCACGGTGTTTCGGGCTGGTCTGGCGGTGTACTCACAAGTCCTGAAGCTGACGGTTGTAATCGAGAGGGTACACGACCTTCGAAGTGCGCATCTTACGGCCAGCCGCGAAGGTCGGCTCGAGGACTGTCCTCTCTGGCATCGTATGGGCGGGTGGAAAGAACCAAACGGGGCGGGGATAGCTGAGATTTTCATAACTGCTGTGCTGCTTATATAAATAAGGGTTGGAGAGCGGGAAAGCCTCCGTCTCCAATACTTATCCGACCGTCACCTCATTTCCTGTTAATTTTCTTTTAGCCGATGGACGGCGACGGTCACCAGTTCCACTTCTTATACGTCACGTGGGATTTCCCGCTACATCCATCCTCCCTTCTTCCCACAGTACCAGAGTCCAAGGCAAGCAATGAACACCGTCTCCAGAACGAGAGCGGTCGCTCGCCTCCTCAACTCCTCCCCGTCTTCGTTGACCGCCCCCGCGATCCTCAGAGCCTACTCGTCTCGGGCCCAGGAAGCAGACCCTCAACTCGCCGATTATCCCCGATTGCCGTGGGTCTCACGTCAGAGGTTGCCCCCCAAGGGCTGGTGGGACCCCCAAATGCGACGTAACTTCGGAGACGCAGTACGTCCTTCTCAGGTCAAATTCCTGCACGGAACGATGGCCCAATTTTCGGTTTAGTACCACGAAAATGAAGACATCCTTGGTATGTGGGGTCCAGACGCGGCCCCACTCCCACCAAACGTCGCCCTCCGTTGGTTCTCGATAGCAGTTGCAGGCTTCATCTCGTTCGGTCTCGTGGCAAAGTACGCCCTTGTGGCAGACAGGCCGGCTATCCCAAGAGAGTATCCTTTCTCCGGTCTGGTTACCGAGCTCGGCGGTCTGGAGGAGAATCAGGTAAGCCTTCCTCCTTTCCGATTATCATCAAACTCCCGCTTTCGGTGGCCTTTTACCTTTTTCCGTTTCGCCTCCCTCGAATCTGATTTTCATTTGGCCCGACACTGACGCTTGCTTTTCTTTCCATCTCTTCATCTTTCCATAGGC
>Ga0307517_10007359_pt1 | contig 16067 bp, 14 predicted proteins | sample 23_EM_MG_FD_194515 | JGI IMG/M metagenome (GOLD analysis project Ga0307517, IMG submission 194515) | Populus trichocarpa ectomycorrhiza microbial communities from riparian zone in the Pacific Northwest, United States - 23_EM | ecosystem: Host-associated > Plants > Roots > Unclassified | place... | reverse complement strand
GCGGCGGCCCATGAGGCGTACGCGGCGGGCGGTTTCGATCAGGTCGTCGGCGAGCCGGTCCAGGCCGGCCACGTCTCGCGGGTGGTGGCCGTCCAGCAGCTCGACAGCGACGTGCACGTCGGTGCCGGGAAACTTATCCGGGTTGCCGAACGGCTGCTGCCCCATGGTCAGCCGCAGGATCACCTCGGACCCGTCGTCCGTGGCCGTGGTGAGCTCGATGTCGGGGCCGGTGTGGGTGATGTCGGCGCGGTACTCACCGGACTCGTGGAACAGGCCGGTGCACCATGGCGGGTCGGAGATCGTCACGTCGCCGTCACGGCGACGGATCGTCACCATGCGCTCGGTCATCGCGGGCCCTCGCCCTCAGCGACGGGCCAGGGGCGGCGGAGACAGTCGCGGTGGTCGCCGTCGTGGTCGGCCGGCTGGTTGCACGGCAGGTAGTCGAAGTGGTCTGTCTCGGTGGCGCCGGGCAGCAGGTCACCCGTGAGCGGGTGTCGGCCGGGGCGGCGCACGAGGCAGGTGGCGGCGATCACCGCGAAGACCGCACGGAAGACCGCTTCCGGCCGAGCGGACTGGGTGTAGGTGTCGATGCTCAGCAGGGCACCCGCTTCGGCGGCCGGCGGCTTGCCCTCGGCGATGTCAGCGAGCGCGGTTGACGCTACGGTGGTGGTCACGGTTTGGACTCCTTGCGATGGAAGGGGTCCGGCCGTAGGCCCCGGTCGAGGTGGTGAGACACCTTCCGGGGCCGTCCCGTTCTCGTACGTATGCCGTACACATGAGAACGGGATAGGCCGGGATGACGAGTGATAAGGCGTGATGCCTTTTCGCAGGTCAGCCGGGCTGTGAGGGGCATTCGTGCAGGTAGCTCAGCTACCCCGAACGCCTTTGCATGGCAGATGTCAGGGGTTCGACTCCCCTAGGCTCCACAACCCCGATCAGCGCGGGACCGCACCAGCGGCCCGCGCTGATCTGCGTACGGGCCCGGCGGGGGTGGGACACAATCGACGACGTGCGGTTCGGCATCCTGGGGGAGACGCAGGCGCGGCTGGCTGACGGGAGCCCGGCTGCCGTGGGCGGGCCGGCGCGGCGCGCCCTGCTGGCCATGCTGCTGCTGGAGGCCGGGCGGATCATCACCGTCGAGCGGCTGATCGACGGGCTGTACGGCGAGGACCCGCCGGCCGGGGTCGCCAACGCACTGCAGTCGCAGGTGTCGCGGCTGCGATCGGCGCTGCGGGTGCCCATCGAGAACCACCCCGCCGGCTACCGGCTCGCGATCGATCTCGGCGATGTCGACGTGCACCGCTTCGAACGGCTCGCCGCGCAGGGCCGGGACGCGCTCGCGGGCGGTGAACCGGCGCGTGCGGCCGGGGTGTTGAGGGAAGCCCTCGCGCTGTGGCGCGGCTCGGCGCTTGCCGATGTGGGCTATGCGCCCTTCGCGGAGCCGCAGGTGACCCGGCTGGAGGAGCTGCGGATCGCGGCCCTGGAGGACCGGATCGCGGCGGAACTGACGCTGGACGCCCACCGGCACCTGGCGCTGGTCGCGGAGCTGCGCGAACTGGTGGTCGCCTATCCGCTGCGGGAGCGGCTGCGGGCGCAGCTGATGCGGGCGCTGTACAGCTGCGGACGGCAGTCCGAGGCGCTTCAGGTGTACGAGGAGACGCGGCGGGAGCTGGCCGAGTCACTCGGCGCCGATCCCGGGCGGGAGCTGGCCGAGGCGCATCTGGCGGTGCTGCGCGGGAATCCGGGGCCGGTGGTTTCACGTGAAACGGCTGCCTCACTGGCTGTTTCGGCGACTGTTCCAGCAACGGATGTTTCACGTGAAACATCACCCGCCAGGCATCCGCTGCCCGCCCAGCTGACCAGCTTCGTCGGCCGCGACGCGGAACTTGCCCGGATCGGGGCGCTGCTCGGCCGGGCCCGGCTGGTCACGCTGCTCGGCCCCGGCGGCGCCGGGAAGACCCGCACCGCCGTCGAGGCGGCCGCCCGGCACCCGGGCGAGGTCTGCTTCATCGACCTGTCCGCGCTGACCGACGGCGGGGACGTCCCGCAGGCTGTGGCCTGGGCGCTGGGACTGCGCGAGTCGGGGCTGCGCCCGGCGCCCGGGGCGAGCGGCCCTGACGCTGCCGCGCCCGATCCCCTGGCCCGGCTGCTGGCCGCGCTCGCCGACCGTGAACTGCTGCTGGTGCTGGACAACTGCGAGCATCTGGTCGCCGATGCCGCCCGGCTCGCGGCCGGGCTGCTCGCTGGGTGTGCCCAGGTCCGGATCCTCGCCACCAGCCGGGAGGCGCTGGGCATCACCGGTGAGACCCTCTGCCCGCTGGAGCCGCTGCCCGGGGTCACCGCCGCCCAGCTCTTCGCCGAGCGCGCGGCGGCCGTGAGCCCGGACTTCGACCCGGCGGCGGAGAGCGAGGCGGTACGGGTCATCTGTGCGGCCCTGGACGGGATGCCGCTGGCGATCGAGCTGGCCGCCGCCCGGCTGCGCTCGCTGACCGCGGCCGAGATCGCCGCCCGGATCAGCGCCGACGACCGCTTCCGGCTGCTGTCACGCGGAAGCCGCACCGCCCAGCCCCGGCAGCAGACGCTGCGCGGAGTCGTGGACTGGAGCTGGGACCTCCTGGCCGACGGCGAGCGGACCGTGCTGCGCCGGGCCTCGGTCTTCGCCGGCGGCTGGACGCTCGCGGCCGCGGAGGCGGTCTGCGCCGACGGCGACGCGGTCGGGGCCGACGAGGTGCTCGACCTCGTCGACTCCCTCGTGGACAAGTCCCTGGTCGTGGCCTACCGCCCCGACGGCCCGGCCGGCGGCGGCCCGCTGCGCTACCGGCTGCTGGAGACCATCCGGGCCTACGGCGGCGAACGGCTCGCCGAGGCCGGTGAGACCGAGGCGCTGCGCCGCGCGCACGCCGAGTACTTCATCGGGCTGGCCCGGGCCGCGGAGCGGTACATGTGGCGGGCCGAACAGGTGCACTGGCTGCGGGTGCTCGCGGCCGACCACGACAACCTGCACGCGGTGCTGCGCCGCGCCGCGGCGGCGGGCGACACCGGCACAGCGCTGCGGGTGATCGCGGCCCTGTCCTCGTACTGGCTGCTGCGCGGCCTGCGCTACGAGGGAGGGGCCTCCGCCCGGCAGGTGCTGGCCGCGCTCGGCCCGAAGGCGCCGGAGGGGCTGGAGGAGGAGTACGTCCTCGGCGTACTGGCGGGGGTGTCCGACCTGCCGGACTCGGCGATGCTGGCCGAGCATGTCGCGGCGGCCGAGGTGATCGTCGACGGGATCGGCCGGATCTCGCGCAGATACCCGGCCCTGACGGTCATCTGGGCGCCCTTCGCGGGCGTCCCGGAGGACACGGCGGGGGCGTACGCACTGCTGGACGCCTTCCTGGCCGAGGAGGACGACCCGTGGCTGCGGGCACTGGCCCGGATCGGCGCCTGCTTCCAGATGTGGATGGTGGAGGTCGATGTCGACGCCGCCGAGCGCGAGTGCGGCGAGGCGCTCACGGCCTTCCGGCGGCTCGGTGACCGCTGGGGGATGATCACGTCCCTCAGCGTGCTGTCCGAGGCCGCCGACCACCGCGGCGACCCCGAGCGGGCCATCGCCATCACCGACGAGGCACTGGCGCTGGCCGACGAGATGGACGCCACCCAGGACACCGCCGAACTGCTCAGCCAGCGCGCCGGGTTCCTCGTACGCGCGGGCCGGCACGAGGAGGCCCGCGCCGACTGCCTGCGGGCCGCCGAGCTGGCCCGCCGGGCCGGAGCGTCGGAGTTCGCGGCCCGCGCCCACATGGTGCTCGCGGAGTCCGCCCGGCTGCGCGGCGACCTGCCCGAGGCGCGGCGGCTGGGCGAACGGGCGCTCGCCGACTGCCCGGCGGGCTACTTCTCCAGCAACGGCACCCGCGTGGCCGTGTTCGGGGCCCTCATCCGCACGGCCGTCGCCCGGGGCGACGCTGCGGCGGCCCGCGCGTACTACCGCGAGGCGGTCGTCCTCCACCACGCCCGCCACCTGCCGCTGCCCGGCGCCGTCGCCGCCGAGACCTTCGCCGGGCTGGCCCTGCTCGAAGGCGTACCCGAACGCGCCGCCCGGCTGCTGGGCATGTGCCGGACGCTCCGCGGCAGCGACCGGCTCTCCGACCCCGGCGCGGAGCGTACGGCGGCCGGGGCGCTGGCCGCCCTCGGCGCGGCGGCGTACGAGGCCGCTTTCGCGCGCGGCGCGGAGCTGAGCCGGGAACAGGCGCTGAGGGAGCTGACCGACCCGCTGTAGACGCCCCTGAGCGCCGGTCAGCGGGCGGTACGCGGCCGGTCAGCGCCCGCGCGCACCGTGTGCGCCATGACGAAGACGACCGGCAGAGCCGCGAACGAAACCACGGATGGAACCGCGAACCAGAACCCCCGGCGCTGGGCGGCGCTGGTGGTGTGCTGCCTGGCCGGAATGCTGCTCGGCATCGACAACAGCGTCCTGAACTATGCCATCCCGTCGCTGGTGAAGGATCTGCAGCCGTCCAGCACCGAGATCCTGTGGATCTCCGATGTCTACGGCTTCGTGATGGGCGCCCTCCTCGTGGTCATGGGCAACCTGGGCGACCGCTTCGGCGGCAAGCGGATGGCGATGATCGGGGCCGCCGCCTTCGGGACGGCCTCGCTGCTCACCTCCTACGCCGGCAGCCCGGAGACGCTGATCGCAGGGCGGGCGCTGCTCGGCCTGGCCGGGGCGATGATCATGCCGTCCACGATGTCGATCGTGCGGCACGCCTTCACCGACCCCAGGGAGCGCACCACCGCCATGGGCCTCAGCGGCGGTCTCGGAGCCGCCAGCTTCGCGCTGGGCCCGGTGGTCGGCGGGCTGCTGCTGGACCACTTCTGGTGGGGCTCGGTCTTCCTCATCAACGTCCCGGTGATGGTGGTCGTGCTGGTCGCGGGCGCCGTGGTGCTGCCCGAGTGGCGCAACCCGAAGCCGGGACGGCTGGACTGGGCGAGCGTGCCGCTGTCGGTCGTGGGCCTGCTCGGCGTGATCTACGCGATCAAGACCGGCGCCCGGGACGGCTTCGACGAGGGCCAGGTGTGGGCCGCCGCGGCCGTCGGCGTGGCCGCGCTGCTGCTCTTCGGCCGCCGCCAGACCCGGTTGGCACAGCCGCTGCTCGACCTGCGGCTGTTCCGCAACCCGGCCTTCAGCGGTGCGGTCGGCTCCAACCTGGTGATGATCTTCGCCTCGTCCACCCTGTCGCTGGCCTTCTCGCTCTACTTTCAGGTCGTACGGGGCTGGTCGCCGTTGACGGCGGGGCTGGCCCTGCTCCCCGGCCCGCTGGCGGCGGCCTTCGCGGCGCCGCTGGCCTCGGTGCTGATCCCCCGGATCGGCCGGGCCAGGGTCGTCGCCCTCGGGCTGGCACTGCTGTCGGTCAGCACGGCCGTTCTGGGCCAGGTGAGCACACCGGACGCCGGCTACTGGACGGACATCCTCGCGCCGCTGATCGTCAACGGCATGGGCATCATCCTGATCATGGCGGTCACCTCGGACACGATCCTGGCCAGCGCGCCCAAGGAACGCACCGGCGCCGCCGCGGCGATCTCCGAGACCGCGATGGAGCTCGGAGGGGCGCTGGGAATCGCGGTGCTCGGATCCGTCCTCACGGCGGTCTACCGGGGCGCGCTGCACCTGCCGGCAGGGACTTCGCCCGGGGCGGCGCGCGCGGCCCGGGAGTCGGTGAGCGGGGCGGCGGCTGGCGGAAAGGGGGCGGCGGACGCGGCGTACGAGGCGTTCTGCCACGCGATCCAGGTGACGACGCTGGTGGGCGCGGGCCTGATCGCGGCCGGCGCGGTGGCCGCGCTCTTCACGCTGCGGTCGGTGCCGGCGGTCATCGAGATGCCGGAGACGGAGCCGGATCCGGAGCCGGTGGCGGCCTGACCGCACGCGGAGACGGCGAGCTGCCCCGCGCCTCACGGTGCGGGGCAGCTCCACAGGTCTACGGATACGTCTCGCCGCCGTTGCCGCCGCTCCCGTTGCGGCGTTCCGCCGCCGCGTCGGCCTCGGCCTGCTTGGCCTGGACCTCGGGGTCGAGGGCGTCGACGGGGGAGCCGTCGACCTGGGTGAGGGAACGGTCGGTGTCGGGGACCTCGGTGGCGGGGGCGGGCTCGACCAGCCAGTCGGGATTGGTCTGCTTGGTCCACCAGCGCCAGGCGGCGAAGCCGGCGCCGCCGATGATGCCCAGTACGGCGACCCGCTTGGCGATGCGGCCGTTGCGGGCCCGGCGGGCGAGCCGGCGGTCGAGTTTCTCGATGTCGGTCGCCGTGACATGGCTGCGCAGCGCGGCGACCGCGGCCGCGCTCCTGGTGACCGCCTCGTCCTTGGCCGGGCCCGCGGCGGCGCGGACCTGGGCCACGGCCTGTTCGACCCGCGGAGCGGCGTAGTCGGCGGCCTGCCGGGCCGTCTCACGGGTGCGCTGGGCGGCGGTGCCCACGGCGTCCTGGACCCCGGGCGGTACCGCCGCGACGGCCTGGGCCCGGGCCTGGTCGACGCGCGCGGCCAGGTGCGCGTCGTACTGCGTGCGGGCGGTGGCCCTGGCCTGCTGCGCGGCGGAGGACACCTTGGGTGCCAGCCGCTGCCGGGCCTCGTCCGCGTAGTGCACGGCGCTGTCCTTGGCCGTGCTCGCGTATGGCGCCACCACGTCCGCGGCGTGCCGCACGCTGTCCTTCGTCCTGTCGGCTGCGTGGCGCACGCTTTCGATGCGGGTCACGAGAACCTCCTCCTCGGTGGCGTACGGTTGGTCGCCTTTCCACCCGGTTTGAAATCATGCCTGCAGGCGGCACATCCGGCATTCGCGCGCGGGCATACGGGTCAAGACGGGGCAAGTACGTGGCAATGCGGGGCAAGGGGAGCTTCTGTCGACGATCCCACGTGAGTGGCGTTGCGCGCGATGGTTACTCCTGGGAAGGCGGGCCGTGCGAGGATTTGCCCCTGTCAGTGCGGGCTAAGGAAGGTAGAACGTGGCCGAGCAGCTCTACGCCACCCTGAGGACCAGCCACGGGGACATCGTGATCCGGCTCTTCAAGGATCACGCCCCCAGGACGGTCAGGAACTTCGTCGAGCTCGCCGAGGGCACCCGTGAGTGGACCGATCCCCGGACCGGGAAGTCCTCCCACGAGAAGCTGTACGACGGAACGGTCTTCCACCGGGTGCTGGCCGGCTTCATGATCCAGGGCGGCGACCCGCTGGGGAACGGCACCGGAGACCCGGGGTACAAGTTCGCCGACGAGTTCCACCCGGACCTCAGCTTCAACAAGCCGTACCTGCTGGCCATGGCCAACGCCGGCCCGGGCACCAACGGCTCGCAGTTCTTCATCACGGTCTCCCCCACCACCTGGCTGACCCGCAAGCACACCATCTTCGGCGAGGTCACCGACCCGGCCAGCCAGAAGGTCGTGGACTCCATCATCAGCACCCCGATCAACCCCCGGACCGAGCGTCCGCTGGAGGACGTGGTCATCGAGACGGTAGTGGTCGAGCGCCGCTAGACCGGCTCCGGGAACCGAACAGCCCCGCCCGCGCGTATGACGGGCGGGGCGAGTCTTTGTGAAAGGCCAGGACATGATGGATCAGACGGTCTGCTGCTACCGCCACCCGGACCGGGAGACCGGCATCCGGTGCACGCGCTGCGAGCGGCCGATCTGCCCTGACTGCATGGTCAGCGCCTCGGTGGGCTTCCAGTGCCCGGAGTGCGTGCGGGAGGCGAGCCGTACGGCTCCCCAGCCGCGTACGGTCGCGGGCGGCACCATCGCGGGCGACCAGCGGCTGGTCACCAAGATCCTCATCGGGCTGAATCTCGCGGTCTTCCTGGCCGTGCTCGCGAACAAGGACCTCGTGAACCAGCTGGGGCTGTTCGGGCCCTGCTTCACGTTCGACAACGGGACCGCCCAGGGGGTCGTGCACTGCGGTGTCGGGGCCGACCACCCCGGCCAGTGGTACCGGATGATCACCTCGGTCTTCCTGCACCAGGAGTTCGCGCACATCGGCCTCAACATGCTTGGCCTGTGGTGGATCGGGGCGCCGCTGGAGGCCCTGCTGGGGCGCGCCCGCTATCTCGCGCTCTATCTGCTCTCCGGCCTCGGCGGCAGCGCGCTGGTGCTGCTGCTGGCGCCCAACGCGCTGACGCTGGGTGCTTCCGGCGCGATCTTCGGCCTCTTCGGGGCGACCGTGGTCTTCGTGAAGCGGCTGCGGCAGGACATGCGGCCGGTGCTGGCGCTGCTCGGGCTGAATCTGCTCTTCACCTTCACCTGGTCCAACATCAGCTGGCAGAGCCACATCGGCGGCCTCGTGACCGGCGTTCTGGTCGCCATAGGGATGGCGTACGCACCCCGTGAGCGGCGGCGTCAGGTGCAGTGGGGGACCTGCGTGGCGGTGCTGGTGGCGGTGATCGCGGTGTCGGCGTACGCGGTGTCCCAGATCAGCGGCTGAGACCCGTAACCGGTGGCGTTGATCTGACGTTATCCACAGAGAACAAGCTGCCCTGTGCATGATGTGCACAGGGCGTCCGGATCTTGGTGTACACGGGTGTCTACCTGCAAGATCAACCGATAACCGGTGGCCCGTACAACGGACCACCGGTCACACCGGCGTCAACCCGGTAGTGGTTATCCACAGATCTTCCGACCTTTTCAACAGTGTGGATGAGCCTGTGGATAACCGGGCCGCATCCCACCGCTCCGGGCTACTTCCACTGCGTCGAGACGACGAACCCGCCCGCGATGAAGCCGAAGCCGACGACGATGTTCCAGTTGCCGAGCGTCTCGATCGGCAGCTTGGTGGCCGACACGTAGAAGACGACGATCCAGGCCAGGCCGATGAGGAAGAGCGCCAGCATCAGCGGCGCGACGTAGCCGCGGCCGGACTTGAACTTTATGGCGGTCGTCTTCGACGGTGGCGGGGTGAAGTCGGCCTTCTTGCGGATCCGTGACTTCGGCACGAGGGACTCTCCTGTCGATGCGCTGCGTAACCGCGCGGGTGATGTGATCTTGGGGCCGGGCGGGGGGAAGAAAGGATAGCCACTACCGCTGCCGGTGTCCGTTAGCGTAGTGCTTCCTCGGGTTGGAAGGAGATAAGGCTAGGTGAGCGAATCAGGCGACGTCTCCCCCGCCCGACTTTCTGTCCGTTCTGTGACACTTCGCACGCTCAGTGCGGGGATCTTCGCGCTCGCCGGACTGATCTTCTGGATGAGTTTCGACACCGCCAAGGGCGTGGACATCCGCACCGACGCCCCGCTGCTGCGGCTCTCGGACCGGATCCAGGAGAAGAGCGAGCAGAACGCGCAGCTGGAGACCGAGCTGTCGGGCGTACGGAGCGATGTGGACCAGCTCGCCCACGCCGACAGCGGCGTCAGCGACGCGACCCGCAAGCGGCTGGACGCGCTCGGTCAGGCGGCCGGCACCAAGAAGCTCACCGGGCCCGCGGTCAGCGTCACCCTCAACGACGCCCCGGCCGACGCCACCCCGCTGGTCCCCGGGGTGCCCGACCCGCAGCCCAATGACCTGGTCATCCACCAGCAGGACCTGCAGGCCGTGGTCAACGCGCTGTGGGCGGGCGGCGCGACCGGCATCCAGGTCATGGACCAGCGGCTGATCTCCACCAGCGCGGTGCGCTGCGTCGGCAACACCCTGATCCTCCAGGGCCGCGTCTACTCGCCGCCCTACAGGATCACCGCTGTGGGTGACCAGGCCAAGCTCCACAAGGCCCTGGACGACAGCCCCGCCATCCAGAACTACCTCCAGTACGTCAACGCCTACGGCCTCGGCTGGAAAGTCGAGGACGACAGGCGGGTGACTCTGCCCGGCTACTCCGGCACAGTGGATCTGCATTACGCCAAGGCCGTGGGATGACGGGGTGACGAGCGGGGGGCGATGACCGGTGCGCCTGCTGGTGCGGACGCTCAGTGAGCTGTTCATAACCGTCGGCGCGGTCATCGTGCTGTTCGTCGTCTACGTCCTGTACTGGACCGGCGTACGGGCCGACAGCTCCATGGACCACGAGGTGGCCCGCCTCCAGGACCAGTGGACGACCCGGCCGGTCGCGACCGCGTCACCCTCCAGGACCGCCTCGGCCGCGCCCGCGCCGCCCGCCTACCGCGACGGCGCCGCCTTCGCCGTCATGTACATCCCCCGCCTGGGCCACGGCTGGCACAAGCCCGTCCTCCAGGGCACCGCGACCGGCACCCTCAAGCGCGGCCTCGGCCACTACGCCGGCACCGCCCGCCTCGGCGCGACGGGCAACTTCGCGGTCGCCGGCCACCGCCGCACCTACGGCGACCCCTTCAAGGACTTTCCCGACCTGCGCAAGGGCGACAAGGTCTTCCTGACCGACGGCACGACCTGGTTCACGTACGTGATCGACCGCGGGCCCTACCGGACCGTCCCGACCGACGTCGCCGTCATCGACCCGGTGCCGGAGAAGTCCGGCTTCCGCACGGCCGGGCGGTATCTGACGCTGACCACCTGCGACCCGGAGTGGGGCCACAGCCACCGGCTGATCGTCTGGGGGCACCTGAAGGCCACCCGGCCCGTTGAGGACGGTATGCCGGGCGGCTTGTCCGGCTAATCTTGGGCCGGGAACCCGCGACGGCGGGACGAGGGCGGGACGAGAAGGGCAGCACATCGCATGTACGGCTGGATCTGGCGGCATCTGCCGGGCAACGCCTGGGTGAGGTCGTTGCTTTCGCTTGTGCTCGTTCTGGCCGTCGTATACGTGCTCTTCCAGTACGTTTTCCCGTGGGCGGAGCCACTGCTTCCGTTCAATGACGTGACGGTCGACGAGGGGATGGCAGCCGTCTCATGACCGCGCGCACCGCACGCATTCTCGTGGTGGACAACTACGACAGCTTCGTCTTCAACCTGGTCCAGTACCTCTACCAGCTCGGCGCCGAGTGCGAGGTGCTGCGCAACGACCGGGTGGAACTCGCGCATGCGCAGGACGGTTTTGACGGCGTCCTGCTCTCCCCCGGCCCGGGCACGCCCGAGGAGGCCGGGATCTGCGTCGACATGGTCCGGCACTGCGCGGCGACCGATGTCCCGGTCTTCGGCGTCTGCCTCGGGCTGCAGTCCATGGCGGTCGCCTACGGCGGCGTGGTGGACCGTGCGCCCGAGCTGCTGCACGGCAAGACCTCGCTGGTCACGCACGAGGGCGCCGGGGTCTTCGCCGGGCTGCCCTCGCCCTTCACCGCGACCCGGTACCACTCGCTGGCCGTGGAGCGGGACACGGTGCCCGACGAGCTGCTGGTGACCGCCTGGACCGACAGCGGCATCATCATGGGCCTGCGGCACCGTACGGCCCGTGTCGAGGGCGTCCAGTTCCATCCCGAGTCCGTGCTCACCGAATGGGGCCACCGCATGCTCGCCAACTGGCTCGCGGAGTGCGGTGATCCGGACGCGGTAGGGCGTTCCGCGGGTCTCGCGCCCGTGGTCGGCAAGGCCGGGGTGTGACGTGACGGCGGACGGCCGTCAAGGCGGCGACACCGCCGAGGGTTCGCCCTGGTTCCGCCCGTTGCACGAGGCGCCGCAGCACGAGACGCCGCCACCGGCGCCCCCCGCCCCGCCGGCGCAGCCCGTACCACCCGTGCAGCCCGCGTACGACCCGTCCCAGACCCCGTCGGGCGCGCGCGTCATGCCCCGTCGCCCGATATCGGAGGCCGAACGGGCCGCTGCCCGGCGCCGGGCGTCCGGTGCGCCCGGCGACACCGCCGCGATGCCGGTGCTGGACCTGGAGGCGGTTCCGAGCCTCGGTCCGGTGCTCGACCCGGAGCCGGTGCAGCCGTACGAAGCCCCGGCCGTCCCGCCGGAGGGCGGCCGCGCGGCACGCCGTAAAGCCGCCCAGGAGGCCGCTCGCAGGGGTGGCAGGTCCCGACGGGCCCCGGAGGCCCCGGAGGCCGCCACGGAGCCGTCAGGGCCGTCAGGGCTCGCAGCCGAGCCCGTAGCGGGGCCCGTAGCCGGGCTCGCGGGGCGGCCGCTGTCCCGGGTGGAGGCGCGCAGGGCGGCGAAGGCGGCCAAGGACAGCCCGGCGGTCGTCGCGAGCCGGGTCATGGGTGAGATGTTCATCACCGTGGGCGTGCTGATGCTGCTCTTCGTCACCTACCAGCTGTGGTGGACCAACGTGCTCGCCCACCAGGAGGCCGGCGGCGCCGCCAAGAACCTCGAAAAGCAGTGGGACGGCGCCACGGACACCAGCCGCGACCCCGGCACCTTCTCCGCGGGCCAGGGCTTCGCGATCATCTATCTCCCCAAGCTCGACGTGAAGGCCCCCATCGCCGAGGGCGTCAGCAAGAGCAAGGTTCTCGACAAGGGCATGGTCGGCCACTACTCCGGCGCGCAGGAAACGGCGATGCCCTGGGACACGAAGGGCAACTTCGCGCTCGCCGCCCACCGCAACACCCATGGCGAACCGTTCCGCTACATCAACAAGCTCGTCAAGGGCGACAAGATCGTCGTCGAGACCGAGAGCGAGTACTACACGTACGAGGTCACCAGCTCGCTCGCCTCCACCCCGCCCTCCAACACCTCGGTCATCAAGCCGATCCCGACCGGCTCGGGCTTCACCACCGCCGGCCGCTACATCACCCTCACCACCTGTACGCCGGAGTTCACCAGCAAGTACCGGCTGATCGTCTGGGGCAAGATGGTCGACGAACGGCCGCGCAGCAAGGGCAAGCCCGACGCGCTGGTCGAATGACCCACGCACACTGATCGGGGCGAAGCGGTGACGACGACGGAGCACGGTCACGGTCCGGACAGCGGGATCGCGCCACCGCCCCGGCGCCGCCCGCGCGGCCGGATCGCCGCGGTGGTCAGCGTCACCGGCGAACTCCTCATCACCGCCGGGCTCGTCCTTGGCCTCTTCGTCGTCTACTCCCTGTGGTGGACCAACGTCATAGCGGACCGCCACGCCAGCAAGGCCGAGGCGACCGTCCGCGATCACTGGGCCGCCGCCGCCGAAACCCCCGGCAAGCTCGACACCAAGGACGGCATCGGCTTCCTCCACGTCCCCGCCATGGGCAAGGACTACGAGGTCCTGGTGAAGAAGGGCACCTCCACCGAGGTGCTCAACGAGGGCGTCGCCGGGTACTACACCGACCCGGTCGAGTCCGCCATGCCCTGGGCGAAGAGCGGCAACTTCACCATCGCCGCCCACCGCGACGGCCACGGCGCCAAGTTCCACAACATCGACAAGATCAAGAACGGTGACCCGGTCGTCTTCGAGGACCGCGACCACTGGTACGTCTACAAGGTCTACAAGATCCTTCCCGAGACCTCGAAGTACAACGTCGAGGTCATCGACCAGATCCCGAAGGAGAGCGGGAAGACCAGGGCCGGCCGCTACATCACCCTGACCACCTGCACGCCGGTCTACACCTCCCGCTATCGCTACATCGTCTGGGCCGAGCTGGTCCGTACGGACAAGGTCGACGCGGCCCGTACGCCGCCCAGGGAGCTGGGCTGAGGCTGAGGGAACCTGACGAAACCGGAAGGGGGGCCGCGGACAGGATGTCCGCGGCCCCCCTTCCGTACTTCTACCGGGCGGCGCTAGCCGTTGTTGCCCCCGATGAAGTTGTTCCCGCCGTTGTTGTTGCCGCTGTCGACGGTGGTGATGACGACGGTGTCGCCGTCCTTGACCGCCGTGCCCTGCGTCGGGTTGGTGCTGACGACTATGGCGTCGTCGTCGTTGCTGCCGGAGACCTGAATGTTGAGATTCAGGTCGGCGAGCGCGGACTTGGCGTTGGCGAGGGTCTGCCCGACCACGTTGGGCAGCGCCGTGGTGGTCGGCGGCGTGGCGATGACGAGCGTGACGGTGTCGCCGACCTGGGCGGTGGTACCGGGCTGGGGGTTCTGCGAGATGACCTGGTTCTCGGTGACGTCGGACGACTCCTGGGTCTGCGTGACGACCTTGAAGCCCTGGTCCTGGAGGGTCTTCTTCGCCGCGTTGACGTCCTGGCCGACGACGTTCTTGACGGTGACCTCGGCCGGGGCCTTGGCCACCGTGATGGTGACCGTCGCGCCCTTGGCGGCCTTGGAATCGCCCTTGGGGTCCTGGCTCAGGACGGTGCCCTCGTCATCGGACGTGGACTCCTTGGACTCGACCTCGACGTTGAAGCCCTTGCCCTCCAGCTCGCTGCGGGCCTCGTCCTCGGTCTTGCCGGTCACGTCGGGGACGGTGACCTGCGTCGGGCCGGTGGAGAGGTTCAGCGTGACCGTCGTGTCCTTGGCGATCTCGCTGTTGGCCGTGGCGGACTGCTTGCTGACCAGGCCCTTCTTCTGGTCGTCGCAGGCGACCGGGTCGCCCCAGCGGATGTTGAGACCGCCGTTGATGGCCAGGGTCTTGGCCTCGGCCTCGGTCGAGCCGACGAACTGCGGCACGGTCACCGTGTCGCTGCCGGTGCCGTTGCCCGAGAACAGCGCCTTGCCCATGAAGATCGCGCCGACCAGGACCAGGATGCCCGCGACGACGAGCAGGATGGTCGAGGTGTGGTTCTTCTTCGGCTGCCGGCGCCGGTCCGGGCGCTCGTCGTAGCCGTAGCCGCCGTCGTCGTCGCGCATCGGCGGGAGCATGGCGGTGCCGGGGTCCTGCTGGGGCGGCAGGGCGGTGGTGGGGGCGTCGGCGCCGTAGCCGCCGTATCCGCCGCCGTAGCCGACGGCGCCCATGGCGGCGGTGGCGGCGACGGGCTGGCCGTCGAGGCAGGCCTCGATGTCGAGGCGCATCTCGTCGGCGGACTGGTAGCGGTAGTCGGGGTCCTTGGTCAGGGCCTTGAGGACGATGGCGTCCATCTCGGGGGTGACCTCGGGGTCGTACACGCTGGGCGGCTGCGGCTCCTCGCGTACGTGCTGGTACGCCACCGCGACCGGGGAGTCGCCGATGAAGGGCGGCCGGACCGTCAGCAGCTCGTACAGCAGGCAGCCGGTCGAGTAGAGGTCGCTGCGCGCGTCCACCTGCTCGCCCTTGGCCTGCTCGGGGGAGAGGTACTGGGCGGTCCCTATGACGGCGGCGGTCTGGGTCATGGTCATGCCGGAGTCGCCCATGGCGCGGGCGATGCCGAAGTCCATGACCTTGACCTGGCCGGTGCGCGTCAGCATGACGTTCGCCGGCTTGATGTCACGGTGGACGATCCCGGAGCGGTGCGAGTACTCCAGCGCCGCCAGGATGCCGCTGGTCATCTCCAGGGAGCGCTCGGCGAGCAGCTTGCGCCCGCTGTGCAGCAGCTCGCGCAGGGTGGAGCCGTCGACGTACTCCATGACGATGTACGGGATCGAGACCCCGTCGACGTAGTCCTCGCCGGTGTCGTAGACCGCGACGATCGACGGGTGGTTCAGGGATGCGGCAGATTGGGCTTCACGGCGGAACCTGGCCTGGAAGGACGGGTCGCGGGCGAGATCCACCCGGAGCGTCTTCACGGCGACCGTGCGGCCGAGCCGGGTGTCATGCGCGATATAGACCTCGGCCATGCCACCACGGCCGAGCACCGAGCCCAGCTCGTACCGGCCGCCGAGGCGACGCGGCTCATCCATAGCTCTTGCCCTTCCTTAACCGTCAACCGTCCGTGTAACTCCGTGTGGCTGCTCGGGCTACCGTACCCGTCGTGCCGCGCCGATCCTGGCCCTGACCGGCAGCCGATATCCGACCGGTATCGCGACGTCTGCGGGACGCCTCTCCACCTCAGTACGGAGTGACCGGCATCACTTGTTCAGAACGGCCTCCATGACCTTCTTGGCGATCGGGGCGGCCAGGCCGCCACCGGTGATGTCGCCGCGGTTGGCGAGGCCGTCCTCGACCACGACGGCCACCGCGACCGGGGAGCCGCTGTCGGTCTTGGCGTAGGAGATGAACCACGCGTACGGGCTCTTGTCGTTGTTCACGCCGTTCTGGGCGGTGCCGGTCTTGCCACCGACCGTGACCCCGTCGATCTGGGCCTTCTTGCCGGTGCCGGAGGTGACGACCGTCTCCATCATCTGCTGGAGCTTCGCCGCGTTCTCCGCACTGACGGGCTGGCTGTACTGCTCGGGGGAGGTCGCCGGCGGGAGTAGCTTGCCGTTGGAGTCCCGCAGCTCCT